>JAEEGG010020557.1_pt1 | contig 13184 bp, 11 predicted proteins | sample 9134161 | NCBI WGS metagenome assembly JAEEGG01 (sample SAMN16246543, study PRJNA631951) | gut metagenome | biome: gut microbiome; feature: rumen; material: CR-attached | host: Bos | place: Iran: Karaj | collected 2018-10 | reverse complement strand
AAGGCATTTGAAAGCAAAACCAAGAAATTTGCCAAAGATTCACTGGACAAATGCACAGAAATCGCAGATACGGCATGGGCAGAATATCTGGATCGCGCATTATTGGCAATTTATTATGCCCAACAGTCCAAAGTTGAAACCATTAAAAACGGTTGCTTTGACCTTATATCCACGTGTTATACCGATAAAGAGGCCGCCATTACCGCGGCAATGTCATCACTGATAGACGGAACATCCGAACTGTCGTTAATGCCGGGTAAAATTGTTCTGACCCAGCAAATGTGCAATGATTACATAGAATCATGCAATAATATGTTTGCCGACGATGAAAACAATCAAAATATCATCACAGATTATATCACAATGCAAACAGATAAAGACCGTTTGGATGCGTGTCGTGCCATCGCACAACAGTGTTTTAGTGACTTTGGTGGAACAAATTACGAAAACTTTTACTATCCATCCAGTGGTCTGTTCAAAACAACTGGCGTGGATACAATCGCATATACAACAGATGGCGATAACAACCCGGTCCTGATAGATCGTACCACGACATCATTGGATTGGTTCACACTGTACAGATATGACGAAAACGGGAAACGTGAAACGGACAGTGCCGGCAACCCAATATACGTATCTGAATGTGCAAAACGTGTTGCATCGGTTTCCCAGTGTGCCGATATTGTGGCAAAGGCATTTGGCGGTTTGGATACAATTATCGGTTTTCAAGATGAAACTGGATATGGCACATACAGTTATAAAGATCCATCCACAGCACCAACAACCGATAAAGTAGCATTTGCATATGGATGGGCCATGGCAGATAATATAGATTCAGACACAAGTATATGGACAGACGATTACAAATTCCAGAACCGCCGTCTGCGCCCAACCGGCATTGCAACCGATGTTTATAATAATATCATTGACTCACTGTCCACACAATGTATGAATAATCAGGGTAAATTCATTGAAGCACAATTTATTGATCACACAAGATACGGCGCCAGCGACGATGCAAACGGTGATGTTTGTAGACTATCAACAGAACGATGCTGTCCCGATAATGAACATTACTGCGCATATGAGTATTATGATGTGGATAATTTAAATTGTGCCTATGGGTTATTGTGGTACGAGGCAGGAAATGCAACTGGAATTGTCAAGGTGCACAATGAAAACATGTGTCCAAAAGATTATAGTTTACAAACAGATACACGCGCATGGGGTATATGTTCATGCTGGGAAAATGGCGGTCGCAGAAGTAAAAACGGTTTATCCAGCAAATGCATGTCCGTATTACCTATACACACTCCAAGAGAAATCTATGATGCTCCATGCGATAACAGTGGATGGTCTGACTCACAGACAAAAACATTAAAGGTTTCGACTCTGAGTGATAATGGCAAACCATACATAATTTATAACACCGATGGTAAAAATCCTGTAGATTTTTGGTGTTCCCAAACAACAAGTTCATCCACCGAACAACCATTACAGCCAGGCCTTAATGCAGACACAAATCAAGTGTGCCCAATAACAGGCTGTGATTATATTCCAGAAGACTTACCAAAAGGAATCTAATAAAAACCGGGGCAATTTGTCCCCGGTTTTATATAATCACTAACAACTTACACTAAATACTTGCCACTATATCATCGGCAATTATTTTACTTGGCGCGCCATTTTTACGTACCCACAAATTATCCGCGCTTTCCAAATCTTTTATCATATGGGCGCGATTTGACGGAATAATAATCGCATCTAATTCATTTATAATGTTATCCGCGGTTGCCATTGGACCAAGACATTCAGGATACACAGAACGATTTAGCAAAATATTTACCAACGACACCCAACGAACGCGTATAAACCGACGCAACAACCATGTTGTTATCGCGTTCATTTTATATGCAACAATTGCCGGCACATGCAACATGGCAAGTTCCGCTGATACGGTTCCACTTGCCACAATGGCAACATATGTTTGCCGATATAAATCATAGCGATTACGACCATCAACTAATTCTGGTTGAACCGCCCAATTTTTAATTTCGCCTTTGACATATTCCGCGGTTGTTTCAACCACCGGAATTGCAAATTTATATCCAATATATCCACATGAATTTATCGTTTCAACCACAGATTTAAATATCGGTAATAAGCGTTTTACTTCACTGATACGACTGCCGGGGACAATGGTTATAATTTTATCCGTTGGGGTGGATATATTTTTATTGGCACTTTCCATGATTTTTTCGGCAATTGGATGTCCAACCGCAATTGTATCAAGCCCATATTTTGTGAAATAGGGCACTTCAAAATCAAAAAATGCATACAGTTTATCAAAAATCTGCGCATATTTTTTTGCACGTCCTGGTCGCCATGCCCAAACTTGGGGGGCAACGACATGATGAAACCGCAGTCCGTGTTCAATCAACGCACGCCCATTGCGACTTTTCCGCAGTTTTGTTATCACCGAACGCGCAAAACCCGGTGAATCTATGGTTAAAACTATATCGGGTGCAGATTCCAAAATGGCATGCACAGCGTCATTTATACGGCGCGTCAATGTGCGCGCATGTGCCAAAACCTCTATGGCACCCATAACCGATAAATCGCCCATCGGGAAAATAGAACGCAGACCGCATTCGGTCATTTCCGCACCACCAATTCCAATAAAATCAGCCGTATTTTTCATCTGGCGCATAATACGCGCCCCCAATGCATCCCCGGAAACTTCGCCCGCAATAATGAAAATCTTGATTTTTTTATTCGGCATTATCAGATGTTCCAATTCCACGCTTTGAACGATTTTCTATGAAATCAATTGCATCCATCGCGTATTTATTGTTTTTGACATCTTTGCGGACGCGGGCAATACGTTCATCAACCGTTCCGTCCTTGCCACGAAATACCGCAGAATATACCGCGTGAATTGCATGCATATCTTCGTTTGTGAAACCATGACGCATCAAACCAACACGATTTATAGTTCTGTATACTGCACGTGGACCATCATATATCGCATATGGCAAAATGTCATTTGATACCCCCGACATACCACCGATAAACGCGTTGCGTCCGACACGTGCAAACTGTAATACCATAACGCCACCAGATAAAATTGCGAAATCTTCAATTTCTACATGTCCGGCAACTTGTACCAGGTTAGACATAACCACACTGTTGCCGACCTTGCAATCATGGCCAACATGTGCGTTAACCATAATCTGACAATCATCACCAATCACAGTTCCATCCGATGCCGGTGTTCCCGAATGAATTGTAACATATTCACGAATGCGACAGCGTTTTCCAATACGCAGACCTGTCATTGTCGCTTCGTCTTGCCATTTTAAATCTTGGCTCATTACCCCAAGAACCGCGAACGGATAAACAATGGAATCATCACCAATTGATGTCTTGCCATCTATCACAACATGCGAAACCAATTCAACCCGATCCCCAAGGGTAACATTTGGTCCCACAATGCAAAACGGCCCAATTTTACAATCGGCGCCTAAAACGGCACCTTCGTGAACGATTGCGCTTGGATGTATCGTTGTCATATTAACCACCTGTATTATACAAATATTTGCTGTGGTTATAATACAGCATTAAAAAACGCATTTAAATTCAATAAATCTAACGAATTATAACAAAAATCCAATGCCTTGGCGTCTGGTATTTTCGGGCAGGGCAATCCATACGATTCCGATTGCGGTAATCGTTGCAACATCAATTAAAACCCCAAACAGAATTATCGCCCACGCCAGCATCCAATTCCCCAGTTCGCCAGAGATACTTTCGGCATGCCATACGGACAACCCAAATGAAATAAACGCAGCCACCACCCCAGCGATGAAAATCGGAACAGCCTCGGTCAAAATGAACAAAACCATACACAGCCCCAAAACAAAACGCATAAGCCATTTTAGTTTAATATACGCGCTGTTATGCACACGTCCACGCGGCGCAACCAAGTTTATCGCCATTGCCGCCGCAATCACAATTCCTGTTCCCAACACCCACAACAAATGTATCGGTGTCAGATTTCCCAATTGTCCAAACCGCCATAATTCTGATTGCATTAAAATCGCAATTACCGTCACAAACATAACCCCAAGGGTGCACGGCACCGCACGCATCTGGCGACCGCTATAGCGCCCCAAAATCAACCCTGCAATTACCGCAACAATTTGTAAAATCGGCCCCCACCAGTTAAGCATTCCACTTAACCCCACCGGAACCAGACAGCACAATAATACAATGATATTCATTATCCATCTGCGCCGATTAGTCGCATTTTTCGGGCCATACCAAATTGGCAACTTTATTGCGCGCGTATTTATACCAATAAATATGCAAGATACGAATAACACCGCCGCCGTAACCCACGGTAATAACGAAATATTATCGCGCAACACCGCATAATTTCCACCCATTAACACGACCCATGCTGCCGTTAACATCACCGTCCAAAAGGTCATACGTTCAACCGTCACATACGGTGCAATACCGCATTTGGCCGAAAACCGTCGCACGAACAAATAGATAGCCGCGAATAACGGCACACACAAAACGGCGTTCCATAAAAAAGCCGGTGTCACAACGGCGAAATTATTAAACGCACTGACCGCACTTGCCACGACCATAGTTTCATTAAACATAAACTTGCCTTTTGTTTTTAACGAATTATTATATAGTCATGGATGAAAAACAAGAAGTTTTTACAATAATAGGTGGTCGGGTCAAAATGATTGGCCCAACATATCGTCCAACATCTGATGCGGTGTGGGCTGCGGCCTTTGCAGACGGCAATCCGAAAACCGTTCTTGATGTCGGTACGGGGACTGGGGCGGTGGCACTGTGCCTGATGACACGTATGCCAAATGTTCAAATGACGGCCATAGATATATCACAAGATATGTTGGATGTGGCGGCTGAAAATTTCAAAATGAACCATCGCGATGTTGAACTTATCAATGCAGATATTACCACATGGCGCACCAACAAGACGTTTGATTTGGTAATTACAAACCCACCATATTTCAAGGGCACACCAGCAAATCACAACGCACATCACAATGCAGATTTAAACGCGTGGGTGGGTCATTGTATTGCGCGCGTCAAACCAAATGGTACATTTATTATAATTATTGACGCCACCGAAACCGCGAATATTATCAGTGAAATGACACGTCATCATTGCGGAAACATTAACATATTGCCGCTGTTTAGTGTTAAACACACCGCCGAACGCGTGTTAATTTCTGGGAAATTAGGGCGGGCCACAAATGTCAATTTATTTGCAGGTCTATCAATAAATAATGATGCCGTTCTGCGTGACGGCATATCCATTGCGGAAATATTGGCGGCCCAGACCGAAAAAAAACGATAAGGGGCAAAAAAATTGTGATTCTTGACTAATCAAGATTATTCTATTATGCTATTCACGTTATGATAAACTTTATAACAAGATATTTTACGTCACTATGGGCGTTTATAACAGCACCTTTCCGCGCAATTTGGCGTGTTATCGTCCGTATTTTTCCGCCGCGTGAATTCACGGTAATGGATACCCCACGTGGCAATGTTTACACTTTTAACCAAAGCAGTTTTTGGCGTTTCACAAAATTCTGTGCCAAGGTTGGACTTGCAATTTGGGCATCTTGGTCAACATATGTGTTTGTTTATCACCGCCCAATGTTGCAGAAAAGAACACTGCAATTGGAACAGATGCGTGAAAAATACGCGGTTCACATGATAGATTTGCAGAATTACCTTGGCAAATACAACGAACTTACCAAAAATGTAAACATTATTGACGATAAATTATTAAAAGACACAAAACTTACCGACGCACAAAAAGAAGAATTATTAAGTGAACGCCGCAAAAATTGGGGGGAATTGGACTTTCTGAAAACACGTATCACAGAAATGTTCACCGATGAAGATTATGCCCCAGAATACAGCAAGATGTCCGAATTGGCCATTGAATATGAATTAACCCGCGCAGAAAATGTAGAAATTAAAAAACGCGATATAGAATTACTGGAAACTATTTCCAAGGTTGTAGAGGCAGACAACAAAATCGTGGATGCCGTATCAAAATTGGCATCTGAAAACATGGCAGAACTGCGCGCAGATTTAAAACATATAAACGGCGTGATGGCGACACTTGGGTTGAACGAGGCAACATTGGTTGCGGGTGCGAACAAATATTCTAACCAATTGGTTGGCGCCGTATTTAACCCATTGGAAATAGACAAAGAATTGGATGAAAAATATCAGAAATTGGCAAATGATATTACACTGTGGAACGGCCTTAATAAACTAAAACGCATATTACCACTTGGCGCACCCATCAAAGATATGCACATTACATCCAGATACGGTAAACGCAAAGACCCATTTACCGGCGAACAAAAACAGCATCGTGGTATAGATTTTGCCGGCAAGATTGGCACAGAATTGATGGCGGTTGCCCCGGGACGTGTCATATCCGCCGGTGAACGTGTGGGATATGGAACAACGGTTGAAATTGACCATGGACTTGGGTTCACAACATTATATGCGCACCTGTCTAAAATAACGGTATCACGTGGTGATTGGGTGCGTCCGGGCACAATTATTGGGCTTGGCGGATCATCGGGCCGTTCAACTGGGCCACACTTGCACTATGAAATACGGTACAAGGGCAACCCATTTGACCCAGAAAAATTCGTAAAAGAATAAAAAGGAAAGGAAAATGTTGGCATTTACAAACGCAGATGAAAAAACATCACCAACCATTATTGGTGCGGGTTGCAAATTAACCGGCAATATCAAAACAGACCACAGTGTCCAAATTCACGGTCATGTTATCGGTGACATAGATGCCGAAACAGTAGTTATTGGTCGTGGCGGAACCGTAGAAGGCAAGGTTACAACGGCAAATTTATTTCTGCACGGGACATTGGATGGGCCTGCAACTGTTGATATCGCCAATGTTTTCAGTTATGCGAAAATGACCGGCACATTGTCATATAAAACATTAAACATAACATCAAATACCGGCCTTGAATGCAAATTGGCCAAACGCAAGGATAAAAAAGATGAATAAAAATATATCAAAAGTTTTTATTGCCGCTGATCATCGTGGGGTGGGGTTGAAACTCTATTTAATAGAAATGTTAAGCGCACTGGGGTATAATGTTGTGAACTTGGGAACCGATGATTTAAATACGCCGGTTGATTTCCCAGATGTTGCAAAATCACTTGCGGATGCAATGCTGGACGAACCAGAAACACGTGGGATATTGGTATGTGGAACGGGTGCCGGGGTACAGATTGCCGCAAACCGTTACCGTCATATTCGCGCGTCACGTTGCGACCGTCCGGACCAGGCACGCGATGACAGATTCCACGACGATATAAATGTCTTGGCATTGGGCGCAGACGATATAGATATTGAAATGGCCTTTTTGTGTGCCCAGGCATTTTTAGAAAGTCCATTTGATGCTTCAGAAAAACGCCGTCGCAGAATAGACAAGATTTCATAATCTTGATTCAAAAAAACTTTATGGAATACGCTATTTATAAAAAATCTTTGTCACGAGAAGACCCTGCTTATTGGGTACAGCGCAAAAAACAAAAAATTTGTGATCTTACTGGTCCAACGTCCATTGCACAGTATCAGCTTTTTAATGGCATGATGACAAAAAAAGAATGCACGCCTGAATTTATGCTTTGGATAATAAAACACGTTGATCCATTAGTTTGCCTGGAAACCTTTCTGACCATTGTCCCAGAAGACGAAATCCCAGAAGAAGTGAAAATTGCCGCGGCACGCAAAAGTCAATGGGGCGAAGTTTTATATAAATTGCACAATCCTTCTGATGCGGTTATAAACGCGGCGCTTCAAACAGCAGGCGAGTGGATTGTGTACGTAAAGAACCCAACAGAACAACAATGGATTTTAGCATTGAAAAATTCGCGTGAATACCCGAATCTTATAACTAAACACCCCAAACCAACACTTCAAATGCAGAAAATTCATGTTGCAAGATATCTTGATGGTATCGATTACATCGAAAACCCATGCGAAGCGGTAAAAATTGCAGCCGCCGAAGGTAACGGCATACTTGTTCTAACACAGCGTAATATGCAAAATGCTAGTGAAAAGGTCATATTAACCGCAATTGAGCATACATTGATGCCAGAAATGAGATATTTCTTGCATTATATTCCGCATCCAAACCATAAAATTTATTGTGCGATAAAGCATCAAATCAACATAAATAAAGGAATTATGGCGCAAATAGAATCTAAACAAGAACCACAACCCCCAGAACCAACCGAACCCGACTATGGAATGTTGATACAAAAATGCGCAGAACTTGACCCATTAAGGACCGCGCAAGCATCCACCCCAGATGTACCAATACAAGAAAAAAAGGCAATATTGACGAAGTTATATGATGAACTGCGAACAAACGCATTAAACGATTTGTTGGGTTATAAAAATTCTGTACAATCAATGTAAAAACCGCCCAAAGAGCAGGGCGGTTTTTCTTATTTTTCTAATTGTAATTGTCTACAACGCCACAATAATGTATCTGGCAAAGATTTTTCTTCAAAAGCATCCAAAATCAACGCGGCGTCTTCGGGGTGCGACTGCAGATGCCCCTGCATAATCGCGACCGCCATATTGCGAAATGTATCGTTATCTTTGATACTAATTTCCCCGTTCATCAATTTATCAAAATATACTCTTTTCTCGGCGGCCATTCCTTCTATAATAAATGGCACGACCTCTACCAAGCGTTTTACTTCGCGTGTATTCAAATCATATTTTACACCTGATTTTTCTAATTCTAACATCACATCAACCGCGCGAACTCTTTGTTTATCATAGCGATATCCTTGGCCGTATACTCTATAAATCCCCATTGCTACACATACAGAGAAAATCAAAAATGCCAATTGACGATACCAGGTGCCTGTTGGTTCAAACTTGCCATCTACAAATGGATTTACTACTGATTTTGTCCATTCTTTGCCACCAACTTCTTTGCCTTGGAACGTATCAATAAAGCCATTAACCATAAAACTTAAGCAAAACCAAAACGACACACCCATCAACGCACCAAAAACGCCACCTTTGATGGCCGCTTTGCGTTCACGCGCATATTGGTTTAAATCCACACCAAATTTTTTTAATAATTCTGCACGCATCGTTGCCCTAAGTTGTTTCTCTGCGACTTTGGCGTCATGGACTTCTTGTTTTTGTTTTTTTCTGTCTTCGGCATCCAATTGTGCCTGCGTAACACCAGGAAATAACTTTTTATTATCCGTCATTTTTGGCTCCTTTTTTTGTTTGCATTAAATATAACACAAATTTTTCTATAGTTTTTTCTTTTATTTTGATTGTTGTAACATTATGGTTTCAAGATATTTTTCAAAATCTATAACCAAAGCCTCGTTTAACACAACGTCTGGACGATCATTATAAACCGCTATATTATCTGAACCATATCGATACAAATTGCCATAGGCGTTTATAGTAACTGTTTCACCCTTATCTGATGGGGCAAATTTGGTCCCCCCTGGATTACGACCATCTGCTTCTTTACCTTTGACGTCGTCCGAAAAACCTTTACCCCCAACCATTTGTGTATGGGAATATGCCCCTTTGGTTTTACCAGTTTGGGTATCAATATAATTACCACGATAAAAGATTATCGAGCCTTTGGTCATATCCTGATAATCTTCGGCGGTTATATCCGCAAAGTTAATGCATTTTGCCGCGGCATCATAGGCTTCTTTGTTCTTTTGCAAATACTTTATGAAACTGCTACCGCGTTGCATATCTGTAATACGTGCATTTTCAAATAAGTCTATGCCATATATTTCTTTGAAATTGCTTTTTCTTAACGCATCACGCATAGCCGTTGTAACCGCTGTATTGCAATACATTTTATCAAGTCCATATTTCTTTTCAGGCGTTGTCATACCATTAATCAAAGAATCAATATCAGCAGCCATTTCCCATGCAATCAAACCAGCCATTTTTTCTGCATTTTTAGAATGTTGACCCTTTACCAACTTTGCATCTGGCATCTCACTAACATACTTTGCGTGCTTTTTGTTGATACGTTTTTGTGACGGCGTACGCCCACATGCCGCAAACAGTAACAAAGCCATCGCAAATACTGAAAGACGTGATAATATTTTGTTGCCTTTTTTCATTCTAATATCTCCTTTTGTTATTTTTGGTTCTGATAACCTCATATCTTCACATATAAATATAATACATAAATTTATGTTTGTCAAGTATTTTGCCAAATATTATTTTCACTTTTTGAAAAAAAAGGAGGGGAAGATTAAAATACAGCGCTGAAACCGACTATGGAATGTTGATACAAAAATGCGCAGAACTTGACCCATTAAGGACCGCGCAAGCATCCACCCCAGATGCACCAATACAAGAAAAACGGCAATATTGACGAAGTTATATGATGAACTGCGAACAAACGCATTAAACGATTTGTTGGGGTATAAAAATTCTGTACAATCAATGTAAAAACCGCCCAAAGAGCAGGGCGGTTTTCACTAACCACTAATCACTAACACTAACCACTATTTCTTTACCACGAAATTAACCAACTTCTTTGGCACGACAATGGTTTTGATTATCTCTGCACCATCAATCTTTGCGCCCGCCGCCGCACGTGCCAACGCAATCAGTTCCTCGTTATTTGCGGTCAAGTTCGCAGTAAATTCGGCAACACGCTTTCCGTTTATGGTTACCGCAAATGTCGCCGTATCTTGCACCAATTTGGACGCATCAAATGTCGGCCATGGTTCAAACACCATCATATCGGTATATCCCAATTTTTCCCACATTTCTTCGGTCAGATGTGGCGCAAATGGGTTCAGCATTTGAATCAGAACTTCATACGCGCGCCGTGGCATCTTGCCACCTGGGAATTCGTTGATAAATTCCATCATTGCCGATATAGATGTATTAAATCCCATATTTGAAATACGGTCTGTAACATCCGCAATAAGTTTGTTGACCAATCTATCTTGTTCTTCGGTCAGCGCATCATCGGTCAAATTATCCGAGAAATTTTCCACACGTTTCAAGAATCTTTGCACCCCAGCCAACGCACCATCAGACCAGATTGTATTATTTCTCCATGGTCCCAATGACAGCACCGAAACACGTGCCGCATCCGCACCAACCTGAGCCAGCAATTCGGCCGCCTGAAAACCATTGCCACGCGATTTGGACATTTTATATCCATCGCTGCCCAACAACAACCCAAGTGCCGTGCGCTTCGCATATGGTTCGGGGGTGGTTACCAAACCCAAATCATACAGCGCATGTTGCCAAAAGCGTGAATAAATCAAATGCCGCGTGTTATGTTCGTGTCCACCATTATAGTGTGTAACCGGCATCCAATTTTCCATCTGCCTGCGCGAACAGAATTCTTTGTCATTTTTCGGGTCCAAATACCGCATAAAATACCACGACGACCCCGCCCATGCCGGCATCGTATCTGTTTCACGTTTGGCATCACCGCCACAGCATGGACACTTGGTATTTACCCAATCGGTCGCACGCGCCAATGGGCTTTCGCCTTCATCGGTTGGACGATAATCTGCCATATATGGCTGCATAACGGGCAATTGGTCATCAGGTACAGGAACCCAACCACATTTTTCACAATAGACCAATGGAATTGGTTCGCCCCAATACATTTGACGCGAAAATCCCCAATCTTTTAATTTATATTTTGTTGTGCCGCGTGCAAATCCATGTTCAGAACCATACTTAATCGCGGTTGATATGGCCGTTTCTTTATCCATACCATCCAAGAATTGTGAATTGATATGCGCGCCATCGCCCGTCCAAACCTTATCTGGTTCGCCACCCGCCAACACAGGAATTATTTCCAACCCGAACTTCTTCGCAAAGTCCCAGTCGCGTTCATCATGCGCCGGCACCGCCATAATCGTCCCATACGCATAATCAACCAATACATAGTCCGATGTGAACACCGGAATTTCGGTATTGGTAAATGGGTTAATCGCCTTAATCCCCTTTAATTCAACCCCGGATTTTTCGCGTGACGCATCGGTGCGTTCAATTTCGGTCTTGGCCGCAGATTCTTTGATATATTTTTCTACTTCGGCCTTATTTTCTATTTTCCCAGAATCCAACCATTTACGCAGCAATTTATGTTCCGGTGCAATAACACAGAACGTTACACCAAATATGGTATCAACACGCGTTGTATAAATAGTCATCACATCATCGCCAACGCGAAAATCAACATCTGCCCCTTTTGATTTCCCAATAAGGTTGATTTCATCTTTCTTGACCCGTTCATCAAAGTCTAAATCTTTCAGCCCATCCAGCAATTTATCAGCATATTTAGACAGCGCCAAATTCCATTGCATTTTTTCTTTCTTTTCAATAACACCATGACAACGTGGACAGCACCCGTCTTCTAATTCTTCATTGGTCAGTGTTGTCCGACAATTTGGGCACCAATTCATTGGCAATTCTGATTTATATGCCAAACCTGCCTTAAAAAACTGAATAAACATCCACTGGGTCCACTTTATATAATCTGGATCCGATGTCGCCACGCGTGTTTCCGGATCAACCGACCAACCGGCAGAATCGATTACTTCAGCATAGGTCTTTTTTAATTCATTTGCCACATCGGCGGGGTGTTTTCCAATTTTCGTTGCATAATGTTCCGCAGCAATTCCCATTGCATCAAAACCCATTGGAAACAAAACATCATAGCCCAAATGACGGCGATAGCGCGATAAAACATCCATTCCTGTATAAATCAACAAATGACCGGCATGCAACCCCGCACCTGACAAAAACGGAAATTCGACCAAGTTATAAAAACGCGGTTTTGAACCATCATTTTTTGGCACAAACACGCGCGCATCACGCCAACGGCGTTGCCATTTTGATTCCCGTTCAATCACTTTCTTGATATCATCGGTTGCCATATTACACTCCATATATAAAAATTGCCGAAATAAAGGTTATCAAACTTAAAACCGGTTCGCAAGTTTTTTATATTCAACGGTATTATAATACCGTAATGATTTTTCTTGACTTTTCTGGGGACTTGGGCCATAATGTGGCGAACTTTTTTTAATAA
>JAEEGG010020556.1_pt1 | contig 13184 bp, 6 predicted proteins | sample 9134161 | NCBI WGS metagenome assembly JAEEGG01 (sample SAMN16246543, study PRJNA631951) | gut metagenome | biome: gut microbiome; feature: rumen; material: CR-attached | host: Bos | place: Iran: Karaj | collected 2018-10 | reverse complement strand
ACTACGCCCTGAGGGCTGCAAAGCTGAAGGGGAAGTGATGACGAAAAAGAGTGTATTCCACACCGAAAACCGCTAAAATAGTAATCCAATATTTGGGGGTTCGTTTCGTTATTATAAAGGACACCCCAAAAGGAAGGACAATCAACCATGAACAAGGAAATGTACCTTTACATAGCACTCGCCGCGGCAGTCGCCGCAAATACAGGCTGCCTCTCCGTCAAGACGGAGCACGAGGTCAAGCCCATCCAGATCACGATGGACGTGAACCTCAAGCTCGACAAGGCGCTCGAACAGGAGCTAGAGAACGAGAAGAAGGCTCCACCGAAGCATTTCGAGCAGGTCAAGGCCATGTTCAAACGCGCTGCCGTCGGCATGGACAACCGGGGGTACATCGCTGTGCGCGGAGACCTCACGGATGAGGAGAAGGAGATCGTTGAGGACGCGAACGCGAAGCGTCGTGTCCGGATGGGCGAACTCGCCGAGCAGACCGGCGCCAAGCGTGCCGATGTCGAGAAGATGCGCGCGGAGAAAATGGTCGATCACCTCTCGGAAGGTGCGTGGTACCAGGACGCCGAAGGCAAGTGGCTTCAGAAGAAATAGGCGGAGCCTAGGCACGCATGGCTGGCGAGACCTTCATAGGCAAAATGCTCCTGCGGACGGGGATGCTCTCCGAGCCGCAGGTCGAGAAGATTCTTGAAAAGGCCCCCGAGACCGAGGGCGGCATCCCTGGCGCGGCCGTGACTTACGCGGGCGTCAGCGAGGAGGCCTTCCTACGCAAAGTGGCCGAAATGCTGGGCATGCCTTTCTTCGCCCTAGCCGACATCACCCCCGACAAGGACGCCATCGCCCATCTGCCCTCAAACGCCGTCTACCAGTACAACGTCGCCCCCGTGGCGATTGACGGTTCCGTCCTCACAGTCGTCACCTCGGACCCCTTCAACACCGCTATGGCTGACGGCCTCCGACTCGCCGTGGATGTGCCACTCCGTCTCGCCGTCGCAACGCGCGAGGACATCGCGAAGGCCGCCAAGAAGTCATACGGCTTCGCGGCCGACACGATCGACCAGTTGATGGCCAACGGCGAGATCACCGCCGACCTCGACACGGATTTCTCCAAGACCGACCTCAGCGAACTGGGACAGGAGGCCTCGATCGTCCGGTTCGTGAACCAGGTCATCGCCGAAGCCGACAGACAGGGCGCGACGGACATCCACTTCGAGCCGATGGAGGACGAGCTCCGCATCCGCTACCGCATCGACGGAATGCTCCACAAGGTCGAGATGCCGCCGCAGCTGAACCGACTGCAGGCCGCCATCACCTCACGCCTCAAGGTCATGGCCAACCTCGACATCGCCGAGAAGCGTCTTCCCATGGACGGCCGCATCGGCATCCGCGTCAATGGCGAGGATATCGACATCCGTGTCTCCACAATGCCGACGGCCTATGGCGAGAGCATCAGCCTCCGCCTTCTCCAGAAGAGCGGCAGCATGGTCAAGCTCGGCGACCTCGGCATGCAGCCCGACGACCAGACGCTCATCGAGAAGCTCATCCACCGTCCGAACGGCATCATCCTCGTCACAGGCCCCACGGGATCCGGCAAGTCCACATCGCTCTACGCCTTCCTGCATGAAATCAACCGCATGGACGTGCGAATCCTGACGGCCGAGGACCCAATCGAATACGAGATGCCGGGAATCAACCAGGTTGCCGTCCGCAGCGACATCGGCCTCACATTCGCCCGCATCTTGCGCTCCTTCCTCCGCCAGGACCCCGACATCTGCATGGTCGGCGAAATTCGCGACGCCGAGACCGCCGAAATCGCCATCAACGCCTCGCTCACCGGCCACCTCGTGCTGAGCACCCTCCACACGAACGATTCGGCCGGCGCCTTCGCGCGACTCATCGACATGGGCGTCGAGCCCTTCCTCGTGGCCTCCGCCGTATCGGGCGTTCTCGCCCAACGCCTCATTCGCCGCCTCTGCACGCACTGCCGCCGCGAGGACACCCTGACCGAGCGCCAGCATCAGCTTTTCAAACTTCCGGACATCCTCGCCCCTGGCACGACAATCTACGAGCCCGCCGGCTGTGAGCGCTGCAGCAACACCGGCTACAGGGGGCGCGGCGGCATATTCGAGCTTCTGCATGTCACGGACGCCATCGAATCGATGATCATCGGACGCAAATCCTCCGCGGAGATTCGCCGCAAGGCGATGGAGCAGGGAATGCACACCCTCCGCGAAGATGGTTGGCGCAGCGTCAAGATCGGCCGCACGACCCTTTCCGAGGTGTTGCGCGTGACTGAGGACAGCGAAGACTGAGGTTCCATCGGGGTAGGGGACGATGGCAACATTTACGTACACAGCAATAGACAGGACGGGCAAGCGCACCGAGGGCACGCTTGACGCGGCGGACAAGCGCGCCGCGCAAGTGCTCCTGGAGAAGTCAGGGCGCATCCCCGTGTCCATCAAGGAGGGCGCGGCGCCCAAGGTGGCCGCGTCCGGGACGAAATGGTGGCAGCTTGCGGCCAGCACCTCCACGAAGATGTCGCAGCGCGAGGTCCTCCTCTTCACCGAGGAGCTTGCGGACCTCCTTTCCGCTGGCATGACGCTCGGCAACGCCCTCAACTCGCTCGCCGGCGACCCCTCCACGCCGTCGGGCCGCGTCGCCGCCGACTTGCGCGACCGCATCATCCGCGGCGAGTCGCTTTCCGACGCCGTCCGCGCCCATCCGGAGTCTTTCCCGCCGCTCTACGGCAACATGGTCCGCGCGGGCGAGGCCAGCGGCGCCCTGGCCGAAGTGCTCCAGCGCCTCATCGAGCACTTCGAGCGCATCGGCTCGATGCGCAGCAAGATCATCCAGGCGCTGACATACCCGGTGATTGTCCTGCTCCTCGGCATCGCCACCGTCATCTTCGCGATGATCAAGGTCATTCCGCAGTTCATGTCCGTCTTCACCAACATGAAGATCGCCCTGCCGCCGACGACGCAGTTCCTCGTCGATTCAAGCGCCTTCGTCCAGAAGTACGGTCTTCCCCTCCTGGGCGTGGTCATCCTTCTGGGCGTTGTCATCTCGCGCGTGGCGAAGACGCCGGAGGGAAGGCGTTTCTTCGACATGCTCAAACTGAAGACCCCGATTATCAAGGGGGTCGTCGCGAACGGCATCTTCGCGGCGTTCGCGCGGACGCTCCAGACGCTTCTCGCCAACGGCGTCACGGCACTCAACGCCTTGAAGATCACCGAGGAAACGGTCGGCAACGTCGTCATCGCCGAAGAGCTGAAACATGTCCGCGAGCGCGTCACGGACGGCACGACGATTTCCGGCCCGCTCGCAGCCGGCGGCGTCTTCCCGAAGATGATGACGGACCTCCTCGCCATTGGCGAGCAGACGGGCGACATGCCCGCCGCCCTGGGCCACATCGGCCGCCGCTACGAGAGTGAGCTTGACCGCAACATCAAGGTCCTGACCGCCGCGATCGAGCCGATGCTCATCGTCCTCGTCGCCGGCGTCGTCGGCTTCATCGCGATCTCCATCCTCTCCGCCGTCTTCAAGGTCACCAGCGGCCTCGGAGGCGCGTAGCGATGCCCGCTACGCGCAAAACCGACGAAGGACAGCGGCGCGGGTACGGATTCGGGACCTTCGCCGGAGTCTTTACACCGAGCATCCTCACGATTATCGGCGTGGTCATGTACCTGCGCTTCGGCTGGGTGCTGGGCAACGTCGGCCTCGCCAAGACGCTCGTCATTGTGACCCTCTCAAGCACGATCACGTTCCTGACTGGCCTCTCCATCTCCGCGCTTGCGACGAACATGCGCATGGAGGGCGGCGGTGCGTACTACATGCTTTCGCGCTCACTCGGCCTTGAATCCGGGGCGGCCCTTGGAATTCCCCTTGCGCTCGCGCAGGCGATCGGCGTCTCCTTCTACATCTCCGGCTTTGCCGAGGCGCTCGTCGAGGGTGTCCCGATGCTCTCGGGTGTCGATCCGCGCTACATCGGGCTTGGCACACTGCTCGTCATAACCGTGGTGGCGTCCAGATCCGCCGACATCGCGATGAAGGCGCAGTACTTCATTATGGGGGCGATAGCCCTCTCCCTGGTAGTCTTCTTCCTGGGCGGAACGCCGGCGAACCTCGCAGCCCCGGAGGTGGGAGCCATCCCGGCGAATCTCGGCTTCTGGACGGTCCTCGCCGTCTTCTTCCCCGCCGTGACCGGCATCCTCTCGGGCGTCGGAATGTCGGGAGACCTGAAGAACCCGAGCCGTTCGATTCCGCTCGGCACACTCGCCGCGATCCTCACTGGCTACGCAATCTACATGGCGGTGCCGATCGTGCTTCACGCCTTTGTCAGCGACCCGTCAATCCTGAAGACGGACTCGATGATACTGAAGAAGTGCGCCGTGATCCAGTGGCCCGTCATGATCGGCATCCTTGCGGCCACCATCTCAAGCGCCATAGGTAGCATTCTGGCGGCGCCACGCGTCGTGCAGGCCCTTGCCAACGACGGTGTCGTCCCGCGCAAAATCGGTCGTGGCTACGGCAGGAAGAATGATCCGATCTTTGCCACGGTCATCGCCTTCGTGATAGCGGGAACGGGAATATGGCTTGGCGACATCAACGCCATCGCCCCCGTCCTCACGATGTTCAACCTCACGACCTACGCGCTCCTCAACCTCTGCGCCGGCCTTGAGGAGATGATGGGCAATCCCTCGTGGCGGCCGACCTTCCGCGTCCGCTCGTTCTTCGCCTTTGCGGGCTTCTTCGGCTGCGTCGGGATGATGTTCATGATCAGCCCCGGCTGGACCTTCATCGCCATTGCCTTTGAAATCGTCGTCTACTGGCTGATGAAGCGCAGGGCCGTCCGCGCCCGCTGGGGCGACATGCGTCTCGGTCTGCTGATGTTCGGCGCGCGCTTCGTGATCCGCAAGCTCGCCGAGCGCCCCGGCGACGGGCGGAACTGGCGTCCTATCCTCCTCGTCTTCGCGGGGTCGCCAAAGAAGCGCTGGCATTTGCTTGAAATGGCGGCCGCGATTTCGCAGAACAAGAGCCTTCTGACAGTGGCCTCCGTCATTCCCGAGGAGAGCTGGACCGCCGAGCGCGCCGAGAGCCTCCGCCTTGCGACACGCTCCTATCTTGTCGAAAGGGGAATCGAGGCGCAGGTGCGCATCCAGCCCGGAGAAACGAGTTGGAGCGGGATGAGGGAACTTGTGCGTTCCTACGGTTGGGGGCCGATCGTGCCAAACACCATCCTTCTCGGCCCGCCGACGGGTGACGGCACCCCTTCGGCCTATGGTTCGCTGGTCAGGCTGCTTGCTAGCCGCAAGCGCAACATCGTCGTCGTCGCGGACAATTCCGACGCCGAATCGCCCCCGGCGCGCGAACGCACCATCGACATCTGGTGGCGCGGCAAGCAGGCGAACGCGCCCTTCATGCTCGCGCTGGCCTTCCTGCTTATGCGCGGTTCCGAATGGCGTGGCGCCAGGCTTCGCATCTGCAACGTCGCCGAGAGCGAGGAACGCATGGACGAATCGAAGCGTCTGCTTGAAGGCTTTCTCGCCGAAGCGCGCGTCAAGGCTGAAACAGTTGTCCTCCCGCCGCGGGCGTCGCTTAGCCCGATGTCGTTGATCCGCGACACCTCGGCCAAGAGCGACCTCGTCCTGATGGGCCTCCGTCGCGCTGCCGAGGGCGAGACCGACGAGGCCTACGGCGAATATGTGCGAAATAGCTTCGCCGCGACGGCATCACTGCCTCTCGTCGCATTCGCCCTCGCCTCCGAGGATGTCGACTTCAAGTCCATTTTCGCATAGAGCGCCCCCAGATCTTTCATTTTTTCTTGCATGGCGTTCGATACTTGTGATACGATTTGCCTAACTGTGACATAATCCGCAATGCAAGGAGACCGCACCATGAGCAAGACATTGAGCCTGACATCCATGGCCATCGCCCTGGCCATTCCCGCGTTCGCAACGACATACTATGTCAATGACGCAACCGGAAATGATGGCAACAGCGGCACCGCCCCGGACGCCGCCCTCAAGACCATTGCGAAGGGCGTCGAGAAAGCGACGACGGACGGCGACGTCATCGAGGTGGCCGCCGGAACCTACACGATCTCATCGCAGATAACCGTCGCGAAAGCGATCACAATCCGAGGGCAGGACCCCGACCTTACAACAATCGACGCCCAGGACGCGTGCCGTATTTTCAATGTGACGGCTGCGGCGACAATCGAGTCGCTCAGGCTCTACCGTGGCAAGGGTGGTGTCGGACAAGGCGGAGCGGGAGCCTGCCTGACAGCCGGAGGAACGCTCTGCGCCTGCGTTGTCGATTCGTGCCTCTCCCCCGGCAGCGGCGGCGCGCCTTCCGGTACGGCCGTCAGTCTTTCCGGCGGATCAATCGCCGAAAACTGCGTGATACGCAATACCAGGGCCAGCATAAACGGAGGAATAAAGGGCGCAGGCGTCTACATCGACAACGGCATACTTCGTGACTCGATTGTCACTGGCTCGCACAGGACTGGATACGCCGATGGCATAGATGTCGGTGCCGTCTACCTCAACAAGGGTACCGTCGAGCGTTGCACAATAGCCGGGAACACCCTCGCGACGGCAGCCGGCCTCTACGTGAACAACGCGACGACCTGCATTGTCCGCGACACGATTATCTGGGGCAATGTGACGACCAAGGACTCTTCGCGGCTGCGCCCCAACATGAACGCCGTTGGCGCGAAATGCGTTTTGGAGAACGTCTGCACATCCGGCAATGTCGGCACGGGCGGCGTCGACGCCAACCCCTGCTTCGTTGACGCCGCCAACGGTGACTTCTCGCTCATGCCCGGTTCGCCCTGCATCGGCGCGGGCACGAACGGCCGCGACATTGGCTGCATCCAGTACGACTCCTCTGTCGACGCGCTCGGCATCAAGACCTCGGCCTACCGTGGTCGCGACTCCCTAACCGTGACGGCCACACTCTCAGCCTCCGGCGCCTACTCGCTTACAGGTGCGACGGTGACTTGGGATGAACTCGCCGAGACGGGGCCGACAATTACGCACACCTTCGGCCCCGGCACACATTCGCTCACCGCAAACGTCACGTTCGCCGACAGCAGCACGGCCAGCGTCACGCTCCCGAACGCCATCCGGGTCACGACCGGCATAGCCTACATCGACGACGACAGCGCGAACCCCGTTCCACCCTACGCGACTCCGGAAACGGCCGCGCGTACATTCACCGACGCCTTCGCCTACCTCGACGACACAAATGTCGTCGCATACGTCGCCGAGGGCTCATACGACTTCACCAGCGCCGATAGCCAGATAATCCTGCTCGACGGAAGCCGGTGCATCGCAACCGGCGCACGGGATTCGACTATTTTTCGCAAGACGGCCTCGTCGCGCTTCTTCTACCTGTACGGCCAGAACATAGAAGTATCGGGATTCCTGATGGACGGTCGCGACTTCACGGCCGGTGGCGTCGCCGGAGCCATCTATATGTCAGGTGGGGCAATCGTGAGCAACTGTTTCGTTCGCAACTGCAAGAGCAGCACCAACTTGAACGGCGGAGGCATCTACGCAGTCGGCGGCAACATCACGCACTGCATCGTCACGAACTGCATGGGCTACTCATACGCTTCCGGAGCGGGTATATACCTTTCGAACGGGGCGATTCTGTCCGACTCGGTAGTCGCCGAATGCGGCAACAAAGGCAAGCGGACAACAGCCAACAACAAGGGCGGAGGCGTCTACCTCACGGGGACCGATACGAAGGCCGTGAACTGCACGATTGTCAACAACACGGCTTGCTCCGGCGGCGGCGTCTACATCGACGGCAACGGACCATTCGTGGCCAACTGCATCATCCAGGGCAACGACGAAGGCGGCACCGCGTCAACTGGCAGCCCCGATTGGTATGGCACCGCGTCGCGGTTCACCAACTGCTGCGCCCTCGTGGCGGCCAACGGCACTTGCCAGACTGTCTCCTCCTCTCCGGTTAGAGCCGACTTCTCCATCGATCCATCGGCAGGCGCGGTCTGCATCAACCACGGCGACAACACCTACGTGGTCTCGTCATTCGACCTCTTCGGCAACCCGCGCATCGTGAACGGCGCAGTTGATATCGGAGCGGTCGAGTATGCGTCGGTTGAAGTCGTCCCCGGCTTCCAGGCCGACGTTCACAGAGGCGTCGCCCCGCTGCGCGTGGTCTTCAGCGGCAGCGTCCAGGGCCTCGGCCCGGAGGGCGCAACATTCTCGTGGTTCTTCGATGGCTCGGATGTCGCGGCGGGGACGGGCCAGACCTTTACCAATGACTTCGCCATCGGCTACCACACAGTCAAGGTCATCGTCTCAAAGGACGGCTCCAACTACGCCACAGATTGGTCAGCCGCCGACTACATCTTCGCCTTGCCGCCCCACATGCATGTCGCGCTGGACGGTTCGGAAACCTTCCCCTACGACACACCCGCCACGGCGGCCACCAATATCTATACAGTCGTTAATCTTGCCCGCGAGGCCAACGGAGTGGAGATTTCAATCGGCCCTGGCAAATACGAACTGTCCAAGACGATCATAATCGACACGGCCACGAAGATGACCGGCGCCGGCATGGGGGAGACGATTCTCTTCGTTCCGGACATGCTCTATTACAAGTCCTACAAGGTCCTCGACGTCAACTCGTCCGGAGCCTTGATTGCCGACCTCTGCATGTCCAACGGCGTCGGCCAGGCCGGCGGCGTCTGCCTGCACGGCGACGGGGGCCATGTCACGCGCTGCCTCATCACGAACTGCAGGGGCTCCGTAAACCAGGAGGGCGGTGGTGCACTCGTTTCAGGTGCCAATTCCCGTCTGTCGCGCTGCGTCATCCGCAATTGCACGGCCGACCGCACCAACTCAGGCGGCGTCGCAAACTACGGCGGGGGACTGCACATCGCCGGCGGACTGGTGGACGACTGCCTCATCATCGGCAACGTCGCTGATGCCGGAGGCGGGGTCTGCGCCGTGGGCGGCACCCTTGCCAACTGCGTTATCGTCGGCAACACGGCGTGGCGCGACAAAGCCTCCAACAACTTCTGCGCCGGAGGCCTGTATGCCAAGCCCACTTCCACCACGACGCCACGCGTCATCAACTGCATCGTTTTCGGCAACACCACGCTGGGAGAGCAGGAAGGCGCGGCTGTAAACGATGCCTACGGCGTCGGCTATCTTTCCAACTGCTGTCTGCCGAGCGTCTTCGCAGGGCAGGGGAGCGGCAACGTCGCCGTGGACGACCCGCAGTTCAAGAACCTTGCAGCGGGAGATTATCGGATCAGCGGTTTGAGCAAGTGCCGCAACGCGGGGCTCTACCAGTCCTGGATGGCGGGCGCCGTCGATTTCTTCGGCAACTCGCGCGCCCGAGGCACCAAAGTCGACATCGGCTACCACCAGTCCGAACCCGCAGCCCTGACAATATTCTTGCAGTAGGGACTTGCAAAGCCGATGGGAACGGGCCGTTGCCCGTTCCCACAGGTTTTCTGTTTTTCCTTGATTAAACTACTGACAGTTGTGATATAATCCGCTTTGCAAGGAGACCGCACCATGAGCAAGACATTGAGCCTGACATCCATGGCCATCGCCCTGGCCTTTCCCGTATTCGCCGCGACGTACTACGTCGATGGTTCCGTCGCCTCGTCTGGCGACGGAACTAGCTGGGCGAATGCCGTCAAAACCATCGCAGAGGGCGTCGCAAAGGCGACGACGGCCGACGACGTCGTCGAGGTGGCCGCCGGAACGTACACAATCTCGTCGCAGATTTCCGTCTCGAAGGCAATCACCATCCACGGTGCCTCCCGTGCGACGACAATCATCGACGCCAACAAGACCTGCCGCATCTTCAACGTGACGGCCGCCGCGACAATTGAGTCGTTCACGCTTTACCGCGGCATGGGAAGCGCGGCACAGTCGGGCTCGGGCGCGTACTTCACCAAGGCCGGGACATTGCGCGACTGCCTTGTGGATTCATGCTTTTCCCCGTCCCAGGGCGGCGCCGTGAACGGCGTCGGCGTCTATCTTTCTGGCGGGGCCGTGGCGGAGAACTGCATTATCCGTAACACGCAGGCCAGCCTCAACGCCGCAATCATGGGCATAGGCGTCTATATCAACGACGGAACCTTGCGCGACTCCCTTGTCACACGCTCGCGCCGGACGGGCTACGACAAGGCCGACACGGGCGCGGTGTATCTCCAAAAGGGCACCGTCGAACGCTGCACCATCGCCGGCAACACAGTGGGCTATTCGGGCGGCCTCCACGTCAACAACGCCTCGACCTGCGTCGTCCGCGACACGATTGTCTGGGGCAACACGACGACCAGGGACTCCTCGAGGCTGCGCCCCAACATGAACGCCGTCGGCTCGAACTGCGTCCTCGAGAATGTCTGCACCTCCGGCAACGTGGGCACCGGCGGCGTCGATGCGAACCCCTGCTTCCGTGATGCCGCCAACTGGGACTTCGCGCTTCTGCCCGGTTCCCCCTGCATCGGCGCCGGCACGAACGGGCGCGACCTCGGCTATCTCCAGCATGACCCGGCGGCAGACGCCCTCGGCATCTCCATCTCGGCCTACCGCGGACGCGGGTCGCTCGAAGTGACGGCCAAGCTCTCCGCATCCGGTGCCTACTCGCTTGCCGGTGCGACTGTTACGTGGGATGGCCTAACCGAGACTGGAACGACGATTACCCACACCTTCGGCTACGGGACGCACTCGCTCACGGCCAACGTGACCTTCGCCGACAACAGCACGGCGACCGTCACGTTGCCAAACGCCGTCAAAGTCACTGTTGGCGAGGTCTATGTCGATGACGACTCGGAAAACCCCGTCGCCCCCTACACGACGCCCGAAACGGCCGCAAGGACCCTCGCCGACGCCTTCACCTACCTTGACGACACCAATGCCGTCGTTTATGTGGCGGAGGGTACCTACACCATCTCCTCGCAGATGATCCTGACGTCCCGGAGGAAGGTCGTCGCTACCGGCGACCGGGACCAAACGATTCTCCAAAAATCCGGTAACGACGTCAGGTTCTTCCACATGTGCGGAACCGGCGCCGAGGTCACCGGCCTCACGCTCGATGGTCGGAACTACACCTCCGGTTCCCTTGCCGGCGCAATCTGGATGACCTCTTCGGGGACAATCAGCAACTGCGTTGTCCGCAACTGCAAGAGCAGCTCTAACGCCGACGGTGGAGGACTCTACCTGACGGCTGGCACGATTGTCCACTGCGTTATCAGGAACTGCATGGGATATACATACGCCAAGGGCGCTGGCGTCTATCTTGAGGGCAGCGCCGTCATACGGGATTCCGTCGTCGCCAACTGCGGGAACAGCGGCAAGCGCACAGCTACTAACAACAAGGGCGGCGGCGTTTACCTGAAAGGCACCTCGAAGGCCTTGAACTGCACCATCGTGGGCAACACGTCATGCACGGGTGGCGGAGTCTTTATCGAGGGGAGCGATGCAGTGGTCGCGAACTGCATCATTTACGGCAACGACGAGGGCGGTGCGGATTCAACTGGCAAGCCCGACTGGTACGGCACGGCGTCACGCTTCGTCAACTGCTGCGCCAAGGTCGCGGCGAACGGCACCTGCGTTGCCGTCTCCTCCTCGCCCGTCGCGGCCGACTTCACCATCGACGCCACGACCGGCGCCGACTGCATCAACGGCGGCGACAATAGCTACGTCGTCACCACCGCCGACGTCTTCGGCAACCCGCGCATCGTGAACGGCACCGTCGATATCGGCGCAGCCGAGTACGCCTCGGTCGAAGTCGTTCCGGGCTTCCAGGCCGACGTCCTCCGCGGCCTCGCCCCGCTCAAGGTGGTTTTCTCCGGCACCGTCCAGGGCATCGACCCCGATGGCGCGGTTTTCTCGTGGTACTTCGACGGCGGGGAGACCCCGGCGGGCATCGGGCAGACCTTCACAAACGTCTTCGGCGTCGGCTACCACACCGTCCGCGCCGTCGTCTCGAAGGACGGCTCCGACCACGCCACCGACTGGTCGGCGGCGGACTACATCCTCGCGCTTCCGCAGCACATGTACGTGGCGACAAACGCCGCTTCGGCCTTCCCGTACGACACGCCCGAAACGGCGGCGACAAACATTCACACGGTTGTCGACCTCGCCCGCGAGGCCGACGGCATCTCAATCACGGTCGGCCCCGGCCGCTACCTGCTCAAAAAGACCATCTTGATTGACCGGGCGCGCACAACCCTTGCAGGCGCCGGCATGGACGCGACCATTCTGTACCACAACACGCAGGGGATTAGCCTGCTACACGTCAACTCGCTTGGCGGCCTCGTCTCGGACCTCTGTCTCTCGAACGGCGTCGGTCATGCGGGCGGGCTTTACCTCTACGGCGCCGGTGGCCATGTCACCCGCTGCCTCATCACCAACTGCAAGGGGCCGACGAACAACCCGGGCGGCGGCGCCCATCTTGAGTCCTCCGGTGCGCGTCTCTCCCGAAGCGTCATCCGCAACTGCGTGGCCGACCGCACGAATTCCGGCACCGTTAGCAACAACGGCGCTGGCCTCTTCCTTGAGGACGGCCTCGTCGACGACTGCCTCATCGTCGGCAACCAGGCTGACGCCGGCGGCGGCGCGTACGTCAAAGGCGGAACGCTGGTCAACTGCGTCGTCACGGGCAACACCGCGTGGCGCGACAATTCCAGCCGCAACTACTGTGCCGGCGGCATCTACGCCACGGGGGGAACGGTTCTCAACTGCATCGTCTTCGGCAACAGGACGAACGGCGAGGCAGTGGGCGCGGCCATCCATGACGCCTATGGCATCAGCTATTTCTCGCACTGCTGTCTTCCGTCCGTTTTCGCCGGACAAGGCGCAGCCACGGTGGCCACCGCCGACCCGCAGTTCAAGAACTCCGCCGCGGGCGACTACCGCATACGCAGTACGAGTCCGTGCCGCGACAAGGGGCTCTACCAGTCGTGGATGGCGGACGCCGTCGACTTCTTCGGCAACCCGCGCGCCCGCGGCGCCAAAGTCGACATCGGCTACCACCAGTCCGAACCCGCAGCCATGACCATCTTCCTGCAGTAGGGTGGGGGAAATCGGCGGTCTGCGGCGGTCTGCGGACGAATACGCGCCACACACCGCTATTCGTGGTATAATACTTTAATCGCCTTTGGGGCGACAAGAGGAGAGGATATA
>JAEEGG010020549.1_pt1 | contig 13187 bp, 7 predicted proteins | sample 9134161 | NCBI WGS metagenome assembly JAEEGG01 (sample SAMN16246543, study PRJNA631951) | gut metagenome | biome: gut microbiome; feature: rumen; material: CR-attached | host: Bos | place: Iran: Karaj | collected 2018-10 | reverse complement strand
AGCATGCAGCCAGCGATCTCGCGCAACGAGTCGTCGCGCTTGATCACAGCATAGAGCATGATGGCCAGATGCTGCCACACGTCAAACTTCTTGATGTACCTCTCTCCACCGTTTTTACGGCTGATTTTGGCGATTTTTCCCTTGTCAAGCAAATTAATCAGCTGACCAAACAACGGCTGTCCGATAAAATGTGTACCTTTGTTCATCTTTGTTCATGTTACCTGGTTTTTGTGGTGAAAACAAAGGTAACGAAAAAGGCTGAACCTCGGCAACGGGATTCAGCCTGATTTTTTCAGCCGCAAAAAAGTTTTAGCGGACACCAATAATAAAAAAATAGCCTGAAAAATCTGATGGCATCCGCCTCTCAGAATATTTCAGACTATTCTGTTGTTTACTTTACTGGCCTAGGATGATGTCAATAAGGTAGTTGGCGTCTGCAATGTTGACCTCGTAATCATCATTAACGTCAAAAGACTCTCCACGATCGAAAGCGATGGGGAGCAGGATCAATTGTCCCCTTGGCCCAAGGCCCAGAAAGCCCTTGACATCGTACGTTCCATCCCACTTATCAGGATTATCGCCATTTTCCAGGATGGCATCCATCAAGCGGTTGAAATCTGCAATATTGACCTCGTAATCATCAATAAGCCAATGGTGTGTCCCTTTTGGAGGGAAGGGGACGTCAAAACGATTGTAGAGTTCCATTTCACCGATGCCGTCAATCATCTTGAAGTAGCCAGCATCATCCAGCACAACCGAGACACCTTTGAATTGCAGATAGCGATGTATCATCGAGTCATCCACAGCTGTTATGGTCACTTCATCGGGGTCAACAGGCTCATCATGTCCATCCTTGACAAAGGAGTCGGTAACAGCAGGGTATATGCGCCATTCTCCACCAACTTCTTGTGCCTTAGCGACCGCGCCGGTGATGAGGTCACCATTATGGAAGCGGTCATAAACCGCGCCGGCAACAAGGCCATAACGGTCATCAACATCCTTCACATAGAGGTAATTACCATTCTGATAGACCGCAGTCAGCGGTGTCGTGAAATGACCCCTCAGGTTAAAATATTCCTCCCACTGAACATTATTAAGGTTGTACAGGGACTTGATGTTCTTGACCATTGCTTCATCATCGGAGTTCAAACCGATGCCTGTGATAAAGACACGGTAGCGGGTCTCTCCGCCATGAGGCCAACTGTTGAGCTCATAAGACTCGACAACGCCATAGGCGTTATAGCTCCAGCACAGGATTTGGGGCAGCATCGGGCTGTAGGTGAGCAGGCATTCACACGTCTCGTCATTGAGGTCGGTGATGGTTCCACTCGGGAATGTTACATAGCGCAACACGACATTTTTACCCAATGTTTCGGGACCCACCTGTGAGGGAGTAATCTCCAATGGAGGTTCATCAGGGATAATCCGCTCAAACGAGACTGGCAACAGCATATAAACGATGCCACCTTCTGTCTCGAGAGAGCCCACCACCGCCTCAATGTCATAGAAGGCAGATTCGTTCTCAGGCGGTCTAACACCCATTGTGCCAAACACTATCGGACAAGTATTGCCGAACTTATCCTTCAGCGTCCCCCGATAGGCATAATCATAGTCATAGTCATAATATTGGCCTATGAGCCTGAACTGCACCGAGTCAAGAGACACGAGGTGTGCAAACTTGTCGGGGCCGACTTCATCGGCTGTTATGTAATCGGGGTCCACGTGGGCGAATCCCAATTGATACTCGAAGCTTCTCGGCTCAGTCAACATGGGCTCGCCATTACTCGTCATCTTGACACCCTGAAAACCAGCAGGAATGACATTACCTCTCATGTAGTACTGACCTGTATTGCCATAGAACAGAGCATACCCGCTCCCATCGCGCACATACAGGTTCTTGCCTTTATTCGCCAGAACGGTTACACTATTGTCAAACTGGACAAACGTGCCGTCGGGCACCTGCCCGTAGGCAGCAATGTCCTTGACATGAACCAACGGGGCGAACCGATAGGTCACACTATTCACCCAACTCACTGCCGAGCCTTTCACTGCGATGGCACTGATGGTCATATCCTCGTCCACAGTGAATGGCCCAGTGTATTGAATGGATGCTTGTGTCGGCTCTGATCCATCGGTAGTATAGTAGATTGTTGCCCCATTGTCGGAACACCTCATCGAGACTTGTATGGGTTCTCCATAGGTGCCGCCATCAGGCGAAATCCCGGGTGCAGACAATGTTGCCGCCAAGGCTTGCATGGTGGTACATCCGGCTACTGCCAGCACCAATAGAACAGAAAAAACAAATAACCGTTTCATCGTTAAAACTAAACGTTTGCTATAATTTTGTCAATCAAGACATTCAAGTCGGCAATGTTGAGCTCTCCGTCATCGTTCAAGTCACCGATGATGTGGAAGACTCCACCTGCCGAAGTGATTTCAACAGGATAGAACTCAAGCTGATTTCTATAAACAGTCAAGAAGCCCGACACATTCCATTTCATCTCGCCATCATCTTCTTGCGTCCAGGTCCAATCATAGTCAATCTTACCAGACAGAATCATATCAATCAGGCAGTTGATGTCGGCAATGTTCACCTCACCGTCATTGTTCAGGTCATAAGGATTGCACGGTGGAGCGATTGGGAGTTCAGGCCCCGGTATCTCTATGCTGAACTTGTTGTACATCAGCAATAGGCCACACTCGTCCTCGATATAGGTATTGCCGCCCTCGGTAACAAACTTCACATTCTCAAAACGGACATACCAGTGGCACATGTCCTGCGACACTTCTTCGGTACATCCGGCATCCTCAGGTTCTACAGGGAGGCCATGACCGACCTTGACCCAATCCCCTACGGGTGCAAGTTGTCTTTGATTCTGATAAGTTGTCAAACGGGCAAGACCCTCGATCGTGTCACCGTTGACAAACTCTCCAGCGACGTTGCCATACATCAGGATATAATCTTCACACAGATCCTGAGCGTACAGGTTCACACCATTCTGATAGATGACGACAAGTTTGATCATGAACGGCGCATCAGGATTCTCTAAATTATATGCATCCTGCAGGCAATGGACAGGTTTCGGATCTTGATCATCAAAATCCCATACCAGCAACTGGAAATTGCCCTTATAGGCCGTTACGATGCCACGGATATCTATCCGATCCGTCTCGTCAGGATAAGTAAAGGGGAGTCCAGGCCTGATGTAGATGGGCAATTCATTGCCGTTCTCATCACGGATTACGCCTTTCTCCTTGTCAACAATCACATTCTTGATGATGACATAATGTGCCCAAAGCGCTGGGCCTACTTGCGGGATAGTCACCTCTTCAGGGACCACCTCCACTTGAGCTATTGGCGGTTGGAAACCGGATAAGGGTTGAGCCAGTTCAGGCCAGCCGTCATAATAGGTTACCTTGCCACCAAAGCCCGCAGGGATCACGTCACCATGTTTGTAGGTCTGCCCCACATTGCCAAAGATGAGTCCGTAGCCCGTCTCGTCCTTGGCGTAAAGATAGTTACTTGACTGCAGGATGACCGTGGCATCATAGTCAAAGGTGATTTCGTAGGGATTGGGATTCTCGGGATTATAGAATTCCCAGTAGTTGCCCAGTCCGATGCGCTTATCGATAAAAGTGGCTCTTATCGGCAAGAGCTGATAAATGACATTTTCCCTGCCATAAGAACCGATGATGGCAATGATATTATAGCGGCGGGTCAAGTCGGGCGGGATAGGACAATTAAATCGGTTGAAATACATGGGAATCCTGTTGCCCGAGGCATCTACAGCATAATAAGTACCGTCCTCCTCGATGATGGACACATCCTCGAGAATCACGTAGTGGGCAAACAGATCGTGGCCCACCTGGTCAAGAGTGATCTGCTCGGGCTCAATAGGAATACTGCCCGTGGCAGGCAGGAAATTGACAGGGTGTATCAATTCCATCTCTCCAGAGTAGGTGGTTCTGGTGACCACAAAGCCAGCCGGGATTACGTCTCCAGTGTGGTAGGTCTGTCCCACATCGCCATAAATCAAGGCATAACCGTCACAGCCGTCCTTGACAAACAAATACCGGTTCGTTTGAGCCACTGCATAGATAGGCGAGGTGAAACGCACCTCGGTGTTATCATCCAATGGTTCCAAATCCTCAAAGCAGTTGAAAGCAGGCTGGCTGGCGATGGTATAATCGGCACTCACGACATCACTCATCTCTCCGTCAAGGATTGCAACAGCTTTGATGGTCATATTGTGATCGACAACGATTGGGGCCGTGTACACGGGAGACTGGGCATCAGGGTCACTGTCATCGGTCGTGTAGTGGATAGTTGCACCAGTGGTGTAACTGGTGATGGTCGCCTCAAAGGGCCCGTAATAGGTACCAGACGCCGGGCTGATGATAGGAGCACACAAGCCGTCACCATCATCAACGGTAACAACAATCTTGGTCATGCGCACCTGATTGGTCTTGGCAATAAAGCTAACCTGAGGTGCACAACCCGTCCACACGCCGATTTTTTCTTGATAAGCATAGTCGCCGACACTCTGTTCAAAGCATCCGGGACCATACTGGGCGTCACCCTCACCAGTACAATAGAGCTCAATGCTGATGATATTTCCATAGCAGACACTGATGGTGAGGCTTTGGCCCTTGTACACACGAAATTGGGTCTCATTGACAAGGCCATTGCTCACTTCAAGCTTCACACAGTCCTTCTCAATAGCATAAGGTGACTGAGAAGGAGTCAAGCCGACTGCATCCTGGGGCACAAATACGACAACCCGCACCCCCGCCCAAGCAGCAACTGCCATCAGGCACAACAACAATAACGTAAAGATCCTTTTCATAATAGTCAAGATAAGTATTATGCTGCAAAGTTAAGCAATTCTCTTGAGTTATCATAAGAGGCTGTGGCATATTTCATTCGTTGCAAATTGTATCGCGCTTCGCGCGAGATATTAAACAAAATCATTAATAAACTTAAATAAAAATGTTATCTTGTTTAATTTTTATATAAATTTTTGTTTAATTTCTCGGCCGTTAGGCCGATTATACATTTGAGGCGAATTTTGACACAGCCCCTTATGAAGAATGTCAGTGATTATTCGTCAGTGCTCCAGGTTATATTCCAAATGGAAACCCTGTTTTTGTTGGTCGTTGCATTTGACGGGCACAGGTTGGTGAACTCAATGGTGAAATCACCGTCAATGGAGCAGACTTCGTCAAAGGGATAAACCTCGTGCTTGGTCACATTCTCATTGGTGACGGTCCAGGTCTTGACAACCTCGCCATTCTGCTTCACGTCAACGCGGAAAGAGAGGACATTATCGGTGAATGCAGCGCCATAGTTGAAGCACAGCCTGTTCATACCGCCATGCAGGACGGGCGACACGAGGGTACCTACGGCAGTGGTCTTGCCGTTCAAGGTCGGCGCCTTGGCATATTCGGTTGTGGAACCGTTCACATAGCCGATGAAGGTAAAGATGGGATTGGCATCGGTATCACCGCCACTCAGGAGCGCGCTGTTCTCTGCCACCCAGCCATTGGCCGACGTGAGGGAGACATAGTTCCCCGTGGGGTTGCCCATCGTCTCGAGGTCGGCACGGTTTTCATCTGCTCCTTTGATACCGAATTTCACATCATCAACACACCAAGTGGCATAGTTGGCATCAGGGTCAGCATAATAGCGGAAACCGATGAAGTAGGCCCCGTCGGCCCACTGGCTCAGGTCAATGTCACCACTTGCCGTCCAATCGCTGTAGGTAATTTCGGGGGCAACCGCCAGTATCGGGTCAAGCTTTACCTTGACGGTAGCCTTTGTCGGGTCAAAAGAGTCCATGAGATAGACCTCTAACGTGCTGGTCGTGCTGCCGTAAGCTCTGACCTGGGTGCGGAAGCTCAGCATCTTGGACTCAGCATTCTGGATATCAAGTCGCGGAGTAACCAACCAGGCATCAAACGGCGGTTGTGTTCCTTTGTAGCCTGTCATGGCAGCATAGCCGTTTTCATAGAAAGCAGTCTGGTACCACTTCTTGTCGCCACTGACGGCAACATTTTTCCAAGTGTCCGGCAATTCGTAGTCAAAGCCCTCGTCAAGACTGGTAACAGTTATAGGTTCAGGATCGGGGTCGGGGTCGCCCTCGTGTGGTGTCACATCGTTGATGTCTCGCAGCATTAGCTGCCAAACATAGCCACGAGTAGAGAGTAAACCCACGACATCAACTTTCCCAGTGGGCAGCGGGAGAGAAGCGAAGTTGGCAAAGTTGGTGGTGTACACACCCAAGAGGTTGCCGTCCTTATCCTTGATTACGCGTCTGGTACCGCTCGACTGTTCGGAATAGGTAGTATGACCATCGGCATCAACAAACTGGACACCCTCCAGACGCACCAGCTTGGATTGATAAGTGAGTTGCGTCTCGGCATCGTACTTTTCCACAAAGTCACTCATGTTGACGGTAACGGGCTGCACCTCGGCACGCTCAGGATCGGGCCAACCGTTCAACTCGACAAGTGACTCCCAAAGGCTTTGGGGCATGAATGTGGCATCCCAGGAGCTGATGGGTGCATACCATTCAGGATAGCCCAACAGCTGTTGGCCATTGTACTTGCCCACATAGTAGCCCTGCATGGGCAATACAATCTCTTGACCGATGGGATAGTCAAAGTACATGTCGCTCTGGTTCACCGAGATAGTCAGTCCCGCCCCCGACTCGTCAGTAATGTAGAGGGCCTTGTAGATGTTGCCCGACTGATCGCTGCTGGTAATCCAGCCGTGAATCACCTCGTTCTCGGTTACCGTGTCGATGTAATTCCTCACATCCTGCCAGTGCTTAGCCTTGAACTCGGCTATGGTCATGTTGGGACTATGGATTGCCTCAGGGCCTGCCATTTCGCCCGTCAAGAGGAAATTGATCAAGTCGGTGACATCATTGATATTGGCCTTCTTGTCGCCATTCACGTCACCATACAACCGATTGTAATCATTGCTTCCCGTTACCACCAAGATAGACAGCGAGAACAAAAGTAAAAATGTTAAGCGTTTCATTGAAAAAAATGGTTTGTGTTAAATAAAACCGGGCCCTATAATACTTTTTTCGGGAGGCCATTTCAAGAGGGCGAACCCGCTAGTCCCTCCTGGCCTGGCCTTCATATTTAGTGGATGAGTTGTTTGACGGCAAGTTGCATCGGTAATGATGGCAAAACATGAACAGCATGAAACAAGAGAGCGCAAAACCTGACATATCCGGTTTTGCGCTCCTTTTATCCGTAATTCGGGCCCATAGCTTAGTTGGCTACACACGTGGGATGGCCATAAGCCTCCTTCACAAGGCTCTGGCATTATTCCTAAAGAGAACAAGCCAGTGCATAGTTTTTTCCAACATCCAGTTTTGAGGTATTTGCTACATGCCTGATACATTATTTCCTAATTACAATAAGCGTATTGCTTAAATTTGGGCACAAAATTACAATTTAATTCTCAATCCGCCAAATAATTAACATTAATTAATTCATCAACCCTCACCCTTGACAAACTGCATATAATAACGACTTTTTATTTAAAAAATGGAGTCGGGAGACGCGCTGTTGCGGTGTCTCCCGACTCCATTATCGGTAGATGACTATCTTGTCATTTCATGATTAATGACCCAAGATATAGTCAGTCAAAGCGTTCACATCAGCAAGGCCGATCTCGCCGTCACCGTTCATGTCGGCGCGCCAGCGGGTGCAATCGTCAACATTGGCGCCCAGGATGATATCGAGCAGTGCGTTTACATCAGCAATACCGATCTCACCGTCGTTGTTCACGTCACCCTTGGTGCCGCAATCGTCACCACCTTCACCCTGAACCAGGATGGGATAGAACTCGAGCTCGCCCTTATAGACGGTCAGGAAGCCTTCAACATAGTAGGGAGCATTGCCCTTGATACCAACCTCGAACTTATCGAACATGTGGAGTTGACCGGTCTCGTCAACGATGTACATCTTGTCCTCCTCGGTGATGATGTCCACATCCTCAAAGCTTAGGTAGCGGTGTACCATATCCTGAGAAATCTCCTCGATGGGCATCGGCTCGTCGGGCTCAATCTTGTTGCCACGGCCATTGGGCGCGAAGTTCTCAACGGGAATCATCTGCTTGGCACCCTGATACTCATTCCAGGTTGCAATAGCATTGGTGATGAGGTCGCCATTGGTGAAGGGGCCTGAAACACCACCATAAACCAGCGACTGAACGCCTTCAGCATCCTGAACATAAAGGTAGCTGCTCTTCTCGTTCTGATAGATAGCGGTCAGCGGAGTGGTGAACTGACCCTGTTTGCCCTTGTCAAGTGCATACAGCTCATTGATGTTCTTAACAGGAGTCGGCTTGGACGGGATGATGGGCAGCAGCTGATAAACGGTGTTGGTTGAACCATAAGAGCCAACAACACCATACAGTTCATCATAGTGGCCTTCCTTCACGTCCTGAGCAAACTGGTTGTAACCGTTACAGGTATTACCATTGGCATCAACAACCTTGAAGTTGTTACCGCTAAGCTCGGTAACATCCACATTCCTCATCACTACATAATGGGCGAAATTCTCATGCTTGACATCCAGCGGAGTGGCAACCTCAGCATTCACGGTCTCGTTCTTGATGGGATCATTGAAATCCGAGAAGGGAGAAGCCAACTCAGGCTCACCGCCATAGGTGGTCTTCTTGCCGCTATAACCAGCGGGGAATACGTCACCCTGCTTATAGGTCTTGCCTACATTGCCGTAGATGAGACCAAAACCGGTCTGGTCCTTTACAAACAGTCGTGAGTTGCCATGGAAGATAACCGTAGCGTCATAGTCAAACACGAGCTGGGTGTTGTCGTCATAGAGACTCATCGTGCCGATACCGACACCACCATCGCCTTCGGGCTTCACCAGGGTGGGCAGCAACTGGTAAACCACATTGTCCCTACCGTAGGAACCGACGATAGCCTCAACAGTATAGAGGATGTCAAGGTTGCCGGGAGCTTTGGCATTGAGCGTACCGAAGTATACGGCACATTCGTTACCATCCTCATCGATCAGCGTGTAGTTCTTGTTGTCAGTAGTGCTGAAGGTAACATGCTCGAGACGTACAAAGTGGCCGAACATGTCATGAGTCACCTGATTGGCACCGATCATCTCGGGAGCGATGGGGCTGTTGCTCGAAGCAGGCTTGAAGTTGCTCAGGTCCTTCAACTCGGGCTCTCCATTGTAGAATGCCCTGGTACCAACGAAGCCGGCGGGAATCACGTCACCGTTCTTATAGGTCTGACCACAGTCGCCATAGAACAAGGCATAGCCCGTATTGTCCTTCACAAACAGATAGCTATTGTGCTGGGCAAGAACGTTGACAGAGTTCTTGAAGTTCAAGACTTCATCAACCTCAGCAGCCTGATATTCAGCGATGTTGTTGACACTAACAGCAGTACCGAAGACATACTCGGCAACAACGACTTCACTGACATCACCATCCTTGGCCGAGATGGCCTTCACGGTAGTATTGCTGTTCAAGGTGAAGGGAGCAGTGTACTGCGTGGAGCTGGTGGTGGGATTGCTACCGTTGGTGGTGTAATAAATCTTGGCATCGCTCGTACCGCAAGTGATGGTCACCTCAATCGGGTTGTAGTAAGTGCCGGCAGCGGGCTTGATGCTAGGAGCGGCCAGACCTGCCTCACTGATGGACACCGTAATCTTGGTGGCACGCACCTGGTTGGTAGCGGCAGTGAATACAACCTGCTCTGAAGAGCCTTCCCAAGTACCGATCTTGCCAGAGTAAGTGTAAGTCTCGGGAGTGGCAGTGAAGCAACCAGGACCATACTGAGCTGCATCATTGGCTGTGCACTCAAACACAATCTTGGTAATCACACCGAGAGTGGTGGAAATAGTCACGTTCTTGTTCTTGTAGAAACGATACTGTGAATCATTGGCCAAACCACTTTCCACATCAATCTTGACGCCTTCCTTCTCAATAACGAAGGGGCCCTGTGTACCGGGACTGGTGCCATTGTCGACGCCAGCCACAAATGTGATGTCGGTTGCCCAAGCGGCGCTTGCCAGCAGACATAAGGTTAATAAAGTAAAAAGTTTCCTCATTGCAATGAAAGTTATTAAATGGTTAATAATGAATTGTTCAACGGTATTCTATATTTGGGCAAAGGTACACCTTTTTTCCAAAATAGAACATAATATACAGCACATTTTTTTCCAAGCAGAAAAAACTTCTTTTGCTAAGCAAAAAAATAAAAAATGAGGGCTGGATACTGAAAAAAATGTATTATCTTTGTCAGTTGCTTCGACATTAAAAATCACATCATAAAATCATAACAATCAATCACACATTCATGGCAGACGAAATCATCAACCAAGAAGGAACTAACCAGCCGCAGCGCAAGGAGGTTTCCCCCGAGAAGCTCAAAGCCCTGCAGGTAGCAATGGATAAAATCGGCAAAACATTTGGCAGCGGTAGCATCATGAAGCTGGGCGACGACCACATCGAGGACATCGAGGTCATCCCCACGGGCTCCATCGGCCTGGACAATGCCCTGGGCGTGGGCGGTTATCCCCGCGGCCGCATCATCGAGATCTATGGACCCGAATCATCAGGTAAAACCACGCTGGCAATACATGCCATCGCCGAGGCTCAGAAAATGGGTGGCATAGCCGCCATCATCGATGCCGAGCATGCCTTTGACCGCTTCTATGCCGAGTCGCTGGGCGTTGACGTGAACAACCTGTGGATCTCACAGCCCGACAACGGCGAGCAGGCGCTGGAGATTGCCGACCAGCTCATCCGCAGCAGCGCCATCGACATCATCGTCATCGACAGTGTCGCCGCCTTGACCCCCAAGGCCGAGATTGAGGGCGAAATGGGCGAGAGCAAGATGGGTCTGCAAGCTCGCCTGATGAGCCAAGCCCTGAGGAAACTGACCGCCACCATCAGCCGCACCAACACCTGCTGCATCTTCATCAACCAGTTGCGCGAGAAGCTGGGCGTGATGTTCGGCAATCCCGAGACCACAACCGGTGGCAATGCCCTGAAGTTCTACAGCAGCGTACGCCTTGACATCCGCCGCACAGGCCAAATCAAGGACGGTGACCAGGTTGTGGGTAACCTCACACGCGTGAAAGTTGTGAAAAACAAGGTGGCTCCTCCCTTCCGCAAGACCGAGTTTGAAATCCGCTTCGGCGAGGGCATCAGCAAGGTGGGTGAAATCATCGACCTGGGTGTTGAGTTCGGCATCGTCAAGAAGAGCGGAGCATGGTTCTCCTACGAGGGCACTAAGCTGGGCCAGGGCCGCGACGCCGCCAAGCAGATGGTAGCCGACAATCCCGAACTGGCCGAAGAGCTTGAAACCAAGATCAAGGAAGCCATGAAGGCCAAGTAACCCTTAGCCAAACAATTAACAACAATGCGGGCCGCTCCAAATGGAGCGGCCCGCATTGTGTAACCCTAGATCATCTAGATATTCCAGAAAATCCAGAAACAGGACATCCTTTACAAGAGGCCGAAGGCGGCACGCAGCGTCTCGGTCATGTTGAGTTTTTCCCAAGTGAAGAGTTCAACCTCAACCTCCTTGGTCTCATTGTAGAGCGACTCAAACTTCTTGACCTTCAGCTCATACTTGCGGCCCATGTGGCCGTATGCAGCAGTCTCCACATAGATGGGCTGCAGCAACTTCAGGCGCTCGATGATGGCAGCGGGCCTCATGTCAAACAGCGTCTTGAGGATGTCAGCGATTTCGGCATCAGTCTTATTGACATGACTGGTTCCATAGGTGTTGATGTAGAAGCTCACGGGTTCAGCACGGCCGATGGCGTAAGCCACCTGTACCAGAACCTCGTCGGCGATGCCAGCAGCAACAACGTTCTTAGCAATGTGTCGGCAGGCATAGGCAGCACTGCGGTCCACCTTGCTGGGATCCTTGCCGCTGAAGGCGCCACCACCGTGGGCACCGCGACCGCCGTAGGTATCGACGATGATCTTGCGGCCAGTGAGACCGGTGTCACCGTGAGGGCCACCGATGACGAACTTGCCCGTCGGGTTGACAAACAGTTCGGTCTTTTCATCAACCATCGCACGGATTTCATCGTTAAAGTGCTCTAGCGTCCTGGGGATAAGGATGTTGCGCACGTCCTTCAGGATACGCGGCTGATCCACGTCATCGTCATGCTGTGTGCTCACCACGATAGTATGGACGCGCACAGGGCGATTGGTCTCACCGTCATACTCGACGGTCACCTGAGCCTTGCTATCAGGGCGCAGGTAAGGCATTAGTTCAAGGTGATTGTGGCGGATGTCGGCCAGCTCACGCATCAAGGCATGAGCCAGGTCAAGGGTCAACGGCATGTAGTTGGGCGTCTCGTTGCAGGCGTAGCCGAACATCATACCCTGGTCTCCAGCACCCTGGTCAGCATTGTTGTCCTCGGCGTTGTCCACACCCTGTTTGATGTCGCCGCTCTGCTCATGCACGCTATTGAGGATACCACACGAGTTGGCATCAAACTGATATTCGCTCTTGGTGTAACCGATCTGCCTGATCACGTCACGAGCCGTTCTCTGCAAGTCAATGTAAACATTGGTGGTCACCTCGCCCGAAATAATAACTTGACCAGTAGTGACAAGCGTCTCACATGCCACATGGGCCTGCGGGTCAAAGGCAAGGAATTTGTCAAGGATAGCATCGCTGATCTGGTCAGCGACTTTGTCGGGATGTCCTTCGGACACGCTCTCCGACGTGAAAAGATAATTCTTACTGTTCATTGTACCAATAATTAAATCTTTGTGGAACATGAACGCTAAAAGAAACCGATAAAGTCAGGTGATTATCGCAGTTTTAGCATTTTTTCAAGTGGTTGCAAGCAGCCAAATTTGTCCACTGTTTGTATATGTTGTTTTAAAATGTGGCTGCAAAGGTACAACAATCTTTTCACACTGAGCCAATTCACCCTCATCTTTTTTATAAAACACCCCGAAAAAGACCTTTTTTCCGACCTTTTGACCCCAATTTGACAAATCTTTGCTAACTTTGCAATTTAAATGAAATGTCACAGACAATGATTGAGGCGCGTAATATAGTGAAGCGGTATGGCGACCTGGAGGTGTTGCGGGGTGTGGACCTCGACATCGCCCAGGGCGAGATTGTCTCGATTGTGGGGCCCAGTGGAGCCGG
>JAEEGG010020547.1_pt1 | contig 13187 bp, 8 predicted proteins | sample 9134161 | NCBI WGS metagenome assembly JAEEGG01 (sample SAMN16246543, study PRJNA631951) | gut metagenome | biome: gut microbiome; feature: rumen; material: CR-attached | host: Bos | place: Iran: Karaj | collected 2018-10 | reverse complement strand
CAGATGCCCAGGTCATCTATTTCGAGGATGCCAAGTGCTTCTCGCTCTCTGAGAATTATGATATCAACTCTTCAAGGCGCAGGAATCTGACGCTCGCCATCGAGGCAGAGTCGATAACAGTTGACGATGTATTGTTTCAGCATTTATAAATAGTATTAGGTTATGGCTACACTTTCTAATGAGTTAAGAGCGGTGCTGGTTCAGGATAGTTTCCTGGAGAACCCCAAGAATGTGCTGAAGGAGAAATGTCTGGTCTTGCAGAATTTCTCATACGAGTGTGAACGTATGCGTAACAACTCCAGTGATGTGTATGGTGCTTCGAAGCCCGTCATCCTGAAGTTTACGATCCGTGTGAATTCACCGTCGCATGCCAGAGAACTGTATCAGCGTCTGGCACTGAACGGACATAATGACTTCTCCATCCTGTTCAACGTGACTTACGACAACAATTCGCGTCTGGCAGGTTATGAGGACGGCATGGTGGTGAACGGCTATGTGGTCAGTGTGGAGGAGAAATACAGCAGTCTGCGCGATGAGAGCGGTCTCGACAAGCAGATGGAACTCGATGTGAAGGTGCTCGTACGCTCTACCATTTATCTGGGTAGGGAAGAGCAGAATAATTTAAAGAGTATATTCATCCATTAAATTAAAAAAAAGTCTATGGCAAAGTTTGAATTGACATTTTGCGGCGTAACAGATACGTTGAAGCCTGATGGTTCTAAAGAAAGTCCCATCAATATCACGATGTCCACAGGCTCCGAGCATAAGGAAGGTTATTGTTATTACAAGGTGCCCTGGACAAAGACCGCCATTGTCCGTGATCCTAATGATCCGAGGAAATCTAGCAGCGTAAAATCAGAAGGCTCTGGTACGACTTGTTTTGCATTGAATCTCCAGAACGGACGCTTCACCAAGAAGATGTACAGTCCGAACGAGATCCATGCCGAGGTGCAGATTGCCCCGGGAACCAAGGACGATCAGCAGAAAGACGGCAGTGTGACCCTTCTGGCTTCCATTCCCAGAGACACCCTGGAGGCATCGTTCCTCAACAAGAAGGTGATCCTGAAGTGTGACGACAAGCTGGTGTGTGACGACTACTTCGTGCAGGAGATCAAGCCTACCTATAAGAAGGATGCGATGTATGTCACCTTCAAGATGTACAGTCCCGACTTCCTGTTGACTCAGGAGGACTACTGCCGTACGTTCGTCTCGCAGAAGTTGGGCGAGGACATCCTGAAGAATGAGATCAAGAACTATAAGCTGCCTTATGATGCGACAAAGACGGTGGATTTCGATTATGCCAACATGAAGCACATCAAGCTGGCCAAGGATAAAGACGGCAACAAGGCGGGTACGGAGCATCTGTTCCCTTATCTCGTGCAGTATAACGAGAGTTTCTATGACTTCCTGAAGCGCACCACCAACCGATGGGGTGAGTTTATGTATTATGAGGACAAGAAGCTGTTGATAGGCTATGGCTATGCGGCTATTGCCAATACCGACTATAAGGCATCGGCAGAGTCGGTCACCTATTGTGACCTGACTTCCCAGCAGAAGCAGTCGAATCCCGGACAGCTCAATGCAGAGGCGCCGATTGACGAGCAGATCCTTAAGAACGACCTGCTCAAAGGTAAGTACGATACGGTCAAGACCCGTATGAACAGTCTGCTTAACTTCAAGGATCTGGACGGCGATATCTATGTGGTGAAGAAGCTGGCGGCCTTCCTGAACAACGACAAGACCATCTGGCAGTTCCTGGTCAACACAGGTGTGGATGATATCATTGACCTGGAAAAGGCCAATAAGCTCAGTGATGAAAAGAACGATAAGTTCGATAGTGACTATTTCAGCAAGAAAAGGAAAGAGACCAAGTTTAACGATAATCAGTTCAATGGCTCTACTGAGTTCAACCAGTTCTCTGAGTACAAGCCCTTCCTGAATACGAAGGAGTACATCAATATCGTGGAGAAGGAGTTCGCATCCGGGCGCAATGCCATTGTAATGGATTTCGACACGACCTATCCTGACATCAAGTTGGGCCAGATCATCACTTACGACAAGAATACTTATCTGGTGGTGAATGTGGAGGGCTATCAGCCGGAGAAGATGGCCATCGTGGATAACCAATATGTGGATGTCAGGGTTGACATGTCGAAGGTCTGCTATAAGGTGACTGCCGTTCCTGCGGATTCTTCGTTGGTGGAAGAAAAGGAGGTTGAGGTCACGGATAAGGAGACTGGAGAAAAGAAAACGGAAAAAGTCAAGGTCTATGAATACACCAGCTATCCTTCGGTGATTCCTGAGGGACATATCCGCCGCTCCGGTCCGCAGTTGGCAGAGGTGGTTGAGGGAACGAAAGAAGATCCCTTGCGCCAGAATCGCGTGCGCATCAAGTACGGCTGGCAAGGTGACAAGGAGTGGAGTTCGCCCTGGCTGCTCTATTCCCCTGCAGGCGGTGCCTCTAAGGCGGGTGTCTATAGTTGGCATGAAAAGGGTCAGAAAGTGATCGTCAATTACGTGGCGGGCAATATTGAGCGCCCCTACGTGATGGGTTCCGTGGAGGCTAAGATGCCTGCTCAGATGAAGACTTACCAGCAGGTGTTCCAGACACCGGCGGAACAGAAGATCCTGATGACCGACGGATCGGGTGCAGGCCTGACCGCGTTGCTGGCTTCCTTCAATCCCGGACTCAAACTGCTTCAGGGCTTCTGGCCGGGTGACTCACTTCCGGGTCTGGATTTCGAAAAGAGTGCGAACCTGGAGGGAAACATTGAGTTGACGGACAAGTACGGCTTCTACAGCATCAAGGGTAGTACCAACGAGCGTAACATCTCCATCAAGTCGCCCTGGGGTGACGTGAAGATCAATGCCTTCACGGGCATTTCCCTCAGTGCGCCTAACGGTGACATCAAAATCAAGGGTAAGAACGTGTCGATCGAGGCAGGCGGTAACATCACGCTGGCTTCGGGCAAGAACATCAAGCAGAAGTTCCTGATGGATGGTGAGGATATTAATGCTGTGTCGTTGGCCGCGACGATCACCAAGACCGTCACCTCGAAGCTCTCCTCTATGTTGGTGGAGCTTACCGACCTCTCGTTGCTTCGTCATGTCCTGGAGGTTATGTTCAAGCCTGTGGAGGGTAAGCTGCAGATCACGGCAGGCCGCTTCCTGATGATGGAGGCAGGCGGCAAGAAGGCCGGTTATCCGATTGAGGCCTATAAGCCGAAGAAAAAGGCAAGTAAATCAACTGCCAGTGGGGATGACAGGAAGGTCGCCGAGTCGTTTGAACAGCTGCGTGATGCCATCAATGACTCATACCTGCGTCTTCAGCATCGGTATGAGACTGCCCGTGATGTCAAGGGCGCGTTGGCTCCAATGCTCGCAACCTGTGTAAATATGAAAAAAGAGGCCCAATGTAAGAAGCTGTCTGACATTATCCCGTCTCTTTGGGATAATCCTCAAACGGATATCAATGCACTTTTGGCATTTACGGGTCTTTATGAAGATGTGGAAGCGAATGGTCAGTGCAAACCGGCTATCATGAAGAAATTCCTGGGGGGAGCGCCTACAATCGCTGCCTTGAAAGGCTCAAAAGAGGAAAAACAGGCTGCATGGGCAGAAGCCGTTGCCCGTCAGAATGCTGCGAAGAATGAAATCAAGGAAGCAACATCATTCCTGGCATCCTGTATCAAAGAACTGAAGGACTTCCAGATCAGTACAGCGAATATTCCTGAGGACTATGATAAGGTGCGTGAGGTGTTTACTGCGGCTAATTTACCGGATGATTGCCTGTTAAAGAAGCAATTCAAGGATCTGGACGGGTTCAAGGACTTCAGTGTTGACTATCAGGTTTCAGATGATGAGAAGAAAAAGGTACTCAGAAAGCTCAGTATCGCATTGGTGAATGCTTTGCAAATTCCACGTGCCGCAACGGAGAGTGCAGGACTCGGCTTAGCGGCTACGGTATTCCCGGAACCAGCCTACGACTGCTCTGATGCCGACTGGGCGAAGTATGTCAGAAGCATACAGACGCTTGTCAAGAAAGAGGAGAAGTCTACCTTGGAAAAGGTTGGCGATGCAGTTGTAGGCGGCATCCTCGATCCGTTAAAGGGTATGTTTGACGTCAAGGGCTTTATGGAATTTGCTGATGACTTCTCGTTTGGCTCCAGCAAGAAAGGCGAGATCCTGTTTGCGAGCGGAGACGGTACGATGGTTCTTGACAGGGGCATCTACCGTGCCAACACAGGTCTTGAAGACTACGAGGTGAGTGCCAATCAGCCTCAAGTCAATGGGCCTGCCACCAGAGTGAGAAATGTGATGCTGGGTGCTAATGCTTAATTATTATAAGGAGGACGATTATGGATTATATATTTGATGATTGGAAGAAAATATTGAATGACTTCCAGAGCAGCGTGGAAAAGGATCTCGCAGAGATTCACAAGCAAAAGACAGCCGTTCAGCAGATGAAGACCGAGATCTTCAACCGTATGGACAGTGGCCAGTATATCTATGACGAAAACCGCATCGTGCTTTCCGCACCCGAGATCATCATCGGTCATGTGGATAAGAGCGGTGACCTGAAAGGCTCAGGCAAGGTGATTATCCGCGGTACGGAGGTGGACGTGGAGGGTGTCGGTGAGACGGGTACCATCATCAACCGTGCCCCCGTGATCCGGCAGACGGCTGTCGATCCCGGTATCGACGGTCAGGAGGCGGTGGTCTATCCCCATTCCGCCGTACTGACACAGGCCCGTTCGGTGGTGCTCCAGAGCAATGATGCCAAGGACGCTTTCTCACAGGCCGTTGCTGTGCCGAGGGATAGCGGTGTCACCATCCATGCCGATCAGGCATTGGATATCGATGCCTCCGTCTCCAGTGAGGTGCGCAAGGCCGCTATCGAGGCCAATGTGGCTGCCCTGAAAAAGCAGAAGAGTGACCTGAAGAGTGTCACAGACAAGCAGAAGAACGAGATCGAGCAGTTCTATAAGGACCTGAAGAAGCTCATGGATGACGCGGAGGAGAAGAACGACGGTTTCATGAACACCCGTGTGAACATGGTGGATATTGAGAGAGGACGCGCCAATGTGGAGAGTCTGATCCCCGCCTTGTACCGTGTGACCGTTGATTTTATCCACAGCATATCAAGGCAGGCGGAGCTGAACCGTCAGATCACTGCCCTGGAAGCTGAGAAGAATGCCATCAAGTCGGGCGACGACTTCAAGAAGAATACCACAGGGGCCCAGTTGTCGCTAAACGCGGAGAGCATCGCCTTGACCACGGTGGATGGCGACGGCAACCTGCATGCGAACAACGGTGCCGGTGTCAGCGTCTGGACGCCAAGGATGAATGTCAGTATGAATCAGGACGACAATTCCCTGGTGGAGGGTAGCTCGTTCAATGTGACATCTGAAAATGTGTTGATTTCCACTGCCAACTCAAAGGAGGATGGCAACGAGGTGACTGCTACCGGTCAGGTGAATATCCTGTCGAAGAAGATCAACCTTGAGGCGATGGACTACCAGCAGAAGGACGATGCCTTTACGGAGAAGGGCCTGGCAGCCGACGGTAAGGTGAGCATCACCGCCAAGACCATTGAGGTGGCTACGACGAATCCGAAGGACATCACACGCGACGACAAGGGTAAGGTGACCAAGGGTGAATATACGGCTGAGGGTGACGTGATCATCCGCTCGAAGACGGTAGCCGTGGAGACCCTCGACTACGAGGTGGCCGACGGTCAGCTGAAGCCCAAGGCACTGACGAAGGACAGTAAGATCGAGATGCGCTCGGAGAAGATGGGTATGCTGGCTGCCGATACCGAAGGCAAGGCTACGGGTAGCATCAGCCTGAATGCGAAGGCGGTGGCCGTGAAGTCGATGGATGTCGATAAGGAGAAACTCACCGACTCGGCACTGGCTGCAGGCAGCACGATGACCCTCGTCAGCGAGAAGATGTATGTCGGAGCGAAGTCGAAGGATATCAAGAGCAAGAAGATCCAGGCAGTCAGCGAGGAGATCGGTGCCTTTGCCGACAAGACGCTGGAGATCCAGCAGGGCGACGGCAAGGCCGTGGTGCAGCTCGACGGCGGCAAAGCCTCGTTGGGCGGCGACAAGACCCAGGTCTATGGCGAGACAACCATCAATGCCAAGACGGAGGTCAAGGACGAGCTCAAGGCTCCGAAGGTGGTCGGCGACAGCATCGAGGCCAAGAGTGCCTTCAAGTCGCCTAACATCAGCGATGGCATGGGAGCCGGTTCCGGAGGCGGCGGTGGCAGCCTGAGTGCAAAGCTCAAGACCGAGGATGCACCGAAAGAATAGTAAAAAAGTAAAAAGGTAAAAAATAGAATAGGATATGAAACGAGCTATTATCAATCAGTTGGGACAACTTTCAGAACAACTGAAGGCTTATGTAGGAGCCTTGAACTACCGTTATCTGAATCTCTGTGTGAAAGCCGAGGAAGCCTCGTTGCTGCCCATACAGGTGCCCATAGAGGGTGAACCGAAGAATCTGGAAGACGTGGCGTATGCCGGTAAGAGGAACGGTGATGACTATTCGATTTATGTCATACCGAAGATCCAGGATGATATGCGTGATATCGCAGATGCTGTCAGAAGCTACCATCCGGAGTTTATACAGGAGATTCAGAAGGAAACGGTGGATCCGCAAGACGGCAGTGGCGAACAGGAAGTGCAGTTACTGAGGCTGAAGATGCCTGAGGTGAATGACGACCGCTATGACGTGCTGAAACAGGGCGCCAACACTTTCTACGACATGTGTAAGGCCGACATGGAGAAGGCCAGGATGGAAGCCGACATGCAGTTTGCTGCTTTGGGTATTGACGAGAAGCCTGAGGATATGGACAAAGTGAAGAAGGGCGTGGATGAAACGTGCGATAGGTGGACGAAGAAACGCGACCAGCTTCATGATGAGAAACTGAAGGAGATTGAGGATGCCCATATCAAGTGGCAGACAGACCAGCAGGCTTCTGCCCAGAAGAAGCAGGAAGAAGATGCTGCCCATAACGAGGATGTGGGCTCATCGATGCGGATGAACTCAGAGGATGAGTAATATTAACATTTAAATTCAACCAATATGAAAAAACTATTGATGCCGTTGATGGCTACTGCCATCTGTGCACTGTTAACAACTGGTTGCGTGAAAGGACCGGATGATATTCCACCCAGTCCGACACCAACACCGACGCCGACACCGACGCCGACGCCGGAGGAAGAGTATGATGCTGCGTTCAAGTCTTATGTAGGAGTTGATATTGCTTCTAATCAAGACTGGGGCTTTAATGCGAGTGTCGCTGCTGCCCGTGGCATGACCCGTGGCTCTGAAACCGGCTACTTTATTGATGATGACTATGATAAGGAATATACCCAGAGTTACTACGATGCCATCTTTGATCGTCTGCCTGAAGGAAAAAAGGTTGCTGAAGGCATCCAGAAGAACTTTGAGTTCCAAGACAATGGTCCATTCCGTTTCGATATCATTTTCTCCTATACGATAGTAAAGGACATTGAGATCGGTTATTATCATTATGGTAAAGACGAAACGCCTGATAATCGTAAGGAAGTGATGCTGGTTCAGTCGTTTGACAAAGATCTGGAAACAAAAGCATACTTCCAATATACGAAGTATGACAGACCCACGACCCCAAGTCAGTGGACAACACCTAAGCCTTATGAAGGTAGAGATATCTGGACTTATGAATCCCCCGCCAAAACGGTTCATGGCAAATTCTTTACGCTAAGAGATGGATCAGGTGACGATCCTGTAGATGTACCTGTTAATGACAGAGTCGGCTTCTATGTGAAGATCAATGGAAAGAAGTATTATACAAACCGTTATCTGAACGATAATGAAGAAGACAAATACTTTGCCGTGACTTACGACGAAAAAGATGGAGAAAAGTTATATAACTCGTGGGTTGTCGGTATAGAAGATCTTTATGATAATGATTACGACTGCAACGATATCATCATTGCTGTGAATAAGAATGTAGAGAATTGGTATCCAACTCTGATTACCCCAGAGAAGCCTGTGCCTCCAACTCCTGAAACTTGGCGCGTGATTGGCGAGGACCTCAGCGCTTCGGAAAACACAGACTTCGACTTCAATGATATCGTGCTTGACGTGACACTGACGAAGGAAGGGGCCGACTGTGTGCTGCAGGCTGCTGGTGGTACCTTGCCACTTCGTATTAACGGTGAAAACGGTGGTAAATTATTGGAGGTTCACGAAATGTTCGGTGTCGATCAGAAGACGATGGTGAATACGAATGCAGATAAAAAGGGCCTGCCGAGTGCAAAGAAGGATCCCGTATCATTCTCCATCAAGGGCTCGTTCTCATCGGTACTTGATATTGCGATTGAAGTGAAAAAAGATGATGGGAAATGGCATCCCCTTTATGCCAAACCTGGAGACTCTGCTTGTAAGATTCTTGTAGATCCCACCTTCAAGTGGCTGGATGAGAAGGAAAGTCTTAAAGCTGTTTACCCGAAGTTCACCAATTATGTGGCAGATCCTACTGTAAAGTGGTATCCGTAATCAGATCATCTTTAATGTCAGCATCAGGATATCATCCTCTTGAGGTGCTGAACCACGATAACTCTCCACTGCTTCTTGCATGCTGGAGAGTATTTTTTTAGGTCCATCATTGCGGTGGGCGGAAGCAACGAGGCGTGTGAGCATCCGCTTCTGACCGTAGGGCTCGTGGTTGGTGTTCTCCGTCTCATACAGACCGTCATTATAAAGGAAGAGGGTAAAGTCTTCGATCAGCGTGATATGCTGTTCGGTGTATTCGTAGTTCTCCATGATGCCCACAGGGATGTTGGGATCGGTGTCGATCAACTTGGCACCTGTAGAGGGACTGACGACCACAGGGGCGGGGTTGCCTGCATTACTGTAAGTGAGCACGGCGCTGTTGAGGTCGAGCACGCCGACGAAGAGTGTGGCGAACATCTCGCTATGATTGACCGAACACAAGGAATTGTTCATCGAACGGATGACTGCCGCAGGTGACGGGGCTTCGCCGTTGATGCTGTTTGCGTTGGCTGACGTGCGGAAGATGCTGCGGATGATCGACATCATCAGGGCGGCCTTCACGTTACTGCCTGGCACATCACCAATACAGAAGACTACCTTTGAACCGATGTAGAAATAGTCGTAGAAGTCGGCACTCACGTCGGGCGCAGAGAGCAGCGTCTTCTGCACGTCGAGGTGATGGCGGGCATTCTCGATGTCAGAGATATTGGGCAGCATGGCCGTCTGGATGTCGCTGGCAATCTGGAGTTCCTTTGTCAGCAACTCCTGTTCCATGACCAGACGGTTGAACTGCTTGAATTTCGAGGCATATCTCCATACGATATAGAATACGAGTAGCAGACCTAACACCTGGAAGAGGAAACCGACGATGTTGATCTTGTCGATCTCATCATAGGTAAAGTCGTCCTCCGTAGCCAGATCCTTGTAGGAGACATCAGCGGTCAGGATGCCGACGACACGGTTCTCATGGTCGTGAATGGGCAAACTGTATGAGCGGATGAGCATTTCGGAACCGCCTTTGTCGAAATAAGGTTCCGTCCACATGGCAGAGTCCTTCTGAATAGGAGTGGCATACCATTCCTCCTGGGTGTAGTCGTAGGGCAACAATTTGACGCGTGGCTGTCCTTTGCCGTCTTTGTTCTCATGATAGGCAAAAGGCGCAAACAACTTGTCCTTATCGGGATAATAGCCTGGGTGCATGGCGATGGCACTGCCCACGATATACTCGTTGTTGGCTACCAGACGTGAGGTAATACCATAAAACATTTCAGGATTGTTCAGGTTGACGCGCACATCACCCATCGTGGCTTGCACAGCACTCTCCACACTCGTCTGGAGTTTGGCTGTGCGCTGCAGTTTCAACATGTTGTTATACGTCTTCTCTACCGACTGTTTCTGGATGCTCTTACGGGTATAGATATATTGCGCCATATTGACCAACTGAGAGAGTACAGCTGCTGCAATGATGAATGCTATACCGGCTCGTGCCCGTTGAATGGAACTTTTAATCTGATTCTTAATCATTATTTAATGATGCCTTTAGTTTATTTGGTGGCAAAATTACAATTTTTGACTGACACGAGCAAGCACTTCTTAAAAAAATACACTTTTTTTTGGAATATTGCCCACTTATTAGTACCTTTGCAGGCATGAAACAGGCGATGATCTTTGCTGCGGGACTCGGAACCCGACTGAAGCCCTTGACCGATACGATGCCAAAGGCGTTGGTCAGGGTAGGGGGGCAGCCGCTGCTCTGGCATGTGATTATGAAACTGAAAAAGGCCGGCTATGAGCGTATTGTGGTGAACGTGCATCATTTCGCCAGTCAGATCACAGATTATCTGGCAGCCAATGATCATTTCGGACTTGATATCCGTATCTCTGACGAGACCGAAGCCCTGCTGGAGACGGGTGGCGGTATCAAGAAGGCACTGCCGCTTTTCGATCCTTCAGAGCCGATCTTGATTCATAATGTGGATATTCTCAGCAATCTCGATTTGAACGCCCTCCCGATGGATGCCCCATTGCTGGTAGTGAGCGAGCGCAAGACCAAGCGTTACCTGATGTTTGACGACGAGATGCGCCTACACGGTTGGACCAATATCGAGACTGGCGAGGTAAAAGGAGAGAAAGCAAATCGTCTATTGGCTTTCTCCGGTATTCATGTCTTTCATCCTTCGTTAACGCCACTATTGGCTGACTGGCCGGAGCGGTTCCCCATTATGGACTTCTACCTGAAGGCCTGTGGCGATCACTTGATCAGAGGTTATGAGGCGCGCGACTTGCAATTGCTGGATGTGGGCAAACTCGACACGCTCGATCATGCAGAATCATTTATCAAACAATTATAAACAATGACACAGAAGATTATTATTTTGGATTTCGGTTCACAGACGACGCAACTGATCGGTCGTCGTGTTCGTGAACTGGACACCTTCTGCGAGATTATGCCTTACAACAAATTCCCGAACGACGATCCTTCGGTGATCGGCGTGATCCTGAGTGGTTCGCCCTACTCGGTTCACGATCCCGAGGCGTTTAAGGTCGATCTGTCGCAGTTTGTCGGCAAGGTGCCCGTGCTGGGTATCTGCTACGGTGCGCAGTTTATCTCCCACACGTTGGGCGGCAAGGTGGAGAAGGCAGACTCCCGCGAGTATGGCCGTGCGAATCTGGAGACGGTGGATACTGCGAATCCGCTCTTCAAAGGCTTCGAACAGCACTCACAGGTGTGGATGAGTCATGGTGATACGATCACGGCCATCCCTGAGAACTTTAAGGTGATCGGTTCCACCAAGGACGTTCAGAATGCAGCCTTTGCCTCAACAGAACAGCCCATCTGGGCCGTACAGTTCCATCCAGAGGTTTTTCATACACTTCAGGGTAAGGAGTTGTTAAAGAATTTTGTGGTAGATATCTGTGGCAGCCGTCAGGAGTGGAGTGCCGCTTCCTTCGTTGATTCGACAGTGGCTGAACTGAAGGCGCAGTTGGGGGATGACCGTGTGATCCTCGGTCTGTCCGGCGGTGTGGATTCCTCAGTGGCTGCCGTGCTGCTCAACCGTGCGATTGGCCGTAATCTGACGTGTATCTTCGTGGATCACGGCATGCTTCGTAAGAACGAGTTCCGTCAGGTGATGGACGACTATCAGGTGCTGGGCCTGAACGTAATCGGCGTGGATGCCAGTGCGAAGTTCTTTGCCGACCTCGCAGGTGTGACGGATCCTGAACAGAAACGCAAGATTATTGGTCGTGATTTCGTGGAGGTTTTCAATGCCGAAGCGAAGAAGATTACGGATGCCAAATGGCTGGCTCAGGGTACGATCTATCCCGACCGTATCGAGTCGCTGAACATCACGGGTAAGGTGATCAAGAGTCACCATAATGTGGGCGGTCTGCCCAAGGAGATGCACCTGCAACTCTGCGAACCGCTGAAGTGGTTGTTTAAGGACGAGGTGCGTCGTGTGGGGCGTCAGTTGGGAATGCCGGAACGACTCATCAAACGCCATCCGTTCCCAGGGCCGGGCCTGTCGGTGAGAATACTTGGCGAAGTTACACCAGAGAAGGTGAGGATTCTGCAAGAGGCTGACGATATCTATATTGATGCGATGCACAACTACCTTTGTGAGGATGGCGAACCATTATATGATAAGGTTTGGCAAGCCGGAGTCATATTGCTCAGCAATGTGAGAAGTGTGGGTGTAATGGGGGATGAACGCACCTATGAGCATCCTGTTGCTTTGAGAGCTGTTACCAGTATGGATGCAATGACAGCAGACTGGGCACACTTGCCTTACGACTTTCTTGCCAAAGTGTCGAATGACATTATCAATAAGGTAAAAAGGGTGAACAGAGTATGCTACGACATCTCGTCTAAACCACCATCGACAATTGAATGGGAATAAGCTACCCAAGAATGCCTCGAAACCCTGCTGAAACAGAAATGTCAAGCATGAGATTATGCAAGTAATGAAACAAAAATACCAAATATATTGCTGAATAAAGTGCGGTAAACTTGGAAAAGACGAAAGAATACCATATATTTGCACCGTCGTTACATTGGTAATGCTAAAATTACTATTCAAAACATTCGAACTTTAATATATGGCAAACATTTTTTCGTTAGAGGGCAAGAATGCCTGGGTTACAGGTGCTTGTTATGGTATAGGTTTCAATATTGCAAAGGCTTTTGTGGAGGCAGGTGCCAGATGCGTTGTCTTCAATTGCCGCAGCGAAGAGGCTTTACAGCGTGGGTATGACAACTACAAGAAGGCAGGCATAGAGAACGTTAAAGGCTATGTCTGCGATGTGACCGACGAGCAGGCTGTAAAGGCACTCGTGGAACAAATCCACAAGGAAGTCGGTCAAATAGACATTCTCGTTAACAATGCCGGCATCATCAAGCGCATTCCGATGCACGAGATGAAGCGCGAAGAATTCCAGCAGGTTATTGACATTGACCTTGTAGGCCCATACATCTGCTCAGCGGCAGTTATCCCGGAGATGATGGAGCCGCGTGAGGGTAAGATTATTAATGTCTACTCAATGATGTCGGAACTTGGTCGTGAGACTGTTAGTGCATACGCCGCTGCCAAGGGCGGCTTGAAGATGCTGACGCGAAACATCTGTTCGGAGTACGGCGA
>JAEEGG010020546.1_pt1 | contig 13188 bp, 9 predicted proteins | sample 9134161 | NCBI WGS metagenome assembly JAEEGG01 (sample SAMN16246543, study PRJNA631951) | gut metagenome | biome: gut microbiome; feature: rumen; material: CR-attached | host: Bos | place: Iran: Karaj | collected 2018-10 | reverse complement strand
TCTTTGTTGAACAAATTGCTGACGAGAACAGAAAGTTTTATATTCCATAGTTCTACGTTGGCAGTCAGTCCCCAAACCCATGTTCCGCTACGGTGACTTTCTCTATAGGCTTGCAAGCCGTCAAATGGAAATGCCTGTCTGGAATTGATGACGGAACGTGGTGCGTCTTCATTGAATCTGTCCATTGTGTAGAAGAAATTATCTACATTTTTCATCAAACTATAATATTGTGCATTCATGCCGACAGAAAACAAGTCAAAGAATTTGAAATTGAAATCCAGTTTGAGCATGTGTTCAATTCTATATTTCATAATTTGACCATTGGTGTCGCTTGAAGTATTCATGTAGCAATAGTCATTGGTCTTGGTGGAAGTGAATATTTTGTTGGTATCTATCACTTTCGGATTGGTATAAGAATAAGCAAAATAAAGGGTATATTTTACTTTTTTGCCGATATTACCTTCTCCGGCGATATTGGCATCTACACCCATAATTCTTGCTTGACCGGTATTGAAGAATTTAAAGCCGTAGCGATAGAATGGTTTTGGTTCTTGTTCAGCTGTCAGCCATGGTCCTAAGAAAAATTCCACATAGTTGTTGTATTTTTGATAATACCATGCTATGTCAAAGCAACCTTTAAATCCTAACAATTTAAACATTTGTTGTACGCCAAATTCCACATTCCAACTTGTTTCGGATAGCAAGTCGGGGTTGGGATAGAATCCGTAAATGCCGACTTTGGTAGTCAGGTAGCGTTCACCGATGCTGGGGAATCGATATCCTTGTCCAAACGAAGCACGGAAGAAAGTAAACGAACGTACTATATTATAGTTAATGCCGGCACGGAAGACAGGTTTTGCCTCCACATAGTTGCCGGATTCAGGGTCAGATAAAAAGTGTCCGAATTCTTCAAAAATTTGATAGTATTCATAGCGACCTCCTGCCAATAAGGTAAGATTTTCTTGACGGAGGAATTTTTTCTCCAATTGAACATAAACGGCACCATTGCCGGAGTATTTTGGCAAAATAGGTTGTCCTGTATCTAAAATGCTCACACCGGAGAAAACATTTCCTTGAGAACGGGCAAATTGTCCGACGGCACCGGTAAAGAGTTGCAGATTGCCGGCTTTTTTAAACTTTTTAGCATATTGATATTCCAAATAATACATTTCAGAACGACTGTCTTGATCTCCTGTAGCAAAATTGTTGCTATACATGATTCTTGCTTTCAAAGAATGAACTTGGTCGTTTTTAGCATAATATTTGAAGAAAGGATCTACAAAAAACATGATGTCACGCATTTTGGTGACAGAACCGGGATATACATTGTACATGCCGTTGTCAGCATTCAGCCAGAAGTGTGTCATCACATTTTTGGAATACATAAAGTTTCCGTTCAAGCCAAAACTCATATTTTCGTTGACATTGTATCTGGTACCGAAATTGGCTCTAACACGATTTTCTTTTACTAATTTTTCGTATTTGCTGGTATCGTCAAAGTCAAAAGAAGAACTGCTGTCCATCCATGTTTGATATAGGCTTGCTTTAGAAGATGCAATAGAATCGGCGTCACAATAATTGACAAAGCCGTCATCGTGGGCATATTCCACACTGAGCACAAGGTCTAATTTTTTGATTTTTCTTGCATGAGAAACACTAAAACCTCCTGTCAATGGCACCGTTCCTTTTTCCCAACTGCAACGATAATCTACTTTTGGACGAGAATACATGCCTGTATAAAGAGATACCTTTGTTTCCGGTTTTCCTTTGGGATAAGCCGTCCGTACGTTGATAGCACCTGTAATGGCAGACGATCCGTACAATACAGAAGAAGCTCCTTTCAATATCTCAATCTGCTCAATATTTTCCATAGGTATCAAATTCCAAGCAGGACGACCGGCATCTACTCTCATCACCGGCATTTCGTCCATCATAATCATCACGCGGCTGCCCATACCGGAACTAAATCCGCTACCGCCACGCATTTGTGGCTCGTTGTCAACAATCACCAAACCGCCTACTTGGTCAAAAGCATCGTCTAAAGATGTGATATTGTTGTCTTGAATGTATTTGGAACCGACATATTCAATAGAAGAGACGGACTCATCGCGTTTCATTTCATATCGTTGAGCAGTCACTTCCACGCCATTCTTAAGTTGAGCGGTGGTAGCCAATTCAATGTTGATAGTCATGGTGCGAACACCTTTAAATGACACAGTTTTGGTGATAGTTTCATAACCTAAAAAATGGAAATTAACATTACATTCAGCACTTTTCAAAGTTAATATATAAGAGCCGTCTTCGTCACAAACTGCTCCCACCGAGCCGTCTTTGCAATCCGGAATAACGTGAGCTCCCCATAATCCTTCTTTGGTTTGTGCATCTATCACTTTTCCTTTTAGTGTATAGGTGTTTTGTGCTTGTGTTGCTAAAACAACTATACTAAAGAAAAATATTAGTAAAAACTTTTTATTCATAGTCAAAATTTAAGTTCTTCAATATTGTTTTATAATTTTACTATTTTGCCTGTTTTTAATATTCCCTGTTGATTTCTAATTTGATAGAAATAAACACCTTTAAGTATATTAGTAGCAGAAATAGTTGTTAATGAATTCTCAAGTTTTGTAGCATAAATTTGTTTTCCTTGCATATCAAACAAAACAAAGATGCTATTGACAGCATTGTCATTGATTCTAATTTTTATTTGTTCGTTGACAGGGTTGGGGTAAACGCAGAATTCATCCTCTTCAGAATTTACTCCCACATGTAAATTGTCGTCAATATAGAAATTGATACGATAGGTTTGTTGGTCAATACCATTGGCAGCGGTAACTTCTATCTTGGTTTGTCCGGGGATGTCTTCTGCCGGAATGATTTGATAGGTAGCCTCGCTATCGGTTGTAACAACCGTTACCACAGGAATGCCTTCATAGGTAGAAAGAACCGGATATTTATAGTTGCGAGTTGTGCTGACAAAGTTCTCTAAGCGTTCGCCATTGATAAACAAATCGGAAAGAGTGGCATCCGGATTTTTGGCAACCGAGAAGGCAACAGAATAAATGTTTATGTCGCCATTGATAGCAGTTACGGTAACGAAAGCCGTATCTGCCAAAGTGCTTGCTTGTCGGATAGATACGCTTGCCCGACTATCTTCTGCAAAGGCGGCAACCATAGGAACAACGCTTGTTCCATATTCCAATTCAACAAGATAACTATTGATAGTTTTGTCAAAATCTGCTAAACTGTTTCCATTGATTGTTATTGTTGTCAAATAATTGTTATTTCCGGGTTCTACGGTAAAGTCAATGGTGTAGGTGCGATAAATGGAAGTATCTCCGGCCAATACCTTGATTACGGCTTGTCCCGGGAAGGCACTGATTTGTTGATAGATGATGGTGGCATCTAATTGTGATGCTGTTGCACTTACTATAGGAATTTGGTTGTAGCCGAAAGGATATTCAATAGCATAGTGAAGTGTATCACTGTTGAAATCGGCAATGGTGGTGCCATCTACTTTCAAATCGGTCAACAATGCTTCTTGTGAAAGCTCTACTTCAAATATTACATAATAGGTCTTTACTTGTAATTGGTCCCAACCCACAATGCGAATATAGGCAGTATCGTTTGGTGTTGCTGCATTTTTGACGGTGACAGTAGAACGGCTGTCTATTAGCGTGTAATTCAATGTAGGAGCCGTGGTGGTGGCAATAGGCAGCATAACGTGATAGATAGTGTCTTGCGAATGGAAGCCAATAGTATCTGTTTGACCTAAAGTGTATGTCAAATCGGATAAATCTACATTAGAACCTTGTAAAAAGTGAATGGTGTAAGTTCTTTGGTTGATTAAGTTTTCTGCAATCACTCTTATTTGGGCAGTGCCAAAAACGGAGCTGCTTTGCGTAGTTTGAATGCTTGCATTGGACCATTCCTGGTGTGCGGTAACAATTGGTAAATTGTTTTCTGCCCATGGCAATATGATATTATAAGTGAGTGTATCGGCATGAAAGTTTTCTACTGCCACACCATTTACAAACAAGGAATCTAATCTTGTATTGGAGGAAGGTGTGTAGTAAAATGCTATTTCATAAATATTAGAGTCGATATTGTTTTCGGCAACTACAACAATTTTTGCCGTATCGTTGATAGTATTCGGTACATGACGGAAATAGGCATGTGAACGGCTGTCCGATAAAGTATAATTAACAACCGGAATAGACAATTCTTCTTCGGCAATGCTTACCGTATAATTAAAAATGGAACTGTCAAAACCATTGACAATAGAGTCTTGATTGTTTAAGGTGTAAGAAATCCGGCTTAATGTGGCAATTGGCGACAATTGTCTTGAAAAATAAATATAGTAATCTTTGGTAGTAATGCCGTCTTCGGCTATCACTCTGACAATAGCCGTATCGTTGTAAGATTCGGCTTGGCGAATATAAACCATTGCTGCCTCTGATTGGGCAGTGGCTGAAATGGAATCCGGAATATTTTGATAGTAAGGCAGTTCAATATAATAATGGATACTGTCTGCATCAAAATTTTGGATAGGATTTCCTTGATAGCTCAAGCTTGCCAATGTGGCATCTGTAGAGACGGCTACAGAGAAGTACACTTGGTAAACCTTGAAATTGGAAGTGTCAGCAGAAACAACCATTACTATTCCCACTCCATTGGGAGAAAGCGGTTGGGTAACAGTTACTCTTGCACCTGCATCAGCAGTTTGATAGGTAAGCAAAGGCGTTGCTACAGTTTGTGATGGCAAGGTAACATAATATATCAATGTGTCTGTGTGGAAATTATTAATGGTGTAGTCAACATTGTTCAATTGATAGGCCAAATCTACCAAATCGGCATTGTTGGAGGCCGTCATAGTAAGATTCAACTTATAAATCTTTGTAACAGAAGTATCTTCAGCTTTTACAATAATTTGAATTTGTCCGGGAATAGTTTGCGGATAAGTGATAAGATAAGTCGCCTTTTCATGTGATGTTACTACAGTAACTGTCGGCATGACGGCAGTATCCATAGAAATACTGTAAGTGGTAGTATTGGGATTGAATTCTGCCAAGAACACGTTGTCAACAAATAATGAATCTAAGTTGGCATTGGTTGACAAGGTAACGCTAAAGTCTATGGTATAAGTTTTAACGGTGTTGCCGTTTTCTGCAGTAACGACTATAGTTGCTGTTCCATTAGGGGAATCCGGCTGGGTGATGCTTACTACCGCATGGCTGTCTGTGGCAGTGGCAGCTACAACAGGGGTGGTAGTAGTACCTTCCGGCAAGGAAATGGAATAGTTGTTAATCAATGGATTGAAATAGGGAACGGACACATTGCCGAAGCCGATATGATAGGTGAGTGCCGACAGGGTGGCATCATTACTTAATCCTAAAGAAAAATCAACAGTATAGGTTTTTTGGTAGTTGGTGTCTTCTGCAGTTACATGGATAGTTGCAGCACCGGGAATTTGAGGGGCTTGCGATATGGTGACGGTGGCAGTGGCGTCAACCGGGGCGGCGGTGACGTTGGCGGTAGTTGTTCCATAAGGCAGTTCTATATGATAGGTTAATGTGTCTGCATGGAAAGTTGTAATAGGAATATTGTTGTATTTTATCCACGATAGGTTGGCATTGGTGGAAATGCCTACGGAAAAATGGATGGTATAAACCTTTTGTGAAACCCCGTCTTCTGCCGTTACGGTGATAGTGGCAGTACCCGGCAGGGTGCTTGCCTGGCTGATAGCAGGTGTTAAACCCGGCCATTCTGTAGTGGCTGTTACATAAGGTGTAAGTATGGTTCCAGACGGTAGCAATATATCGTATGTCAGTGTGTCTTTGTTGAAAGTGGAAATGGGTGTTCCGTTGTAATAAATAGCCGACAAATAGGCATTGGTGGATAAGGCAACGGAAAATGCAACGTGATAAGTTTTTATGTCTCCGTTTTCAGCTGTTACTTTGATAGTGGCGGTGCCATTGGCAGAGTTTGCCTGTGTGATGGTAGCCCTTGCTGCCGTATCTGCCAACACACAATTGCTGATGGTCGGCACAGATGAAAATCCTGCCGGAAATACGATGGATATATTGGTGTCGGTAACGGCAACTGTATGCGATACGTTGTTGGTGTCGTAGGTGAAACTTAGCAGCGTATTGTTATTGGATTTGATAATAGAATAATGAATTCTATAGGTTTTAATTGTTGTGCCGTCTTCTGCGGTGGAAGTGATAATTTGGGTGGCACCGTCAATAGAACCCGGCGTGGTGTAATTGGTTGTTACCACCACATTGGCATCGCTTACTTCTTTTGTATAGGTGATGGTCGGCAATGCCATGGAAGGGTTGGTGCCGCGTGGATATTCTACATAGTAGTCAAAAACATCTTTTTGGAAGCCGGGCAAGGTGACACCATTGGCTTTGATGTCGGTGAGCCATGCACTATAGATAAATTCCAAGTCATCCACATATACCGCATCGTTGGCAGCACCACTACCCGGAGTGATGTTGGTGGTCATGGTGATGAGTATATAATTTACACTGGAACTGCCATCATAGATAAATGCAGTTTTTTGCTGTGTCCAAGTGCTATGCGGGGTAAAAATAACTGCGGCTTTGCCTTTGTAGAGGCTGGGAGTGTTGCAATCGTTAGGATCTATAAAGTTGGTATTGCCGTGTATATAGGCACGCACTGTCGCCTGTGTAGAAGAACTGGCGGCTGTCATTTTGGTCCATACATACATGGAATCGGGCGTTCCGTTGAATACTTGTGCATAAGAGTTGGAACGATCGCTAAAGTTATAGTTGGAACTGCTGGCTGCACTCATAGCTCCCGCATTGATACGACCGGTGGTCATATTTCCGTTGGCGACCACTCCCAATATGGAAGTGGAATATATTTTTACACAATAATTGCCTGAATGTCCTGTTTCTTGACTATGGTGGTTGGAGGAGGCAAAACTGGCATAAGTTCCTGTAGCACTGTTAAATGTATTCCAACCGGAAGGAACATTGTTGTTCCACGACTCAAAGTTGCCATTGGGTAATTGATATACTTGTGCTTTTGGCAGATTCATACTGACAAACAAGACAAATATGCAACTTATCAATATTCTTAATGTATTCATATACAATAGTTTATATGCTAATAAGATTCGCATAATAATAAAAAACAAAGATACAAAAAAAAACAATATAAAAATCATTTTTAATTTTCATGCTAATAGACTGAATAATAAATTATTAATGATTGATAAAAATGTAAAGTATTGATAATTATATATATTACAATAAAAATTCTTCAAAAAAGAGCAATGTTTAAAATTTTGTTGTAACTTTGCAAAATGAAATAAAACCAAAATTGGTAGATTTAATGTGCCTTGGTTGCCATAAACTATCAATGAGGAGAAAAAATAGAGGTTAACTTAACTAAAAAGGAATAAAATTTTATTATGGATGCAATAAGTTTATTTGTTTATTCAATAGGGGTTATTTTGGTTATATTAGGATTGTATGGAACGATTTTAGTGTGTAAAATGAGAGCAATATTATATGAAAATAAGATAAAAACAAATTGCTTTACCTTTAATTGGTCTTTCAAAAAATTTAAAGATTTTATAGAAGAAAATGAATTTGAAGATTCCGTAAGGATGGAATATATCAGTTTATATAAAAAAGCAATTTGGACAAAAAGAACAATGCTGTTTATCGTTTTTGGTGTTGTGCTTTCTTTATTTATTATGGATATCTCTTAAAATCTATTTAGACCTGCAGTTTCCTTTTAAACAGATTGTAAATCAGATTGAAAACGAATTAGTTTAACATATCCATTACCAATTGGGCTATTTCTATATATTTTGTTTCCGAAAACTCCATTGTAATTTCCCTTGCACTATCCGGTGCCATTCCTTTATTTCCACCGAGGTATTTCCAAGGTGTTATTCTTACTTCCTTGTTTTCAACTACAATGTTGCAACTTGTGGAATTTTTGTATAAAGATTTGAAAGAAGGTTCTTTTAATGCTTTTAAAAGTTTCTTATGTCCATTATTGCGTATTTCCTCTTCTTCCGATTCCGAAATGGAACGACTCTGTCGGAGTCCCTCTAAGATTACTTTTGACAGTTCTTCTGCTGTGGTATCCAAAGCAAGAAAGAAAACAGGCTCAGATATAATTCCAAGGCCGGATGCCGCCTGATAAACAGTAACGATTTTATAATTTTGGTGGTTTTTATATATATCCACCATATTCCACTTTGTTTTAATCTCTTTGCTGCTAATTTTCCAGAAAAAAGACAGACATTTGTCACGCATTGTTTTTATTTTAACTTTAGACAATAATAAAAACAATAATAACTCGGCATAGATTGCAGACAATTTGACTTTTAGAAATTTTATAAAAGACATAGGGCGGAATCGGATAAAATTAGCGTCTGACAGTGATGGAACCTTTCCGCATGTATTGTTTTTCTCCGACTAGATATCTAAAAATATAGAAATAGGTTCCGTCTGTAACATGGTCGGCACACCAGTTGTTGCTATAATTTTTTTGGTCAAAAATCACTTTTCCTTGTTTGGTGTATATCATCATGTGGTTCAATGAGGTTTGTCCGGTGCCTTCTATTTCAAAGCAATCGTTGATGCCGTCTCCGTTGGGTGTGATGATATTGGGAATAGAGATGTCCACTTGCAGAGTTTCCTCTGTTTCTTCCTCTTCTTCTTCCGGACCGGCTGCCGGCGTGTAGGCGGCAGTTTGTACTGAAGGAGTCTCCTCTTTTTCAGTCGGCGTGTTGGCAGGGGTGCTTGTTGCCATTGTTGCTGCTTCTTTTTGAACTACAGGTTCCATGTTTGTTGCCATAGCTGCGGGAGTGGCAGGTTCATGGTCATAGTCGGCATTGGTGTCTATGACTGCGGCAACAGGGGTGGCGGCTTTTTCTTCTTTTATGATAGCCGGCTTACTGCTTGCTTCGTTTGTCGGAATAGCAATAGCTTCCTTTGCAGGTGGAGTTGTTACCGGGTTGAGGTCGGTGGTTTGTTCTTTGTTGTTGTTTGTCAAGGCGATAAAAGTGGCGATAGTGGCAACAGACACTATCGTTAATGCCACGGATACTTTTCCGATGGCGGAAGAGAAAAATGAATGAGAAAGTTGCGAGGACGGTGTGGAAGGTTGCGGGGTGGGAACAGCATCCAAGTTGGCGGTAATTTGCTCCCAGCATGCCTTGGGAGGCATGGCTTGATGCGATTGCAACATCTCTTTTAACCGGCTGTCAAAATTATTTTCCATCTATTTGTCTCTTTATCTTTTCTTGCAAGGTCTTTCTGGCTTTGGACAATTGCGATCGAACGGTCCCTATATTTACATTGAGCATTTGTGCAATTTCTTCGTAGCTATAACCTTCTATAGCATAGAGGTTAAATACTGACCGGTATCCGTCTGGCAAAGTTTGTATCAGTTGAATAATTTCCTGGGCACTTATACGACTGATAATATCCGGTTGTTCGTCGTTCAAATGCTCCAAATCTTCATCGTCTTGACAGAAGAATTTAGCATTTTTGCGAATCAGTGAAATGGCATTATGCACCATCAATTTCTTCATCCAGCCTTCCAAAGAACCTTTTCGTTCAAAAGTGTCTAATTTTGAAAAGATAGTTGTAAAACCTGTCACCAAAGCGTCTTCTGCATCTTGGGTTGTCGGCATATATCTCAAGCAGACCGCAAACATCACTCCGCTATATCTGTCGTAGAGTTGTTGTTGTGCTTTTCTGTCTCCTTTGAGACAACCTTCTATCAATTCATCTTCTGACAACATTTGAATTATAGGTTAGACGCAAAATTATCGTGAAAAGTTGTCCGGAGATATCAATTTTTTTGCTTTTTGGAACCATTTTTTGCCGTATTTTCTTGTCAGCGGGGCTTCCAAAAATTCAAAAACCGTTATTTTTTTCTCTTGTCCGCAACGGCGGGCAGCCTCACAAATGTCCCATTGGTGGTATTTGAGGGAATCGTAGTATTGCAGTTTTTCCAAACGAATAGGGTATAATTCGCAGGAAATGGGTTTTCTGAAAGTTATTTTTTTGTCAAAAAAAGCCTTTTCAATAGCACATTGGGCAATGCCATGCTCGTAACAGATAAAGGCACAGGCTTTGTCTTCTATCAAAGGGGTTACCAATTGCCCTTCCATGTCGTAGTCAAACGTGCCGTTTTCTTTGACAACTTGCCGGCCTTGTTCAGTCATATAGGGAAGAATTTTCTCCAAATTGTTTTCAATGATTCCCACTTCCTCTTCTTCCAAGGGGGCTCCGGCATCGCCTTCAATGCAGCACATTCCCTTGCACCGACTGAGGTCGCAGTAAAAACAATGTGTAAGTAAATCTCTGGAAATTAAAACATTGTCAACAATTATCATGGTTTTCTTTATTTTTCAAAATCTCTTTTTCTGCGGTTTTCGTCCGGCACTTTTTTCTTGTCAATATATTGATTGAAGTCAAAAAGGGAGTGGTTTAGAGTAATTTGTCCAATTTGAGTTCTTTTTAAGGCACTTAGATAGGCTCCGCAGCCGAGGGCAGCACCGAAATCTCTGGCAAGGGCACGAATATAGGTGCCTTTGCTGCAACTTATGGCAAAATCCACCTGCGGCAAGTCTGTTTGCAGAATGTCAAATTGGTAGATATGGATTTTTTTTGGTTGTATGGCAATGTCTTGTCCTTTTCTTGCCAAGTCAAAAGCTCGTTTTCCTTCAATTCTGACGGCAGAAAACACAGGTGGTGTTTGCCATTGTTCACCTAAAAATTTTTCTTTAGCCTGTTCAATGTCTGAAGCAGTCAGGTGTTGGTAGGGCAGAAAATTTTCAGGTTCCTTTTCCAAATCATAGCTGGCGGTGGTGGCGCCAAGGGTGAAAGTGCCTTCATAGCCCTTGGTTCCGTCTTGGATGACAGGTATTTGCTTGGTGCATTTGCCGATGCAAACTATCAAAAGTCCGCTTGCCAAGGGGTCAAGTGTGCCGGCATGACCTATCTTGAATTTTTTTATTCCGAATTCTTGTTTGATAAGGTATTTCAATTTGTTGACAACGTCAAACGAAGTCCATCGCAATGGCTTGTCAATTAACAAAATATCCCCATTGATATCAATTTCAGAGAGCGTTTTTGCAAACATAGATATTATTTGGTTTGTGTAGAATCGGCACCTGTCGTGTTGACAATAGTGGCAGTGCTGTCTAAAACGTTGGTTTTGGTGGTGTCGGCAGGAGTGCTTGTTACTTTTGGTATCAAAATTTTCTTGTATCCTACTATAATTCTTTGGTTGGGGTGAATGGTGGTGTTGATGCTCATTTTGTTCAACTTGGCCAATTCGGTGATATTGGTGCCGTATTTTCGAGCTATTATCGACAAACTTTCACCGGCTTTGACAATGTGGTAGCGGGCTTCTAAACGGTATTCGGCATTGCTGTCAATGACTACTTCTTTGTTGAAGATACTTTCCGCCACTGTCGGTGAACTGAAATAGACATCTTTTTCATAGTTTTTTATGCTGTCTTGCAGCAAGATGAAGTTGCTGACATATTTCACCGGTAACACTAATGTCATGGGCGTGTTGGAAGCCGGAATAATGTTCTTTTTGTATATTGGATTGAGGGCTTTTAATTCATCTAAGGAGATACCGAGAACGCTGGTAATTTGTTGAAAGTGAATTTTATCGGTTACTTGTACGGTGTCCACTTGACCAAATCGGGCAGTTGTAGGCGTGATGCCGTATTTATCGTAGTATTGCATCGCATACCATGCTCCGTAAAATGCAGGAATATAGCCTCTTGTTTCTTTTGGGAGATAATTGTAGATTTCCCAGAAATTGGTTTTTCCGCCGGAGCGGACAATGGCTTTTTTTACATTGCCGGCACCGCAGTTGTAGGCTGCCATTGCCAACACCCAGTCGCCGAAAAAGATATTGCTTAAATCTTTCAAGTGTCTGGCAGCGGCATCAGTGGCTTTTTGCGGGTCGCGACGATCGTCCAACAATGTTGTCACCTCTAAACCATAAAGTTTGCCGGTATTGTACATAAACTGCCATAAACCGGTTGCCCCTGCTCGTGAAACTGCATTGGGATTCAATGCCGATTCTATCACGGCTAAATAGCGTAGTTCTAAAGGACAGCCGTACTTGTCCAAACTTTCTTCAAACATGGGAAAATAATATTTTGCCAATCCTAACAATGTGGAAACCTGTTGTTTACGTTTTAAATACAGCAAAATATAATTTCTGATTTCAGGATTGAACACCATCGGAAAAACTGTTTCGTCGGTGATGGCTTTCAATCGCAACATTATCACCGAATCGCTGTTTTCGGTGTTTACATCTATTTGTTTGAAGGGTTTTTGTGACTGTTCCCGGTAGGAGGTGTTTTTGGCATACCACGAATTCATCAAATCGTCTAATTGTTTGATGATAACGGAATCGGCTCCGATGGTTTTGTTGGCAAAATCGTAGGTTTGTGCAAAACCTATAGCGGAAAAGGTGAACAATATAGCCGTTGCAATGATTTTTCGAAGTAGCATATTTACATATAAATGCAAAAAGCAAATTTACAAAAAAAAATGCAAACTGCAAGTAAAATGTTAAATGGCTAATTATTATGCTATTAGCACAATAAAAAAGGACATGCTTCTGGCAAAAGCTGTCATCAAAAAGCGGGAAAATGGAATATTTTTAAAATTATTCTATCAAAACTTTCTTTGAAAAAGAGTTAATTTTTACTATATAAATGCCTTTAGTCGGCAGGGAGATGGATTCAAAATCGGAAAAGATTTTTTTAGACACAATTCTCTGACCTAACAAGTTGTAGATTTCAACAAATTCGTTTTCTGCATGTAGAATATAAATATGTTGAGCATGGCTATATATGCGATAATTGTTGGTGGGGGCATTTGCTACCGATACAAATCCTATCGGCTTTAAAGTGAAAGTAGTGGAAATATTCTGTCCACAGTCGTATGTATAAGTGATGTCTTGTCCGATGGAAATGTCGGAGAGTATATTTCCATTGATAGAGCAGCCGGTCCATTGCCCTGCACGGTTGATGTCAAAATTGCCCGGCAGGTTGCTTAAGTCAAAACTATTGTCAGGTTGGAGCAGGATATCGTAAGTGTTGTCTTTTATCCATAGCCAGTCAAAACGGAGATAGGGCAAAGAGTCAAGTGACAAACT
>JAEEGG010020543.1_pt1 | contig 13190 bp, 16 predicted proteins | sample 9134161 | NCBI WGS metagenome assembly JAEEGG01 (sample SAMN16246543, study PRJNA631951) | gut metagenome | biome: gut microbiome; feature: rumen; material: CR-attached | host: Bos | place: Iran: Karaj | collected 2018-10 | reverse complement strand
TTCTTTTTTCCTTTCTATTATCTCGTTCAAAAGCTGCAGATATGAGCGAGCAGTCTTAATCATTTTCTCAGTTTTCATACGCCAATCAACCAAATAAACCAATAAAGAAAAATGCAATCAATAAAATAGTCCAAATTAATCTTTTCATAACTTTCCTTTTTTTAAAATTAATACTCTTTTCATTTTCTCAATTATCGCATCCAATTCTTTTGATGTTTTCTTTTCTTCTTCTTCTGTCATAGTAACTGTTTGTTTTTAAATTTTATACTCTTTTTAATTGATCTCTGCTGCAAAGATAACGATTATTCTTTATGGTTCCAAACATTTTTGATATGCAAGCCTTGCAATAACAAATCCATAATTAATACATTCTTATCTTGTTTCAAAATTTTTTTATAATAGTATCTCGATTGCTCTTCTTGCAATTTCTTTTGTAATGCCATCCCAAGGATCGGTTTTGATAATATGATGCTCTTGGATTAACAGGAAATCTTTATCGTCATCGTCAATGATGGCATACTTGTACATTAATGGATTGTTACTTGCATTTGTTCTAAGCCATTCGCTGATCTCAAGACCACGAGTACCATATGGGAATACAGAATAGCTGCCTTGCTGAGTCATATCAGTATAAAAAAGAACCTTTTCTAATCTTGGCGTCATACTGAAAATCTGGTCTGGTAGATTACGTTTGGCCCATAGGCGGTTCATCCAATCCCATCCTTTAAAACGCCAAGTAGAAGAAATAACCAGTTTCAATTCTGGTACATTATTAATTATAAGAGCAAGATTCTCTACGGCTTCATGGTCAAAAAGAGTTCCGAAATCATCACGTTCATACTCATCATGATCAATCAGGTATTTGTAATAACTGTCTGTATTCAACACGCCGTCTATGTCGAGAAATAAATATCGTTCCATCTTGTCTTATTCATCTACAATTTCATCCATCACTTTCACGAATTCATCAAACTTCTTTTTAATTTTTGATTTTATACTTGAGAGAGGAGTGGGGTTCTTTTGCTCGGACTTAACTATTTGGGGGATTACAAGTTTCTGTTGAAGGACAGGAATTTGAGAAGAAGTCTGTTCTTCGTTCATCTTATTTTTCCTATTCCGTAAATCCTTTTTCTTTTTATATTCCTTCATAGCCAAGTCTATACTTGATTCTGCGTCAGTCTCTGTTGGAGATACCTTTACCCAGACATACATCCTGCCTCTGTCTTCTGTATGTTCGCAAAAAGTAAAGCCGCCTCTACATACAGCTTCGGCCTCATGAACTAGAGTATAATTCTTCATGCGATAATTGAAGCGATCACTTTTATCTTGAGGCAATTCCTCAAGTATACGTTTTGCTGTTTCTAACGTCATCTTCTTTGTAATCCTATTCGTAAGTTTGAATTAAATCATAAGCCTTCTGAAGCTTTCTTGTCACTTCGCCCTTCATCAGATTATCGAATTTGGTTTCTTCAGACTTGTAATTGGCATAGTTCTGGTAATACGAGGTAATTCCATTGATTAGCCACATCGCAGAGCTCCTGTCATCACTATCCTGTCCGACACCATAATCCAAGATGTCAAGCATTCTACTTATTTTGTTGATGGCACTCTTGCTGATATCTCTGTTCCAAACATCTTTCGACTTTTTGAAAATTTTGAGATCTTCATCCTCATAAGTTACCTCAGCAAGAATCTTCATCAGGTCTTGCTCTGCCAACTTTATGTTCTGCAGATGTTTGAACTCTGCTTCCAGAGAATTCTTGTAAATGTCATACATGTTAAGCGTTCTATACACAAACTCTGCATTCTCACTCTCTCTTAAATCGAGACGATCCATCACATTCCGTGAATGACGTAGAGACAACTTTCCTGAATTATTTCTCATTGCAAAGTTAAGTGTGTTATTGCATACTACACGTATTGGGGTCACAAGACAATTAACAGCTCCAGTTCCATCGTGTGATGTCGTAAACACTATATACATCTCGACACGGTCATTCCCTTCGTTGTCGAGGATAATCTGTTCTGGGAACTTTGCTGTTATAAACACCCGTTCTCCTTCGCCTAATACTCCAGCAGTCTCTATCACTGGCGTATGTTCATCATCGGCCATCTTGCCTGTAACCAGCGTATCGATGAATTTAAAGGCATCTTCGTTTTGGACAACACCATAATTCTCAGTTACAATGCCAAGGAATTGGTGTGTATCAAGGCGTATGGTTGCCATATATTTGGGAACAATGGCATTATTTAGTTGGAGCGCCATAACGCTACCATAATCCATCTCGCGCTTGATGTCTGGTGTTATCATCGCTAATGGTTGAAGTGCCACTTTATAATCTGCATGGCAACCATGAAGAGCCTCCCTCACAGTAAGTGGTCTGTCGTATACAGTACCAAGCCTATGCCAAGCTCTTGCCTTGCGGCCATTTTCAATAAAACTGGCCTTGCCGTTTCTGATTTCGATACAGTGTGACATAATCAAATAATTTTAAATTGTCTACATTATTTCTTCTCCTCGAAGTAGTCCTCTTCTTCTACCAAGCATTTGCAGCCCATCATTTTGAGGTGAGACAACTTATCCATGAAACGTTTTCTTGATAAGCTATCCCTTTTATACATCTTTGCCGTTCCCTCTTCTGTCTCTTCGAAAGCCAGCGTGTTACGTATACCCATGCTGCCTGCAACAGCTTCTACATCCTGATTGGCTCCAATGTAAGTGAAAGTCCAACCTTCGTGGCGTAACTCTTCAACGAGTGACTTTATCTGCGGGCCAGACCAATGAATGGAGGAGTTTTCATAGCCATCTGTGATGACGGTCACTAAGACTCTGTCTTCAGGGGTCATCTTTCTTTTGAGTTCAGAGATCATTTCTCCCATAGCGTCATAGAGAGCAGTGCATCCACAAGCTACATAGTCCTCTTTTGTGATTTCCTTCACTTCGTCGATAGGTGTAACAGAATACTTTACCTTCAAATAGTCGTTGCCAGAGTTAAAGGACGCAAAAGTCAGATACTGTTGCAGTTCCGGATGGTCTTTCTGACCAATACGAATTGTCTGAATGGTTTCATTGGTACCTGTGAGTGCCTGATTGTAGATACTTTCCATTGAGCCTGAGGCATCAAGGATAATGAGATTGATAATTCTTTTAATGTCCATAATCTTTGCATTTTATTAATTACACGATGCAAAGATAGGAGTAAAATCAATCAAAAACAAGAAAAAAAGAAATGCAAGCCTTGCAAGAATGAAGCCGCTTTTTACATCGAAGGCATCTCTGCCTTTGCCTGTTCTTGCTTCTTCTTAATTTCTGCTTTTATGATATCAACTTTTTCTTTGAATGCTTTGTCTTTCTTATAGAGCAAACATTTTGTGATATCTCTGTTGCCTTTGATTATTTGTTCAATCAAGTCCACTGCGTCAAAAACGCGCTCGATATCGATATTAGGTATTTCTTCATTTTCGTCAACGTAGTGTGCAAGATACTCCATTGAGCGGGTGTGAATACCAATTCGTGAACAAACTAGATATGAAACGATTTCTGCTTCAAACTCCTTCACTTCTTTTGTATAAGAGCGGTCTTTAAACCATGGATGTACCATATGCAAGCAGAATAGATGTCCCAACTCATGAAAGATGCTGGCAAGTTCCTCTGCCTTGCTTGCTCCTGCCCTTACACTTAATATAAAATGGCTGTTGTGTCTTATGAAGTAATCATGGTTTATTTTGACATCAAGCTCTTCAGAATTGTCTATTCCTATTTGTGCTTGTATTTCAGAACCAACAACATAATTGTTATGGTATGCAATACCATATTTCGGCAGGTTTTCTTCTAAATTTGAAAAATAGAAATATAAGTCATGCTTACATTCTGCTTTGTGTAGATTGATAATTTGTTCTATGGCGAGATGATCTTCAACCTTATTATAATTACCAATGGGCTTGGTGTCATAAATGTCGAATAAGAACTCGACGGGATAGAATGGTAAAAGAATGATAACAGGCCGAGCATTGGGTTTAATCTTCCTTTTATAAAGTTCAGACCATTTTTTTACTGTAAGAACCATTTTCGCACCAGGTCGCTGTTGTTCAACAAGAGCGGCATTATATACACCCAGGTAGGGAAAGCTGGCATAAAAATCCAGCATCATCTTGAAATTTTCACTCTTACGATATCGTTTGACGTCCTGAAAAAGACGATTAATTGACGCAATCTCTTTCGCGCGATTATTATCATCAAACAGATCTTTTTGCTTATCATCACTCATATTCGTCCTCAAAAATTAATAATTCTCGATCTAGTGAAATCTTATAGGGCTCGCCTGGTTTACCTGCAATAATATAATTCTTAGCTAAATGCTCATCAAAACTGCCTTCGAAGGCTTTTCGAATTTTGGTGATTACTGTGTTCAGGTAATTGCTATAAGCTTCCAGTCTCTTGACACTTTCATTCATTCGAGGTGGTATATCGTCCTTACCACTTGCCTGTCCGTAGTAGTTTAATAATTCTGAATGGTATTCTTCTAGTCTCTTTAAGACAATACCCTCAGGATGATTCAGAAAAAGCATATAGACGGCTTTGTGCAGTGGGGTCAAATCTATTTCAATGTTATTGTAATCAGGCAAATAAATACTAAGGTCATCTGTAATATACAGATGTGATAATAGTTCTATCTTTTCAATAGCCTCATGGATGGCTGCGGGTGCTACTCCAATAAGACGGAGCTTCTTTACGATTTTTTCTAACTCCCTTAATATGTCCTCTGGGCTCTCCTCACGCGTTTCTTCTAGTCTTATATATCTTTTGCACTTAAATTCTGTGTCATCTTCCTCTTCAACGATGCTTTTCCCAAAATTCTTAATTCCTTTCTTTAATTTGTCCCATGTTGGGGTAGAGGAGTATTCCACTTGCGGTTCTGGAGTATCTTCATGAGCCATCATTGGAGACTCGTCTACATCTACTTCGTGGATAGAAAATTGAAGGGTAGGAGTTAATTCTTCTTCGATTTCAGAAATCGCATCCTCAAACCATTTGTTAGTAGCGGGGGGATCGATATCATCGATGTCAATCGTTATACCTTGGAATTTCCAACCATCTTCATCTTGACATGGAGCGAATAAGAATGAAGGCTTGATCTTGTCCTTATTCTCTACATGGCTCATGTATCCTAGAAGATAGCTGCTGCGCAGTTCCACCTTCTCCATAATCTCAGAAGTAAGATAGGGGGCGTAGTATAACACTTTCTCTTTGATCTCTTCATCATTGAAGAACATGGGGAGATAAACGAAGTCGAGGTTGGCTCGTTTGAAATTCCACTTGATTCTCTCATAATTATCTCTGATGATTGCATTAATACGCTCATCATATAGGTTCTCAACATAGATAACCTGTCTTTCCTCAGGCTTAAACGGGAGATCTTTAAAGGCAATAGAATATCTCATAAGCGATCATTTTTGCTGCAAAGATAATGTATTTCTTTCATACTTCCAAATAAAAATAAGATGTAAGCCTTGCAAATTATAAAAGCCCCTGAATTGAAGGCACTTCTTAGTGGATCCAATTTCCACCAATATCCAACCATCCAGGGGCCGAAACCTAATCGCTTCAAAACCGCAGCTCTCGAAAAGCCTCACGGACGAAAAAGGTTTCTATTGGGCGCAATCCCTTTCTTTACCCCCACTAAGAGAAGATGCACCCGCCCGACACCTTCGGAGTTCACGACCTTGCATTGACGGGATCGCTGGTGGGGGAACTCTCCTTGGAATTCCGATTGCAAAGATACGACTAAAAATCAATTCCTCCAAATTTTAATCTTTTGCAAGGCTTGCAAAGCCAAAATGTTTGGAATGGTGAATTAATTATGCTATATTTGCAATCAAATTTAGTTTCGGCTTGTAAGTTGTACGTTCGCCCTCATAGGGGAGTCGCAACTGACATTCCGAAACTATTTCTTTCAAGAAACCAGCCATCACATGGAAGTTTTTGTTATTACTGTCCTTTAATCACCGCTATTGGATCCAGCTTTGTCATTACTTTTACTAAGTCGGATTCTAGGGCGATGACCTGATCGATGTCCTTATAGGCATTGGCAGCTTCATCGAGGTCGCGCTGAGAGCGAAGGCTATGAATAATCCCCTTTTCGTCCATTTTCTTGATTTCATCTTCAAGGTTTAGCGTCTTGATAGCCTGTTTACGACTCATCAAACGACCTGCGCCATGAGAGGAACTCATAAAATACCGTTCTTCCTATTACTTCTACTTTTTCCATAATCGTATTTTATTCTCTTTTGTTGCGGAGGCTGGATTCGAACCAGCGACCTCAAGCTTATGAAACTTGCAAGCTACCAACTGCTCTACTCCGCTATTTGAATGCAAAATTAGGTTTTATTTCTCATTTTTACAAGTATTTTTCGTTTGCAAGCCTTGCAAAATGAAAATTCTCCCGCTCATAATCGAGCGAGAGAATCCTTTAGATTCAGGGAATTAATATCCCATACACGAGGTCGTTCCCATTGCAGTCAGTACCGCTGAGATGATCGATGCGAGGATCTGCAGCGTCCACTTAAGCGTTTCCTTCTTCGTCATACGCTACCTCCTTCCTGATTAGCTGCCAGTGTCGAAGCCACCGCCGTTGTTGCCACTACCGTTCTTGGTGAAGGTCTTAGAGGCTACCTCAGAGGATACACCATTCTTGATGGCGATCGCTTTCACGATGACGGTGTCAGTCAGGGTCAGAGCCTCAGAGTAAAGGCTGCTCTCTGCCGTAGGTGTGCTACCATCTACCGTGTAGCGGATCTCTGCGCCATCAGGACCTGATATGGTCACCTGAGTCGACTCATCGAACGGAGTCTCACCACTGATGGTAGGAGCTGCTACCGTCTCAGCCTGCGAACCGCCATTCTGCTCACCGCTGTTGCCGGAGTCGCCGTTCTGTTCACCGCTGTTGCCACTGCCCTGTGAACCTGAGTTAGAACCTCCGCCGTTAGAACCGCCGTTCTCCTCATCCTTCTCCTTCTGCAGGAGCGTGTCGATGTTGATAAACTCGGCCTTCTTCAGGAACTCGCGACTGGAGATGTTCTCCTCCGTAGCCTGCTCGGGCAGGAATCGGATGTGCAGCGCCTTCAGGTGCTTGTTCACGTTGAAGTCCTCCTTCTTCAGCGCACCGTTCTTCTGATTCTCCAGGGTGCAGTAGAACGTGCCGAGGCCTTCGATCTTCACCTTCTTCGAGTTCAGGAGCATCTCTACAAGACAGCTGCGGAACTTCTCCAGTACGCCGTAAACGACGTCGGGGGTGTAGATCGAGCCGTGCTCCGAGATGTGGTTTGCCAACTTACGCGTGTTCAGCGTTTCGAGGTTCTTGATCTGTGCGTACCACTTTCCGAAAGCGGCACTGAACGAGTTCTGGTTCTGCTTTACTTCATACAAAATCTTTGCCATAATGTTTAAATGTGTTTTTGATGGTTTTACCATCGAAAACGCTTTTGCTCGGCAGACTTCAAGCGAGCTTGATCTGCTCTCGCTTAATCGCGTTTTTCATGGTATTAGACTCTTTGCGACCAACTACATCGGGTGGCCGACATCCCGCTTTTTTGTCTCTCATGATTGACATTGCAAGGGTGGTGCAAGGCGAACGCAGAGCCGAGCTCGCTCGAGCTTTGCTGAGCCGCAGCCCACACTCGCAGAGCATTTCCCTAATGCTCTGCAAAGATACGATATTTTTCGTGCGCTACCAAATTTCCCCCTTCGATTTGGGGCGATTTTCAGCACGAATTTGACGAATTGGAACGAACCGTAATTTCGAGGCCTCGAATCCGTAATTTTCGAGCCTCGAAGATTACTTTTCGTCGATTGCGGGCAGGGCAGGCATTTTTGAAGATTTATCGATGACAAATGACAAATGACAGTTTTTGAAAATCGGTGTATAGTTCAGATTAGTATTATATATATTATAATATATATTTACTAATACCTCTTTTCCTCTCAAATTCAAAAAACTGTCATCTGTCATAACTGTCATGAGTTCATGTCTTCTCCAAATGTACACATGAGCCAGACACAAGACATCAGGGAGTTGTATCATTATCGTCTTGAGGCTGTATGAATCCTATTGGTTTTCGTTTGGGCAGGGTTCGGTGTGCCACTTGTAGTTCAGCTATAGCAGTATTGATGGCTTCAAGTTGGGCACGAGTACTCTCGTTAATTTCGTTTTGATCTTCAAGAATTTCTTCAATGTAGGAGTTGGTCTTTTCCAATTTCTCTTGCAACTCCTGGAACTCACCAGATTTCACCATATTCTTAATGGTGTTATATTCCACAAAGGCTCTCATAATATAAATATTAGTGTCGATGGCAGTCTCAGAGCTCAGAACGCTACTCAACATTGCTACACCAAACAATGTGAAGGCTTTAGGCGATTTGCGAAGACCCATTTTGATGGAATTGGATATCACAATTTGTGATTTCCATTCTTCTATATCCTCTTTCGTCATTTGAAACATAAAGTCAGAAGGAAAACGTTTCAAATTTCGTTTTACCTTCTGGTTCAATGTTCTCGTTTCAACACCGTATAATTCTGCCAAATCCTTATCCAACATCACTTTTTTTCCACGAATCACATAAATCTTGCTTCGGATGTAAGCCAGCAAATCTTCTTTTTTGATAATGTTATTCATAATCTTACATTTAATAGTTGCACAATTGATGTTGCAAAGATAGACATGATTTCTTAAAGTAGCAAGTATTTTGGTGATTATTTTAAAATTTTTTTAAAAACCAACCTGTAATCCACATTTTTTTCGTACTTTTGCAGCAAGTATCAGCTAATCGTCGTGACACGACGCTGCTACGGCAGACTGAGCCTCGGTGGAGGTGCTGGTATGATTTTTGTTGGTAAAATAATAGCATCAGCTATTTATTCAGAGTATCGTGAAATCTCGCAAATTTCTATGATTGTAACACTTTGAGTAAGTCAGCCGATGCCCGTGCTTTAGTGCGGGCATGACTTATATCTAGTGTTACGGGTATGCGAGAACCTCACGATACGAGAGAAGGGCCATGTTTCGCACTTCTTTTGTATCCTGAGATTTCGTCGTGATTTACCTGTAAACAAACCTGAAGATATAGTCTGTATGCTCAAACTATCGTACAGGAATGTTATGAAACAGGAATTATCACAGCTAAAACAAGACATGATAGCTGAGATTGAGCAGCGGTTAGAGGATAAAGTTTTGGAACGCTCCAATGCCGAACTGCTACAGAAACTTATCACGCAGGCTGATAGTGATGATGAGGCTATTAAGATTATGTCGTTAGGAACAACCTACAAGAAATCCGGTCTCCACTATGAGAAGAGACTGGAAAAGATGGATAATAGCATACGTTATTACAGGAAGAACGATGCACTTAGTTTCCATACTGATGACTCAAAGCCTACGCACAAGCTTATAATTGGCGACAACTACGAAGCATTGCAAAACTTGCTGATCCAATATAAGAAAGGTGTGGACGTGATATATATCGACCCACCATACGGCAAAGACAGCATGGGTGACTTTGCCAAGACCAACTATGAGAATGGAATTACTCGTGACAATTTGTTGTCAATGCTCTATCCACGATTGATGTTGGCAAAGCAATTGATGAAAGAAGATGGAGTAATCTTTTGTAGTATAGACGATCGAAATCAGGCTTACGTCAAATGCCTATTCGACGAGGTATTTAGAGAAAAGAATTTTGCAGGAATGTTTTTATGGCAGAAGAAAGACAAACCGTCTTTCCTCTCAAGTTACTTTGGCTCTAGATTTGAATATGTACTATGCTATGTCAAAGACCATAACCAATCTTATCCTTTCTCTGTAGAGACAACGACTATAGGGAAAAAATACCCTTTGAATAATGCAGGAAATCCTTATTCTATTCTAACTTTTAAAGCAGGATCTGTTTCTGTTAATCTCCCAGATGGCATAGTAAGAAGTCAAGATATGTCTGAAGGAAACATCAAAACCAAGTTGTTAGATGACGTAACTATTATTGATGGTAGAAATGCAAATGAATTCAGACTTGAAGGAGAATTTAGGTATAGTCAAGAGACTCTTGATGATATTATAACGAATGAAGAACCATTATATATTGCTAAAATTCCTTTTAGGCCAAATCATATCAAAAATGGTGGTGAAATAAAGAAAATGGAAAATTTTCTGTCAAAGAAATTTTCGTATAATTGTGAGACAAATGAAGATGGTAGCTCAATAGTGACAGATATTTTTGGCTACTTGCCATTTGATAATCCAAAACCTGTGGGCCTTATTAAGTTATTGTTACAAGCGACAACCTATTGCAAGAAGGATGCAGTTATATTGGATTTTTTTGCTGGTAGTGGAACCACTGGTCAATCTGTTCTTGAACTCAACAAAGATGGAGGTGAGAGACAATTCCTTCTTTGTCAAGTAAACGAGAAAGATGAAAGGAATCCCAATGGAATTGCATATGATACAACGACTAAGAGGCTTAAGCGTATCATGACTGGTGAATGCTATGATGGCAGCAAGAATTTTTCATGGATTGAAGATAATCCGCCCTATGGTGGCAATCTTGATGTATACGAGATAGATAGAATCCCCAATCACATGACAGCAGATGGAAAAACTCCTTTTGAGGAAATCGATGAAACGTTGTATGGAAAGGAAAAATTCAAGACGCTGAAAGAGAAGATAGACTGGGTATGTCAGAATTTTGCCAATGCTCAGAAATATGTGGAGAACGACGAGGATTGGGAAGAAAGAATAAAAGTATGAGACGATGCTACAGGAAGTAAAAGACTTACAAAATAATGCTGTTAGCCGCCTCGTTGAGAAGGTTGCCAAGAGGGAAGAAACAACCTTTCGTGCTCCAACAGGAAGCGGTAAGACCCGCATGATGGCTGACATGATGAACCGCATCATCGAAGCCAATGAGAATATCATTTTCTTGGTTTCTTCGCTGTCTAAAGGTGACTTGGCTAAGCAAGACTATGAGTCGTTCAAAGAGACGGCAGATGATGGCACTTTTCCAAAATTGAATCCCTACCTTATTTCAACCGACATCTCTGGAGAAGAAGGACTACAGATTCCTGATGGATACAATGTTTATGTTTTGCCTCGCGACCTGTTTAAAGAAGATAGTCTGCTGATGCGTGGCCCAATGATTAACTTCCTGCGCACTATGACAGGTGACATATTCGGTGAGGGCAAGAATAAAATCATCTACTTGGTAAAGGACGAGTGTCATCAGGCAACATCAAATATCGACACAAAACTGAAAGGATTCTTTCGCAAGGTTATCAATTTCTCTGCTACACCCGACAAGAAGAAGGGACAAATACCTGATGTGATGATTACTGATAGTGAAGCTGAGGAAGCCTGCCTGATTAAGAAGGTGGAATTTGGTAGTCTGAACGATACCGTAGAGGATGCCATCAAGAAATTCAAAGAAGTAAAACAGCAATATATATCACTTGATGTCGAGCCATGCCTGATTATCCAAATTTCGAATAAAGGAAAAGCAGAACAAGAGTGGAACGAAAATATTCGTCCCGTTCTTGACAAGGTTGAAAATCAAGGGCTGAAGTGGATGGTGATGGTAGATTTAAAAGGTAAGAAGGGAGAATCAAGTCTCTGCGACACCAACGATATTATCAAAGGGAAATTACCAGTCAATCAATGGAAAGATTATGCCAAGAATCGTGGTATTGATGTGATTATCTTCAAGATGGTTATTTCCGAGGGTTGGGATATTCCTCGTGCATGTATGCTTTACCAAGTTCGAGATAGTAAAAGTAAGCAACTTGACGAACAAGTGCTTGGCAGAGTGAGGAGGAATCCCCGCTTGCTTGATTTTGAGACGCTCAATGACGAACAAAAACGATTGGCTACAACTGCCTGGGTATGGGGTATACGACCTGATACAATGATGGCAAGACGTCAGGTGTCATTGTTTGGCGGAGGCTCTGACATACAAGATCATTTCAAGGTAAAGTCAACACGTCTTGAAAACCTAACACAAAAAGCAGACTTCGACATCGAAGGATTCATCGAGGGTCAATTAGACAAACTTGAATATACCAGTATCTTCGAACTGCACAAGAAACTCTCGAGAGTGCCCAATGATTTGCAGTCTTTGTGTTATGACTATTCGAGAGAAGATATTCAACGATGGTATAAGTTTGTAGAGAACATTGATAAGGTAAAAGCTCAATACGACAACTATATTTGTGACTATGATAAGAGTGTTGTTGTTGACAAGGAAGTGACATTCCCTGTTACATCATCATTTACTGAAACAAGCCATGAAGAACAAGGCTTGAACTGGGTGTGGAGTCGTAAAGATGGAAAGGACAAGTTCGCTTTCGACAGTTATGCTGAGAAAGAGTGGGCTGCAAAACTCAGACAGTTGGCATCTAAACGCAATTATATTTCTGAACTTGAAATGCCAGGAATGGATGAAGAAGATGAACTATTCCTATGGGGTAAGAACTATCCTCTCAACTCAGAAATCAAATATGAATATTATGCCAATGGTATTCATGTCTCCTATCCAGACTTCGTGATGAAAGACAAACTCGGTAGGATTCACATCTTTGAAGTCAAAAGTGTAAATGTGGCTGTGGGTGCTACTATCAGCAAGGAGGAATACGAGAAGAAAGTGAAAGATCTGCATGACCTTTATATTGCCTGTTCCAAAAAATTGCCAGATTATCGCTTCTATTTACCCATAATGAAGGACGATGATTGGCGTATAAGGAGATATTACTCAGGTGTATTCAGGGAAATCAGCTATGAGGAATTTCGGAAATCATTAAAGGAACAAGATTTGTAAATAGCTGACAAAATTGAGCGATTTTTGTATTTAGGGTGAATATTTTCACCCTACTATTTTGCTTCTATTCAAACTTCCTGACATTATATGTTTGGGCCTTTTTTTCTTTAGAATCATTAACGGAAATTTTCTCCCGTTCGTTGCTGAAATGAGCGGGAAATTTTGTATCTTTGCGCTCCGAAAAATATAGAGGTAAAAAGATGATGAACAACATAGATAGAATAAAAGAATATATTCAGGATGCCGTCATCAGCCCTTTGGAGCGACTGATGAATGGGGATAGTGGGGAGCCGAGTGTGAGCTTGTATGAGAAGTATTACATGCAAGGTGGCTATCC
>JAEEGG010020542.1_pt1 | contig 13191 bp, 10 predicted proteins | sample 9134161 | NCBI WGS metagenome assembly JAEEGG01 (sample SAMN16246543, study PRJNA631951) | gut metagenome | biome: gut microbiome; feature: rumen; material: CR-attached | host: Bos | place: Iran: Karaj | collected 2018-10 | reverse complement strand
GAGGAGAGAGAGATCACTCTCGAAGAAGTTGCGGATATGGCAGAGTGCGGACTCTGCGGAACAGCAGCAGTTATCTCACCTGTCGGAAAGATCAACGATCACGGCAACGAGATCTGCATGCCTTCCGGCATGACCGATATGGGCCCTGTTCTCACAAAGCTTCGTGAAACACTCACAGGCATCCAGATGGGCACCATAGAGGCACCCGAAGGCTGGATCAGAGAGATCAAGATCTGATGGACGGAAAACACACAGATATTTTGAAAACTGTATGGAGCGGAAACTTTTTAGTCTCCGCTCCGTTTTTGCGAATGTAAGAAGGGGCGAAATATCGCCCGCAAACACAATGTGAGGGGTTATGAAAAAGAAAAGGATAGCAGCGCTTACGCTGACCGTAGCGATCACAGCGGCGGGCTGCGCGCAAAGTTCATCAGAAGAGACGACTGTATCTCTGACTGAGACTTCGGCAGCGGTAACCGAAACTGCGATGGGGACCACGCCGGCAGAAACGACTACCGAAGCTCTAGAGACAACTGCGGCGCCCGAAGAAGGATTCATCGAGACCGGAAAAGACATCCTCTTTTCCGAAAAGTCCGGTTTTTATACAGGCAGTTTTGTGCTGCGCCTTAAGCTTAAGGGTGAAGGCAAGCTTTATTACACAACCGATAACACTACGCCTACGGAAGGCTCTGTCTTGTATAACGGAGGGATAAGCATCCCCGCATCTACGGGCGATTATCCCAAAAGTGTGTGCGTGCGCGCCGTGGGATATCTTGAAGACGGCACCGTAACGGATGAAATTGCCGCCACGTTCATGGTAGGTCCCGATGTTTTCGAGCGTTTTTCGACCGACGTTTTCTGTATAAGCGGAGAGCCTGCGGATTTTACCGGCAAGGACGGAATCTTCACGAATCCCAAAGAACGCGGGAAAGAATCCGAAAGACGCATATTTGTTACGGCATTTGACAAAGACGGAAATGTGCTTATGGAGCAATTTGCCGGCGCAAGAGTCTACGGCGGCGCCTCCAGGACATCTCCCTTGAAATCATTAAAGCTTTTTGCAAGAAAAAGCTACGATGCAGACCATGGCTCCTTCAAATACAACTTTTTCGATACTATTGGAGCGGACGGCGATTTCATAAACAAGTATGACAAGCTGGTCCTTAGAAATACCGGAAACGACATGCAGTTTGCCTACATAAGGGATGAATATCTGCAGGTCGTAGCAAGGGCTGCGGGCTACAGTACCTATGAAGGCGTTATCCCCGCGCTCGGCTATTTCAACGGAAACTATTACTGCCTCTACTGGCTGCACGAAAACTATTGCAACAAGTATTTTGAGGAAAAGTTCGGAAAAGGCGAAGGCCGTTACGTCATCTTAGAGGGCACCGACAAGAACAAGAGCACTGACGATGAAGATGACAAGTTTGCGGTAGATGAGTACCGGGAGATCTACGAAAAGTCCTCTCAGAGCGATCTTACAATAGAAGAAAACTACAATTATCTCAAAGAGAAAATAGATGTAAAAGGCTATCTTGATTACTTTGCTTTTAATATCTACATAGGCAATTCCGACTGGCCGAACAACAACTTCAAATGCTATCGTTATTATCCGGCAGAAGGAGAAAATGTAAACGGTCAGATGGACGGAAGATGGAGATTTTTGCTTCACGACACCGACTATTCCCTCGGACTTTACGAACAGCGCGAGACAAGGGCAAATTATGATACGTTAAAGGCTGTTTTAAATGCCGGCGGAAAAAGATATTCGCCCCTCTTTTCCGCGCTTATGAAACGTGACGACTGCAGAGAATACTTTATTTCCCGGATGCTTGACATCATGAACACAGTCTTTGTTCCGCAGACGGCTCTTGAGCTTCTTGAAGGCGTGACCGATCAGCGCGATACGGAAATGCCGTATTACTACAAATACCTCGAAAAGCTGCGAAATGCAGGTGACCGTGATGTCTGGAGCAGGGCGGATCATCTCAAGAACTATATGAATCTTATAACCTTCTTCCTTACATCAAGGCCGGACTACATGATCGGATTCCTTGAAAAGGATCTTGACTGTGAAATAGAAGGCGGGCCCGGAACATACGCGGTGGCCTGTGAAAAAGAAAGCAAGACCATGGAAGAGGAAAGTAAATAACAGGAAAAATAAGGAGAGGAAAAATGGGCGATTTTTCAGTTGCAGCAGTATTCAGTGATTCATGCGTACTGCAGCGCGACAAATGTGTAAAGGTATTCGGAAGCGCATCTGACGGAAAAAAGGTAACGGCGCAGTATTTTGGAAAGACTTATGAAACGATTGCAAAGAACGGCATATGGGTGATAACCCTAGACCCCCACGCTGCGGCAGAAGGTGTTACGCTTATTATCAGCTGCGACGGCGAGGAAAAGAAATTTACAGACATTGCAATAGGCGAAGTCTGGGTTGCGGGCGGTCAGTCAAACATGGAATTTGAGCTTCAAAACGCCACCGCAGGCGAAGAGATGCTTAAAAACGATGTGACACCAAACGTAAGATACTATTATACCCAGAAACGGATCCTCATGGATGATGAATTCTATGAGGCTGAAAAGAATACGGGCTGGAGCAAGTTTGGGCCCGAATCCGCAAGAGCCTGGTCTGCGGTAGGATATGTATTTGCCAAAAAGCTTGCCGACAGTCTTGGCGTGACAGTAGGCGTTATCGGCTGCAACTGGGGCGGAACCAGCGCGACCTGCTGGATGAGCAGAGAAGCCATAGCCGAAAATGACATTACAAAGCCCTATCTTACGGATTTTGACGAAGCCGTAAAAGGAAAGACCGACGAAGAACAGATAAAAGAATATCTAGATTACGAGGAATACGACCGAGAGTGGAACGAAAAGGCGCAGGCAGTATATGCCGAAAAACCTAACGCAAGCTGGGATGAAGTTCAAAAGGTCGTAGGCCCGAACCTCTGGCCCGGCCCCATGAGCATCATAAATCCCTTTAAGTGCCCCGGCGGCCTTTACAAGAGCATGCTTAAAAGGATCATTCCTTATACAATAAAAGGCGTTATCTTCTATCAGGGCGAGAGCGACGATCACAAGCCCTTTGCATACGAAACGCTCTTCCCCCGCATGATAAGGCAGTGGAGGGACGACTGGGAGGATGACAGCCTTGCCTTCATGTTCACGCAGCTTACCATGTGCAGGTATGAGGCGGATCCCGATTACAAGCACTGGTGCCCCATAAGGGAGGCTCAGCAAAAGACTTTTGACACCGTAAAGAACACCGGAATGGCCGTAATAGTTGATGCGGGAGCATTCAACGACATCCACCCCAAGGACAAGAGACCTGTCGGCGACAGACTCTACCGCCAGGCCATGAACGTAGTATACGGAAAAATGACGGATGATGAGGCAAACGGCCCTCTTTACAGCCATACCGTATTCACCGATAAAGCATGCGTATTCTTTAAGCATGCGCAGGGTGGCTTTGATGTAAAGGGAGATGAGATACTCGGCTTTGAAATAGCCGGAGATGACAAGGTCTTCTTCCCTGCAAAGGCTGTAGTTTTCCCGAAACACGAATGCGTAATGGTATCTTCGGATAAAGTAGCAAAGCCCGCATATGTCAGATATCTCTGGACAAATTACGGGGAGGTCACACTCTTTGGAAAGAACGGTATTCCCGCCGCGCCCTTCAGGTCTTCAAGACATGATCAGGATGAGGCTGTAAAGGCAGACAATACCATCCAGCAGGTAATGGCGCTGTAAGCCTATAATAAATAGGAAGTTAGGAGTAGCTTAAATGGAAAAGATCACGGACATAGCATTTCCGCATCTTGGAATAGAGATAGGATCCCTCACCTCATACCTTGATGTGTTCGGCTTTAAGATCATGTTCTACGGAATGCTGATCGGCTTTGGAATGATACTTGCTATCGTCATAGTAGGCAGAAATGCAAAAAAAGAGGGTATAGATCCCGAGGTCGTTACGGATATGGCCATATGGGCGATCCCCATCGGCATCGTCTGTGCAAGATTATATTATGTAATCTTTTCGTGGGATTATTACAGTCAGGACCTTCTGCAGATATTCAACCTGCGCGGCGGCGGCCTTGCAATATACGGAGGCGCCATAGGCGGCGTTACAACTGTAATAGTATTCTGCATAGTAAAAAAGATCTCACCCATGAGAATGGTAGACATCGCGATACCCGGTCTTATTCTGGGGCAGGCCATCGGCAGATGGGGCAATTTCTTCAACTGCGAGGCATTCGGCGGTTTTACCGACAGCATCTTTGCGATGCGTATCAACAGAAATATCGTTAATTCGTCCATGATCACCGAAGAGCTGAATCAGGCGATGCAGGCAAATCTTCCCGAACTTGCGGCAGATTACATTCAGGTGCATCCCACGTTCCTGTATGAATCGATATGTAATTTTGCGATATTTGCCGTACTCATGATCTATCGTAAGCACAGACGCTTCGGCGGCGCCAACCTCTGCCTTTACATGATGGGCTACGGCATTGCAAGATTCTTTATAGAAAGACTTAGGACCGATCAGTTAAAGATAGCAGGGACAAACCTTGCGGTATCGCAGTGGCTCTCGCTCCTCCTTGTGATAGCGGGCGTAGGACTCTTCATTTTCGGAAATATATATGTTACAAAGCATCCCGAAAAGAAGGTCGCAATACCCGTGCCCGACCCTGAAAGGTACAGCTCCGGAAAAAAAGATAAAAAAGAAAAAGAAAACAAAGAAAAAACCACAGAAAAAACGACCGAAGAATAAGAAAAGAAGCAAAAGATGCAGGCTTTTTGCCACCCGGCAAAGCGCCTGTATCTTTTTTTTGTCAAAACACAAAAAACATGTTGATTTTTCCATATTTATGTTCTAAAATAAGTCCATACGGTGCGCGGAAGGTGAAAAGTGGGGAATTTTGGTGAATTCCAAAGAAAACCACCCCGAAAACCACCCGAATCTGACAGAAAGGAGGCATTGGCGTGGCAGTATCAAGAATGATAGGAACCAGATCCAATAAAATGGATTCCAAGGGAAGAGTTGCCGTTCCCGCAAAATGGCGCGACCAGCTCGGCGAAGACATCGTCCTGACACCCGGCTCCGAAAACTGCATATATGTCTACAGCACGGAAAGCTTTGATGCAATGTGCGCGGCTATAGAAAATGCTCCCGCCATGTCAAACCCCGAAGTCAGACAGACAATGCGTAAGCTGCTCGGTGAATCGGACGAAATGACTCTCGACAAGCAGGGCAGAATACTTATCAACACAGACCTCAGAAAGTATGCCGGCCTTAAAGATGATGATGACATCCTTTTCAAAGGCGTCGGAGACCATTTGGAGATCTGGGACCGCGAAACATGGGAAAAATATGACGCGGGCTTTTCAATTGCAGAAGGAAGCAAATCATTTGCTTCGCTTGGTTTATAAAAATGATCGAATTCGAACATGTTCCGGTTTTGTTTCATGAAACGGTAGACAGCCTTAAGGTCTGCAAAGACGGCATATATGTCGACGGTACGCTCGGAGGCGCCGGCCATGCCTCTTTAGTATGCAGTCGTCTTGATGGCGGGAGGTTCATAGGCATAGACCAGGACATAGAAGCTATAGAAAGTGCTGCGAAAAGGCTTGAGCCCTTTAAAGATAAGGTAACAATAGTAAAAAGCAATTACGAAAACATGTGCCGGGTCTTAGATGACCTTGGCATAGACAAGGTGAACGGCATAATGCTTGACCTTGGCGTCTCATCCCATCAGCTTGATGATGCGGACAGGGGCTTTTCCTACAGATATGACGCACCTCTCGACATGAGAATGGACAGGGATGCTTCTCTTTCGGCCTACGACATAGTAAACACCTATTCAAAGGAAGAGATCTTAAAGATCATAAGAGATTACGGAGAAGAAAAGTTTGCGGGCCTGATAGCCGCAAATATCTGCAAAGAGAGGGAAAAGAAACCCATTAAGACCACATTCGAGCTTCTTGAGATCATCAGAAAGTCGATGCCCGTAAAGGCGCAGATAGCATCCGGCCACCCCGGAAAAAGAACCTTTCAGGCTATAAGGATCGCCTGCAACAGAGAGCTTGAAGTCCTGGAAAATTCCATAGACGGAATGATAGACAGACTCTTGCCAGGCGGAAGGCTCTCTATAATAACATTTCATTCATTGGAAGACAGGATAGTAAAAAACGCCTTTAAAACGGCCGAAAACCCCTGCATATGTCCCCCGAATTTCCCGGTGTGCATGTGCGGCAGAAAACCAAAGGGCTTTGTGGTGACAAGAAAGCCCATCCTTCCCTCGAAAGAGGAAGAAGAAACAAACCCCCGCTCAAAAAGCGCTAAATTAAGAGTGTTTGAAAGAACATAAACGGTTCTTATCAAAAGAAAGGAGGAGCACATGGCGGAAAAGAGACTTGTAAACGAAGCTGTTGCAAAGCAGCAGAGAAGAAGATATTACAATTATGACGTTGAGATCCAGGGAAATGCGGTCCGCAAGGCTCTTCCCGAAATACTTCCCGAGCAGCAGCCCCAAAGGAAGCGCGCCACAAAGGAAGAAATAGAAGCTGCCCAGAGAGAGGCAAACGAAAGAGCATTCGGTATCGGTTCTTTCATCCTTACAATGGCTGCGGTGGCATTTGTTTGCTTTGCTCTTTTTTTGTATCTTGGAGAACGCGGTGAGCTCCATTCTCACACAAAGGTCATCAAGACATTAAATACAGAGCTCAACGAAAAGACCATGCTCAACGACAACAGGCTCACGGCCATAGAAGCAGGCATAGATTACACAGATATCTACAATCGTGCACTTAACGAACTTGGCATGACTTTCCCCGGAAAGGATCAGGTGCTTTGGTTTACATCTACAGAAAGCGAATATATAAGTCAATATGAAGAAATACCACAGAGCAGATAGATTGCGCGACAAAAAAAGAAAAGGCCGGGTGATGGGCCTGTCCAAAACAATGGGCGATCAGAAGATGGTTGTGGCAATTTACAAGAGAACTGTGCGTACACAGATGGGAGAAAAGCTGGCATGGCTCTTTTTATGGGCCGTGCTGGCTTTGATCGTTTTAGGAGTTGTCATTTTCAGGATAACAACAAAAGATTATTCCGAATATGCGGTAAAGGTCCTTAACAATTACACCTACGCCACATCGGAACTTGAAGCTCCAAGAGGAACCATCACAGACAGAAACGGAAGCGTTCTGGCTTATTCGGAGACATACTATCTCCTTATCCTTGAACCCAAGAATCTCCTTGACGAAAACTGCTACGAGACCACAGTCTATGCCCTTTGCAAGACCCTGGGCCTTGACAGGGAAAGGCTTGAGGCCACCTTAAAGGGCAAGGATCCAAACGGCGACGATCTGTCCGAAAAGAATTATTACAGATACCGCGAAGAAGACGGCAAGACACTCTTAAAAGTTACCGAAGCGCAAAGAGTGGCATTTAACGATATTAAATCCGCGGTAAATGTCGGAAACAAAAAGAAAAAGGGCGAGGCCCTGAAAGAAATGTACGGCTTTACGGACGAGGAATGGGCTGATTATAAAAAGGAACATGAAAACTATAACTCCTTCCAGATCCAGGGAGCATATTTTGAAAAGCAGTTCAAGAGAGTATATCCCTACAATTCGCTCGGCAGCAAGGTAATAGGCTATTACACCGGAGGCGCCAGCACGGGTATAGAAAACTATTACTCCGAATACCTTACCGGTGTAGAAGGAAAGAGCTATTCCTATCTTGACGGCGACTACAACGTTTCCACAAAGATCGTGGATGAGGTCAGAGGAAATACTGTAGTTTCCACGATAGATATGAACATCCAGAAGATAGTTGAGGATGCCATCGCAAATTACCTCAAATTCTGGAAGGCCGAAAACGTTGCCATAATGGTAGTAGATCCCAACAACGGCGAGATACTTGCCATGGCGGATGACAAGACATACGATCCGAATCAGCCTGTCACATATCCCGAAGGCATCACGGCAGAGATATTCGAGAAGCTCGATAAAAAAGAGCAGGAAAAGGTGATAGAGGAAATGTACGGCGTTCAGAGGCTTTTCTGCACCACAAGCCCCTACGAGCCCGGTTCCATTTTCAAGCCCATCACTATAGCGTCTGCCTTAGAAGAAGCTGCCATAGATGAGGATGACACCTTCGAATGCTACGGCGCACTGCATGTAAGAGGCTATAACATCAGGTGCCACAACCGTGAAGGCTGCGGGGAGCTTGACGTTTTCGGAACACTTGAGGAATCCTGCAACGTATCACTTATGCAGATCGCATTCCGTCTCGGAAGTGAAAACTTTGACAAATACTTCAAACGCTTCGGCTTCGGTTCAAAGGTAGGCATTGACCTGCCCGGCGAAGAAGGCTGCGAAGGCGTTGTATTTAAAGATTACACAAAGGAAACAGAACTTGAACTTGCCACAAGCTCCTTCGGACAGGGCTTTGCCTGCACGATGGTACAGATGGTCGGCGCATTCTCTTCGCTTGTAAACGGCGGATATTACTATGTTCCCCACGTTATGAAAGAGATCGTCTCCGCAGACGGCGGACTTGTAACGACATATGATGATTCGGCTAAATATACGACCATCAGCAGCGTTACGAGCGAATACATGAAGCAGGCGCTGTTTTCGGTAGTGGAAAAAGGTACCGCAGGCTTCGTAAAGATTCAGGGCTATGACATTGGCGGAAAGACCGGTACCGCAGAGCGTTCGCCCCGTGGCAACGACGAATGGGTGGCTTCGTTTATTTCCGCAGCACCCATAGAAAATCCCAAGCTTGTTGTATATGCCGTTGTCGACAGATGCAACGACCCGGATTGGTACAATTCGAGCAAGCCTGCGCAGGATCTTTCAAAGCTCGTATGGAGCAAGCTTCTTCCCTATTACAACGTTCAGTCAAATCTTACCGAATATGATTACCTGATACCCGAGGAAGCAGAAAGCATTCCTTATGACAACAATTATGCACCGATAATAGAAGAAACAGAGAGCGAGACAGAGTCGGAGACCGAAAGCGAAACGGAGTCGGAAAGCGAGACAGAGCCTGAACCCGAAATAGGACCTGTAGATCCTACGCCCGAAGTTCCCGAAACTCCCGAACCTGCGCCTGTAGACCCCGCGCCCGTAGATCCTGCGCCTGTGGATCCTGCACCCGTAGATCCCGCACCTGTGGATCCTGCACCCGTAGATCCTGCACCTGTGGATCCCGCACCCGTGGATCCTGCACCCGTAGATCCAGCACCCGTAGATCCCGCACCTGTGGATCCCGCACCCGTAGATCCTGCGCCTGAAGTTCCCGAAAGTACGGAGGCGTATGTTGTAAGCATAGAAGCGGGAGTTAACGGCACATATGCAGCCGGATATACACTTACCGGAGCAGATTTTACGGTCGTCGCACACTACAGCGACGGAAATACTGTTGTAAATCCCGACGGATATTACGCAACGCCGCTTTTGCTTTCGGCAGGTGAAAATTACGTTACAGTGGTATTTGGCGGCGTATCAGCCGTAATAACGGTCTCGGCCGAATAAAAAGGAAAAACAAGCCATGAAAGAATTCCTTATAGCCATAATATGCGCGTTTGCGGCAAGCGCAGTTCTTTGCCCGCTGCTTATTCCGGTTTTAAGAAAGCTCAAATTCGGACAGAATGAAAGAGCGGAAGGCCCTGAGTCCCATCTTAAAAAAGCCGGGACCCCTACCATGGGAGGCATAGCCATACTCGGTGCCATAATAATAGTTGGCGGAATCTTTTGCATATTCTATCCCGAAAACCTTTCCGTCCTTTTGGTGACGGCAGGCTTTGGCGCTGTAGGGTTTTGCGATGACTATTTAAAAGTCGTAAAAAAGAACACAAAAGGTCTTAAACCGCTTTACAAGATGGCAGGGCAGTTTGTAATAACGACCGCGTTTGTCATATATCTGCTTGCATTTAAAAAGAACGGTACAGAGATCATAGTACCCTTTACAAAAACCACGATAGACCTTGGATTTGTCTATGTTCCGTTCGTTTATCTCGTTATGCTTGCCACAGACAACGGCGTAAACTTTTCGGACGGCGTGGATGGTCTTTGTTCAAGCGTCACATGTGTTGTCGCAGCATTTTTCGGATACTTTGCGGCAGTTTTGGGCGCGCTTCCGGGCGGCGACAACTTAAGCCCTGTCTGCGGCTGCGTTATAGGAGCGCTTATGGGATTTTTGATCTCAAACCTGCATCCCGCAAAGGTGTTTATGGGAGATACCGGCTCACTCGCGCTTGGAGGCTTTGTGGGCTCTATAGCCCTTGTATTAAGGCTTCCGCTTTTGATACTCTTTGTCGGAGTCATTTATGCATGTGAACTTCTTTCAGTCATCATACAAGTGACATATTTTAAAAAGACCCACGGAAAGAGAATCTTCCGCATGGCACCGATACATCACCATTTCGAGCTTGGCGGCTGGTCGGAGACCAAGGTCGTCGGAGTATTCACCATAGTGACTGTCATCGGCGGGGCAATAGGCCTTTTGGGATTACTGGTATAAAGAGAGGAAATGAAAATGGCTACATATCTGGTCGTCGGAAGCGGCATAAGCGGCGTATACCTTAGCCGGATGCTCCTTTCGACAGGAAATGAAGTATTGCTTTACGACGGGAACGAAAAACTGATTCCCGAAAACATAAAAGAAAAGGTAATGAAAGATTTTGAGGGCGGCGCATCATATGAGGCTGCCCTAAAGGTCTATGTTGGGGCATTGACTGCAGAGATACTCGATGCAACGGATATTTGCGTCATAAGCCCGGGCGTTCCCGTCAAAGCGCCTTTCCTTGACGCTGTAAGGGAAAAGAATATACCCGTAACGGGCGAGGTAGAGCTTTCATATTCGTTTGCAAAGGGAAAGCTCGCGGCCATCACAGGCACAAACGGCAAGACCACCACAACAGCGCTTACAGGTGAAATACTTTCGGCCTTCTATCCCGAGACCTATACACTCGGAAACATAGGCCTTCCCTATGCCTCCGCTGCCGCAAAGATGACCGAAAATGCGGCTACGGTAATAGAGATAAGCAGCTTTATGATGGAGACAGCGGGGGAGTTTCATCCCAATGTATCCGCAATACTGAATATCACGCCCGATCATCTTGACAGGCACGGCAGCATGGAATGCTATATTGCCATGAAAGAAAGGATCGCGATGAATCAGACCATGGACGATACATGTGTCTTGAATTACGAGGATCCCATCTTAAGAGAATTCGGAGTAAAGCTTAAGCTTGAAAAGAAATGCAAGGTCGTATTCTTCTCGAGCAAAACAGAGCTTGAAAACGGATATTTTGTAAAGGATGAAGTCTTTTACAAGGCTAAAAACGGAGAGGCCGAAAGGCTCATGCATGCCGATGATATGAATCTTTTGGGTGTGCATAACTATGAAAATGTTTGCGCGGCCATTGCCGTTACATCTGCCATGGGAGTTCCCATGGATGTCATTATAAAGGTCGTAAAAAGCTTTAAGGCGGTGGAACACCGCATAGAATTTGTGCGTGAGATAGGCGGCGTAAAATACTATAACGACTCCAAGGGTACCAATCCCGACGCCGCAATACAGGCGGTAAAGGCCATGAAAGGTCCCACAGTGCTTATAGGCGGCGGCTATGACAAGCATTCCGAATATGACGAATGGATAAAGGCATTCGGAGGCAAGGTCAAAAAACTTGTCCTTATAGGACAGACAAAAGAAAAAATTGCCGAGACTTGCGAAAAGCTTGGCTTTAAGGATTATGAATTTGCGGAAAGCTTCAAAGAGGCTTTCGATAAATGCGTAGCAGCGGCCGGTCCGGGCGACAACGTGCTTTTATCTCCCGCATGTGCTTCGTGGGGAATGTTTGACAACTACGAACAGCGCGGCCGCATTTTCAAAGATATGGTAAACGAACTGTAATAGGACTTGCAAAGGCAAAAGATGGAAGAAGAGCAGAAGGTAAGAGAAAAAAAGAGGAACATAAAAAAGCCTCCCGTCTTTTATAGAGGCCCCAAAGCGCAGTATGATTACATACTGCTTTTTGCCATGCTCTGTCTTATGCTCTTTGGTCTTTTGATGCTCTATTCCGTTACCAATTACGAAGACCTTATGGTAAGCGGTGATGCCTTAAAGACGGCCAAAAAGCAGGCCCTTTATATGGGACTGGGCCTTTTGGTCATGTGGGGAGTCACAATGATTGATTACCATTTTTGTTTAAGAGTGTCGGTCATTCTGCTTGTTCTCACTATGGTGGTCTGCGCGTATACGCAGTTCTTTGGCACCGAAGTAAACGGACAGAGAAGATGGATCATGATAGGAAGCTTTAACTTCCAGTCTTCAGAGCTGGCAAAACCTGCGCTTATCCTTATCCTTGCAAGGTATCTGACAGTTCACTACAAGCCAAGGAAAAGGGGACAGAGCGACATAAATATCCGTTACTTTCTTGGCGGAATGTTCATAACAGGTGCCGCTACGGCATTTGTCATAAAAAACAATCTCAGTACCGGACTTATAGTTGTCGGTATTGGCTTTTTCATGCTTTACACCGCCAGCAAGGCCAAGTGGGTCTATCCCATCATAATTCTCAGCGGCGCTGCGGCTTTATTTGCCGCATGGCAGCTTGGCATCATTCAGCATGTCCTGAATGAAAACCGACTAGGGCGTATCTATGCATGGCTTGAACCCGAAAAATATCCCAAGGGCGGATACCAGATCCTTCAGAGCCTTTATGCGGTCTCATCCGGCGGGCTTTTCGGAAAAGGACTTGGAACAAGCATACAAAAACTCGGCTTCCTTCCCGAGGCTCAGAACGACATGATCTTTGCCATCATATGCGAAGAGCTTGGCTGGGCAGGCGCCATCTTTACCATGCTCTTATTTGCCGTATTGTTCTTCAGGCTTCACAGAGTTGCGCAGCGCGCAAAGGACATGAGCGGCTTTATAATAGTTTCGGGTGTTTTGATACACCTTATCCTGCAGACAGTATTAAACATCTGTGTTGCGACAAACTTCATGCCAAACACAGGCGTTACCCTGCCCTTCATTTCATCGGGCGGTACAGCCATCATATGTACTCTCGGTGAGATAGGTCTTGTGTTGGCGGTCGACCGTCAGAGCCCGAAAGAATCGGACATAAAGAGGAAACAGGCGAATGAAAAAGAATAAAAGGAAGCGTGTCATCA
>JAEEGG010020539.1_pt1 | contig 13191 bp, 9 predicted proteins | sample 9134161 | NCBI WGS metagenome assembly JAEEGG01 (sample SAMN16246543, study PRJNA631951) | gut metagenome | biome: gut microbiome; feature: rumen; material: CR-attached | host: Bos | place: Iran: Karaj | collected 2018-10 | reverse complement strand
GGCTTTTTTTTGTACTCAATCTTACGCGTCCTAAACTTCCACGCCTTTTTCCTTGAGCACCGCCATCACCTCGTCATACGGGAGCGGCTTTGAATAATAGTAGCCCTGCACGCGGTCACATCCAATTTCCTTCAAGAAATCCAGATGCTCCTTCGTCTCCACACCTTCAGAAAGCGTGCCAATATGCAATAGCTTAGCCATTTCCACAATGGCGCGGATAATCACCTTGGACTTTTCAGTGAAGTTCCGCAAGAACATCATGTCAATTTTCAAAAAGTCAAAGTCATAATCTTTCAGCACGTTCAAAGACGAGAAGCCCGAGCCAAAGTCATCCATCCAGACTTCAAATCCGTCATTCTGGAAACGCGTCACCTGTTCACGGATATAGCCGTCCTCGTCACCATCCAGCACCGATTCCGTAATCTCAATATGAATCATCTCATGCGGCACATTGTATTCTTTGGTCAACCGCGTGAGCTCCTTATAAATGTCACTCAGCTTAAAGTCCAGGCGCGAGAGGTTGAACGAAATCGGGACACACTTGTGACCTAGATTCGTTTCCTCACGGTACTTCTCGCAAATTTTCTTGAGCACGAACAAGTCCAGTTTCTGGATCAAGTGAGCGTCTTCAAGAACGCCGACAAAATCAAGCGGCGGCAAAAATCCATGTTCAGGGTCATCCCAACGGGCCAAAGCCTCAAAGCCACGGAGCTTATTCGTATCGATATCCACAACGGGCTGGTAATATACCTTGATGTATTCATTTTTCACAGCATCGTCAATGTGCGCAATCAAGTACATTTTCAAGCGTTCACGAGCACCCATCTCATCGGCGTAAACAGCGACATATTCATCGTAAACGCCCTTGGTTGTCGCTTCGGCAAGGCGCGCACGCATAAAGCAACGTTCGACATTTTCATTTTCCACACGCTGCACATACACGCCCGCCTTGATTTCAAGCACGCCCTGAGTTGAAAAACTACGGATCTTATCATGCGCTTCCTTGATTTTCGCCTTCATCCCGGCGGCATCACCCACAACGCGGAACGTATCGCACGACACATGCGTCACATAGCGCTCGCCAAACAGAGCCTTAAACGTATCCGCCATAAACTTCAGCGCACCGTCACCTTCTTCAAAGCCAAACCTCTCGTTAAAGGCCTTGAAATTTTCCAAATCAAAGGCGACAAACGCATAGCGTTTCCTCGGGTTCCTAAAGAGCAAGTCCTGCACGTAGTTCGAGAACAGAAGCGCATTCGGGAGCCCCGTCAGCTTGTCATGGTTACGCGCAATTTCCGCCTGCTGCGTCAAGCGCACCATCCTAAAGATGAGCTTCACCGCAATCGTAAGCGTAAGCCAGAAGAACCACGATACAAAGACAAGGTAATTCAAAAATTCAGGAGTCACCTCGATCATGCGCACGCACACATACATGGCGAGGTTCACTAGCATACTAAATAACGTGACAAAACCCAAGAACCCAAAGCGCGCAAAGATTTGCGTGTTACGGACAAATAAAAGTTCGTTCCAAAGGAGTTTCCACCAAATGAAAATCGCAACCAGGTTCACCAGGGCAGCACCAACCTGCGTCTTGCCCACCACCATGCCGAGGTAACCCACACCGACAGACGCCGAAAGCATGAACAACGATGCAGACCAGTGAATGGACAGCTTTTTGTTAAGCACGAAAATTGCGAAAGGAATTAACACGACGCGACTCATGTAGTCCACAATCACGTCAAGCAGCAACGGGACCTCGCCCATCATGCACCCAAACAAGCGCATCACTCCATGATAAATCAAGTCCGAATAGATCATGTAAGGGGTCAACGAAAAAACGGCCCCCAAAAAAAGCACTTTCTTCAGGTTCTGTTTTTCACTAAGCGCAGCCAGTGTAAAAAGCAAAAACCCGCTCGCCAATAGCGACGGAAAAAAGAATACATGATTTGCGTAATCCAGAAAATTTATCATTGCTATACCCTAGTATCATAAATATAATGTATAACCCCATCCCGTGCACGCAGGTGGTGAAAAAACGCACATTTTAGGTGCTATACATTGGAATAAATACTAGGATTTACTTCACTTTACTAAAGTCAAGCTTGTCATCAACCGGAATCGGTTCATTCTGGTTTTGAACATTGACGTCCACCGGCTCGGGCGTACCAAGCTCCGTCGGAGGCGCAGGCATTTTTGCCATTTGAACGGACTGGTCATCGCGGCCATCCTTCCTCAGCTGCATTTCATCTGAATTATTGCCGACGCCGATTACAGCAGGGCAGCCCCTCGGATTATCGCACGCACAACCTAAAACAAACAAAGCAAAAACAATTAAAACAAATTTCATGGTTTTAATATACAAAAGAAGTCATAAATAGACAAATAGTCAACGAAAACCGAACATAACGAGCTCGGCAGTAAGGACAAAATTTTTAAATTTGGCGCGAAAATCTTATTTGGGAGCAATGTATGAAATCCAAATTACTCTTAACAACATCTATCTTCACACTTTCCATGCTTTACGGCTGCCTCGACGAGGTGAGTGAAGCAAGCGCCCCGGACTTGTCCGAACTCGCCTGCAAAACAGAACCGCTAGACGATGACAGCGGACTCAAGGTTGTCTGCGGCGGTGATTCCGTAGGTGTCGTTTTGAACGGCAAAGACGGTAAGGATGGAGCCGATGGTAAAGACGGCGAAGATGGCAAGGAAGGCAAATCCGGTGCCGACGGCAAAGACGGTTCGTCCTGCTACGTCACCGAAAACGCAGAAATCAACGGCTACGACGTGTTCTGCGGCGATGAAAAAATCGGTTCTATCGTAAATGGCAAAGATGGTGCCGACGGTAAAAATGGTGAAAACGGCGCCAACGGTAAGGATGGCGACAAGGGTGACGATGGCAAGGACGGTAAAGACGGAAAAGATGGAACTTCTTGCAAAGTCGAAGTGAACAAGGAAATCAACGGTTTCGACGTCATCTGCGCTGACAAGAAGGTCGGTGAACTCCGCAACGGAAAGGATGGCGCTGATGGCAAGAACGGTATCGACGGTAAGGACGGAACTTCTTGCCGTGTCGAAGTGAACAAGGAAATCAACGGTTACGATGTTATCTGTGGCGACAAGAAAGTTGGTCAGCTCCTCAACGGAAAGGATGGCGCTGACGGCAAGAACGGTACCGACGGTAAGGACGGAACTTCTTGCACTGTTGAAGAGAACAAGGAAATCGATGGTTTCGACGTCATCTGCGCTGACAAGAAAGTTGGTCAGCTCCTCAACGGAAAGGATGGCGCTGACGGAAAGAACGGCATTGACGGTAAAGACGGAACTTCTTGCACTGTTGAAGAGAACAAGGAAATCGATGGATACGATGTCATCTGTGGCGACAAGAAAGTTGGTCAGCTCCTTAATGGAAAGGATGGCGAAAACGGCAAGGATGGTAAAGACGGTAACGATGGCACTTCTTGCCGTGTCGAAATGAACAAGGAAATCAATGGTTACGATGTCATCTGCGCTGACAAGAAGGTCGGAGAGCTCCATAACGGAAAGGACGGCCAAGATGGTAAGAATGGTACCGATGGTAAGGATGGCAACGATGGAACGTCTTGCCGTGTCGAAGTGAACAAGGAAATCAACGGTTACGACGTTATCTGTGGCGACAAGAAAGTTGGTCAGCTCCTCAACGGAAAGGATGGCGCTGATGGCAAGAATGGTACCGACGGTAAGGACGGTAACGATGGTTCTTCCTGCACTGTTGAAGAGAACAAGGAAATCAATGGTTACGATGTCATCTGCGGCGACAAGAAAGTTGGTCAGCTCCTCAACGGAAAGGATGGCGCTGACGGAAAGAACGGTACTGATGGTAAAGACGGCAACGATGGCACTTCTTGCCGTGTCGAAGTGAACAAGGAAATCAATGGTTACGATGTCATCTGCGGCGACAAGAAAGTTGGTCAGCTCCTCAACGGAAAGGATGGCGCTGACGGCAAGAACGGCACTGATGGTAAGGATGGAACGTCCTGCTCTGTCGTAAAGAACGAAAAGGTCAATGGATACGAAGTCTACTGCGGTACCGAATTCATAGGAAACCTCACAAACGGCACTGATGGCAAGAACGGTATCGACGGTAAGGACGGAACTTCTTGCACTGTTGAAGAGAACAAGGAAATCGATGGATACGATGTCATCTGCGCTGACAAGAAGGTCGGTGAACTCCGCAACGGTAAAGACGGCCAGGACGGAAAGAATGGCACCGATGGTAAAGATGGAACGTCCTGCTCTGTCGTAAAGAACGAAAAGGTCAATGGTTACGAAGTCTACTGCGGTACCGAATTCCTCGGATTCCTCACTAACGGCAAGGATGGCGCTGATGGCAAGAACGGTATCGATGGTAAGGACGGGACTTCTTGCACTGTTGAGGAGAACAAGGAAATCGATGGTTACGACGTCATCTGCGGTGACAAGAAGGTCGGTGAACTCCGCAACGGTAAGGACGCAGTCCTTCCTTCCTCCAGCAGCATCGCTTCTTCAAGCAGTGCAGCACCTTCTAGCAGCAGCAAGGTTTCCTCTAGCAGTGTCACACCGTCTAGCAGCAGCGTAGCATCCTCTAGTAGCGTAACGCCCTCCAGTAGCAGCGTAGCATCCTCTAGCAGCGAAATCCCGTCTAGCTCCAGCGTAGAACAGCTCAGCGAAAAGTGCAAAACGCTCCGCACCACAACAGACGTATTCAATTCCCTCTACGACGTTCTCGGTTGCACCCGCTCTGATGAAAAGGTCGCCATCATCTTGCGCCACGCCCAACGCGACATCAACAAATACGGCGACGACGATGGCCTCATTGATGTCGGTAGAGCACAGGCAAAACAAGTCGGCGAAAAACTCAAAAAGCTCAACCTCGACGACTTCTATTACATGTACACCAACGTCAAGCGCACCGCAGAAACCGCACAAATCATCGCCGTGAACAAAGGCGAAAACGTTTCGTCAAACATTAACGACTGGCACAAGCATAGCATCGAAAACCTTACCGAAATCAACCAGAACCTGAAGGAATCCTGGTATGTCAAGCCCAATCAAAGAGCCGGAAACTGCCAGGGTAGCGCTAGCTGGGGCTGGAGTTCTTACTCCAGAATCGCCTATCAGGAATACGATGACGACAACAACAAAAGAAACTGCGAAAACGCATTCTACCCCATTGACACTAGAATTGAAACATTCATCGGCAACTACTTCACATACGAACAAATGCACAAGTACACCTTGGCCATTTCGCATGACCAATACCTCGTGCCGTTCGTCGTTACAATCAGCAACAAGAAAATCCACGATGACGTCGTAAATTCCAAATACGATCTCCGCTTCCACAAGCATGACAGCTGGCCGCCTGATTTCAACTACTGGATTAACTATCTCGCCGGCGTAGTACTCATCGTTGATTCCGAAAACAACGTTATAAAGCTCCCCGTCAAAGCACTAGACGACGGATTCCTGCGCAAATACGAAAATCCATAACAAACAAGCTTCAAAGCCCCCGCCCGGGGGCTTTTTTCGTATATTCAGCGCGTCCCAACAGCCCCGAAAAAGCGATTCATGCATATAAAAACACTAAAGACTCATTTTTATATGCACCAATCTCATCATGAGCTGTATTGAGTATCGTTTTTCTGAACGCACATGCATATAAAAAATTCAAATACAGAGATTTATATGCATTTTACATACAAATTTCATATTACACAATAAGCAAAACATCAATTTTCAACCTTTCAATGCATATAAAACACCAGCCACCCGTCATCTTATATGCATACACTTACCAAGAACGCCTTCCAAAACAAACAAGCATGCATATAAAAGCTTCAATTTTACAAATTTATATGCATCGCATCAAAAATCAGACAAGCCCTTGCTAACTACCGTTTGCAAAATGAACCAATTTCAGCAAAACATGCACTTTCCAAGCAAAAGCATTGTAAATTAGCCTTACGAAGGAGCAATATATGAGTTCAAGCTTAAATCAAGTCACCGACCCAATCATCTCACAACTTACCGCCAAGCAAGCAAACCTGCAAGAAATACTAAAATCGATAAAGCTTACCAAAAGCTCTCCAAAAGAAAAATTAAGAGTTCTCTCCAAGAAGAATTGTTTTCAATACTACATAATAAAGGAATCAGGTGAAACCAACGGAACCTATCTTCCACGCAAAGACATTCGCAAAGCCTCATTAATCGCCCAGCGGGATTACAACAAAGAGGCTGTAGCAATCCTCAAAAAGCAACTCGCAACCATCGACACATTCTTGGCAACATACCATCCCGATGAACTAGACAACGCTTACTCAAAACTGCATCCAGGTCGCAAGGCACTCATCACGCCCGCCCGGGAACCCGACGAAGATTTCATCGACTGCTGGCTGCGCCATCCCTACACCGGCAAGCCTTTTGAAATAAACGCGCCCGAGTATTATACAGCAAGCGGCATCCGCGTTCGCTCAAAATCCGAAATCATCATTGCAGACGCTCTTACCCGTGCAAACATACCCTATCGCTATGAATACCCCACAAGCATAAAAGGCTGGGGCACGCTTTACCCCGATTTCACTTGTCTCAACATCCACTCCCGCGAAGAAATTATTTGGGAGCATTTCGGGCTCATGGGCGACTCAGACTACACTGAATGTGCCGTTCAAAAAATAGCGCACTACGCCACAAACGGATATATCCTAGGCAAGAATTTCATTGCCACATTCGAAAGCGCTTCCACTCCATTATCTATGAAACAAGTGCAAGTATATATCGAAACTCGATTCAAATAAATCTATATCCACCATCACTGCATGCCGCCGCATTAAAAAAATTAAGGCTCTTTTTGAAAAACGGCAAAATAATTCTCGCCAGAGATAGTTGCTAGATATCGTCCATTACCGTAAATAATTCGCTGTAATTCTCTATAAGCGACCTTATCTTGTTCCACCCAATCTCGTCCATTAACAGAAACAAGTAAATACGATCTTGTTCCCGACATCATACCTCCACCATAGGCAAGAAAGATCCCACCTTCAAAAACAACGCCATCGTAAAAAATAACAGAACCATTACTATTTACATAATTCGGAGGATTCCACTCAAAACCATCTTTCGACCACTGTAACGCATCACTTCCATTATAAGCCGCCCTCACAAAGACACCATTGCCATACGCAATTTCATAACCGTGATATCCGTTTGTACTCGTAGAATCCCATACGACACCGTCATCGGAATACATAATGATACTACCATCAGCCATCCTGTAGCCGGATTCACCCCAAGCCACATTGTTTCCACAAGCAGATCCGCCATCTCGCAGTTTTAATTCTTGCCACGTTTCCAAATCAGAAGTTACATAACAGGTAGCGTTATTTGTCACAAATACCTTATTATTAACCACATGGAAATTGGCATTTCGCAGCACGGCATCATTATAAAATTCCGTAGGGAGCCCCACCATAGGAACTGATTCCCAACGAGTACCATCTTCCGAGCTGAAAAAGAAGGTACTTTCCTCATCTACATGAAACAAATAATAAAAACGACCATTCCATGTAAAAGCTGATATTACATTGTCGTAACGGTTACACTTTAACGTATCTGTTTTTTCCCATGTTGCCATATCATCTTTGGACACGAAAAAAACATAATAATTATCATATCTAGGCACTTCATACTTCCCCATCTCAATCCTTTTTGATTCATAGCGAGCCGTCACCCACTTTCCATCACTATACAGAGGAGGAGCAAGATGACTTATAATCGCATTAAAGTCAGGATTATACTCCCTACCCGACAACTTAGGAGGCATCACATATTCCAATGAATCCTTCGAAGAACTGCTCACACTAGAAGACGACACTCCATTATCCAAGCCCGGATTCGTAGAACTATTGTCACAAGACATAAAAAACAGAGAAAGCAAAAATAAAGTAAAAACTTTTATCATAAATAATAATCCTATACAATAATGATAATATAAATATTTAGATTTATTGATATGACAAAAAAACAAAATCATTCAATATTATTTTTTCTATTGTCGTTGATTATAATAACAGCCTGCAACGACGTTTCACCAAATCCGCCTCTTCCACCCCAAGAAGAAACTCCCCCATCCACTAAAATCCCTTATTGGACACTTCGAGACCATACAAAAAATGTTTTCGAACACGGTTCCTTAGTATCATTTACCAAAGATAGCGATTCAGGCATAAGGGTTTTCTTTCATGACGTTTATAATTGGATCGGTGATGCACAGAATATTTTAGACACAACAATTACACTAAAAGATTACCGATATATACTCTTAGACTATACTATTTCGGACACAAGTTCCTGTTCCGTAGATAAAATGAAATTGTTTATGGACGGAGAAGCAATTCCATTTAATTTAGATACAAATCAAGGTAGTCCACAAAAGCATTTCCGAAACACTTTTGATTTTCCAGATTTCGCAAATGACCATGTTTTCAAGATTCTTTTTGACGTAGATGAATGTCGAAATATTAACATGACATTCAACGTTTCTATGAGCAAAGAACCAGGCACATGCTGGATGGCCACCGATATTCAACCTGAGCCAGAATACAGAAGTTCATTCCCCATGGGCGATCTCATTTTCGGTTTGAAACCGATACTTTGGAACACCTTCGGTGAATTAATCATTCCAGATACAACATACTCTCATTGCATTTTGGTAAAACAAGGAACGCCACCCGACACACTTCGACTTCCGCTCCAATTCGTCGAACCATCAGGTCATGATATCCCCACCGCTTACCTCAGCTACTATAAAAGCGAAAAACTTACCAATTTCCTGGGAACGGACACCATCGCTCAGCTTTCCTGCGCTCTTTTCTATCAGAAATGGCTCATTCCATCCGCCCCTGACATTAGAGATCAAAATCATTACGCCTTTTCAAGAACACTACAATTTTTTCAAAGAAACATAACTTCGCCAGATCGAGAAATAAAAAAAATTGACAGTATCAATATCCAAATCACATCCAATAAAAATTTCGGATTCGATTATTTCATAGCGAAATATAAAATGAAAGGAATTGATATTCCCTACTATCAAAAGTTAAAATCAAATAATAAAAGCGAGGATAGAGATATACAAACAATTTCTATTTCCCCAAATGATTCAATTACAGCACTCATAGACTCTGTCAGTATCTTTATGGCAAAAATTAATGATGCAGAATCATATTTCACTTACAAAGATTTATCTTATATGAATTACAATATTCCCGAATCATTCAAAGACTACCTTTTCACAATCGACTCCACCGGAAACATCACGAAGACATTTGATCGTCTGACAGCAAACCTCAACGAAAATACAGCTATAGAATCATACGCTATATTCAATACAACTGTTGAAAGTCCTGTTAAAGAAACTAATTCTGAAGAAATTTCCTCAACACCTACAGAACAATAAACGTTTTTTTTTCGCGAATACAAAAATCCATAACAAACAAGCTTCAAAGCCCCCGCCCGGGGGCTTTTTTCGTATATTAAGCATCATGCCAAACGAGAACATAGCAGATCTTGAATCGGCCATCTGCGTAGCCATCTACTTCCTATTGGGAATCGTCCTACTAGGCCTTTGGGGATATATGTACGACAAAGTAGACGCCTCAAAACTCAAGAACATTCCTAAAATTGACCTTTTCCATTATCTCTATGTTCCCATTAAATACCTACAGCAAAACTGGAAATCAGAGAAACACAAAACAATTATTCTCTTTTTATTCTTCTTGATAATATTCGTCGGCGCCATAATTATTGGACTTCACGCCCATTAAAAAAGCACCCCCATCGGGGTGCATTTTTAACAAAGTCCACGACTCTCGCGAATACAGAAAATTACGGCAATTGCGCTTTTCAAGCGCACTGCCCAGCGGCTCAGCCATGTCAGAACGCAAGCGTTCTGCCGCGGCATTCGCCTTACGGCACCTCAACAGAATCCAAAATCTTCTGCACGACAGTTTCGGCAGTGACTTCTTCTGCTTCGGCTTCGTAACTCAAAATCACACGGTGGCGGAGCACTTCCATCGCGACAGCCTTCACATCTTCCGGCGTCACGTAAGCGCGACCCTGGATAAACGCATGAGCCTTCGAAGCCTGGGCAAGACCGATAGAAGCACGCGGCGAAGCGCCCACTTCCACAAAGCCCACCAAGTCGCTACGCTTGATGCTACCCGGATCACGCGTTGCCAAGACCAGGTTCACGATGTATTCGCGCACACGTTCGTCCACATAAACCTGCTTCACGAGCTCGCGAGCCTTCAAGATATCTTCCTTCGTTGCAACAGCCTTCGGCTGGCGGAGTCCTGCACCCGAGACTGCATCGAGAATCTTCATTTCGTCGGCCTTGTTCGGGTAGCTCACCTTCACCTTCAAGAGAAAACGGTCCACCTGAGCTTCCGGCAACGGGTACGTACCTTCCTGCTCAATCGGGTTCTGCGTGGCAAGCACCAGGAACGGTTCGTCAAGCTTGAACGTTTCATCGCCAATCGTGATGTGGCGTTCCTGCATGGCTTCGAGCAAAGCACTCTGCACCTTCGACGGAGCACGGTTAATTTCATCAGCAAGCACGAGGTTCGTAAAGAGCGGGCCCTTGCGCGTTTCGAACTTTGCTTCGCGGGCGTTATAAATCGTCGTACCGAGCAAGTCTGCCGGCAGCAAATCAGGAGTAAACTGGATGCGCTTGAAGTCGAGCGAAACAGCATCGGCAAAAGCCTTCACCGCAGTCGTCTTGGCAAGGCCCGGAAGGCCTTCCAAAAGCACGTGGCCATCGGCCAAAATGCCCGTCAAAATGCTTTCGACCATAGCCTTCTGGCCAATCACCGTATCTTCAACTTCACGCAGCAAGTTCATGCAAAAAGAACTCTGCTGTCTAATCTTTTCCGAAAGTTCCTGAATATCCATTTATTCCTCTTTATTTTTTTCAAACTTTTGCAATCTTCGCTTTTGAACCACCATCCTTCGCAATCAAGACAACAACCGTACAAGGCGAGAGTCGCGACAAACATAGTTTGGCATGACCGAGCCGAACGGTTGGGATTGGAACGCAGTGACAATCCAAAGACGAAAGAAATTTCATGCTTTAAGATACTAAAATCTTTAGGAAAAAACAAATAATATGTTGAACGCAGGGCCGTACTCACGATGATAGAGCATTTAACACACCCCTTTCGCGTCCTCCTTTTGTATATTACGTTTATTCAGACTTATGGCGACATTTACCGAAAAAGAACTTCATAGATACGAGGCCGAAATCCGCAAGAAGCCTCTTGCCATGCTTTACCGCGAACTACAAAAAGTTGAAGACGAATCCCCCGAGCGCCAAAACATCGTCAAGGCCCGCATTGCCGCTCTCGAAGACCGAGAAAAGCGCATCAACACCGCTAAAGAAAAAGAATGGCAAATAGCAAAGCAAAAGGCTCTACAAGAGATTCGTAATATGCCCCAGCCACTCCCCGACAAAATGGGATTGGTTGAATTTCTTGCAGCAACGGCCATTCCATTCATTATTCTTTTATTTGGAAACTGCGCGTATCATTATCGTGAAGTCGGGTATCATTCTCGAGGATTAATTTGGGACATCTTTTGGCAGTCACATCTTTCAGGTAAAGATATTGAATCCTTTAATTTTGAATCCCTTTTATACATAATCAAATTCCTTCCCATTATCGGAATCCTTTTATGGTTCTTCTATAGTTACATTAAAAAAATTTACCCCACTAAACGTCCCAAAAACTTTGATTTCATCGACGCTCCCAGCTATTGGCTATTACACTTTAAACTAGCCCTAAGCATAGCCTCGTTCTTTTTCTTCTATTCTCTGGAAATATTTTTCAGCGGTAATTACAACGGTTTCTTCTATACTGGCCATGGGCTCCCCGCGTACATCATCGGAGCAATCTACTTCGTTTCATCTACTTTGTTCATAGTAAATACTTTTTACCCCCTAAGCAAAATTCAAACCAAATACGGACTTACACTACTCGCAACTGCGGCAGTAACCGAAGTAATCGTCAACGCAATTTTTTCTTAAGACACAAATGCATCCGTTCACCGAAGAATTCCTCAAAAGCTACGAAGAGCAAATTCGCAAGCTACCACTTGACGAGCTCTATGAGGTAATGGACATTATCAAAAAAGACACGTCCCCCGAACGAATCAACATCGTAAAAGCCCGTATAAGAGAACTAGAAGCCACAGAAGGAAATGCCCAGAACAACTCCTTCCATTTCAAAAAAAACTACACACTCCATACCAAACAAACATGGTCCGAATACTTTAAGGATTTTTTGCACGACCTTCGGTATGGAGACAGCTATGTCGATGAACCTCAAATCCTACCAGACACAGATGGATTCTGTCACTTTATCTTAATCCAAGGATTTGGCCTCGGCATAGTCCTCGCGGTATTATTCTTTGGAGCCGGCATGGGAAACGGAGGCCGTTGGGGAAACAATGGATTTCACGATCTTACATTTGGTGATATACTGACATTCATTCAAATCATACCTATCGCATCCACCATTTTCGGGTATCACACGTCAACAAAAGCTGACCTGATTTGTAACTATTGGCTAACCCACCATAAAGCCGCTCTCACCATAGCATCGGTTCTTTCACTGCATTCTATAGCGACCTTGAATACCGGAGAATATTTCGGATTTATCTATTCCGGCACAAATCCAGTCATTTACTTTATCGCATGGCCCACCCTGATTTATGCAGTCTTATTCATTATCAATGCATTCTTCCCATTGAGCAAAAAATTCCGTCCGAAAAACGGACTCTCGCTACTCGCATTTGCGGCAGCGCTTGAGTTTGGCGCCAAATACATTTTTTAAAGACTACTTTTTCTTCGAAGCGGGGACTTCGGGGAGCATAGCCTCCAAAAGTCTTGCAAGGAATGCGCTATCTGCAATTTGTTCTGCGGTGACACGTAACATCGGCTTTGCACCATCGTAAGGCAACTGCAATTTTGCATTTGGGAGCATCGCTTTTGCGGCGGCCACAGGTTTCACAAGCAAGCGGTCATCGTAAATCCCGCCGAAGATTTTTTCGTCGGCGTAAAGGATATATTCGCCCATCATCTTGCGGGTCGTCACACGCAGCTCACCCTTAAATTGCGCCAAGACA
>JAEEGG010020537.1_pt1 | contig 13193 bp, 4 predicted proteins | sample 9134161 | NCBI WGS metagenome assembly JAEEGG01 (sample SAMN16246543, study PRJNA631951) | gut metagenome | biome: gut microbiome; feature: rumen; material: CR-attached | host: Bos | place: Iran: Karaj | collected 2018-10 | reverse complement strand
TTTTCTCCCTTTTGGACAATAAATCTAAAATAAATTGCATTTATGGCTGAAAGGATGCCGTTCCCGACTAAGGGTAAACCCCGAGTTATTAGTCTTTATAATGTCTAGACAACAAAACAAAACGCGTTTTACTATGCATTCGAATGGCCATCCTATGCTTAGCAAATTTGCTGTCACCATGCCTTTTGGCATCGGTGCTGTTTGTGTTTTATGCCGACGCCCTGCGGCCCTGCAGTCGTGCGTTCAAAGACAAAGAAACGAATCAATTCACTTATTTATTAACCTAACTCATTCATTATGAAAAAGAAAGTACTTTCTTTTGCGATGATGCTTGTGTTGGCTCTCGTGCCAATGTCGATTTTCGCGTATAGCGGAAGTGGCACATCATCGAGCCCTTATCTCATTCAGGATGCCAATGATTGGAATACCTTTGCCGCCGAGGTGGCAAATGGTAACACCTACAGTGGCGTGTTTTTCAAGCTCACATCTGACATTAGTGTTACAACGATGGCGGGTACCCCCTCCAGACCGTTCTCTGGCACTTTTGACGGAAACAACAAGACCATTACCGTAAACTACACGTCTACGGAATCTAAATGTGCCTTGATTCCAAACGGCAAAAACTTGACAATCAAGAACTTGAAAGTTGCTGGAACGATCTCAACAGCTCACCAACAAGCTGGTGGCTTTATTGGCTATCTCCACAACAACGCGACCATCACCGATTGCGTCAGCGATGTGACCATCAATTCCACATACAATGGAAAAGGTGTCCATGGCGGCTTCATCGGTGAATTGGACAGCCAAGCCCATGCAACCTTTACGAACTGCGCCTTTACGGGCAAGCTCCTTGGTCCCGACACCAACAAATGCGGTGGCTTTGTGGGCTGGGTCTATGGTCATTTTTCCCCTTGGGCACAGAGTGGTGTTGCTACTGCGACATTCACCAATTGTATTTTCGCTCCTAAAGAAGTCACGATCGGCATCGGTGACGCAGGTGCTAATATGAACACCTCTTCCGCCACCTTCGCTCGTGCATTCCCGACCTCTGGCAGTTCAGGTAACCCCAACACCAGCGGACTTACCTTCAACAACTGCTACTACACCGAGACCTTCGGCACAGTCCAAGGTTCACATATTTATTCGGTGAGTGGTGGCGAGGGTGTCACGGTGAATTTCCCCGGTGCCCACAATAACACTACGGGTGTCGTCGTCGTAAACTTGGGTCTGACCTGCGACGGTTCTGTCTATGTGACAAACGGTAACCAGACCTTGAGCCTCGACCTCAACTACACGGGCACCCAATCCCCGGGCGGTTTCACCGCCAGCGCTGGCACGCTCACGGGTAACAGCAATCCCTATAGCCTCGCTATGGATGGCCAAGATGTCGTGATCAATGCTGAAGTCTCCCAAGATAATCTGCACGTGAAGTACGTGAACGCCGATGGCAACGAAGTCATCGACGAGCTTAACCTCGGCGTTCGCCCCGTCGGTGCATGGATGGAACCTTTCGAGTTCACCATGTACAGCGATGGTCCGACCTACACGGTCACCGTTCTCGACTTCACCCCGAGCGACGGTATGTTCAGCGTTGAAGGCGAGGAGTTGCCCTTCCAGGTGATCCCCACTGCCGACGTCGACCTGGTCATGGCCACCAACGCCACGGCTGCCGGCGTCGTCGAGCGCCAGTTCGTCGCCATCACCGAAGGCGACCGCGCTGCCCACATTTGGCCCATCACAGTCGAACTGTATGAACCCGATGTCCCGGATGTGGTCGAGAAGGCCTACGACTTCGGCACCATCAATGCCGGCTTCAGCTATGAAGGCAAGCCCGCTCAGATCACTCCTACCACGCTTCATAACGACTACACCCTGCCTTTCCCCGAAATCGCGGAAGGCTTGGATGCCGTGTATAAGTTTACGGTTACCCAGGATCTGATCTTGAACGCCTATGTCGATCATAGCTTCCCGGATGGCAAAGTGGCCCTCTACACTGAGGACTTCTACGGCCAAGGTGGCCCCATGGCCGACAACAACTACCAAGGTCTTGACCTTGGCGGTGGTGGCGGCGGTGGCGGTACTGCCGCTCCGTTTGAAGCACAAATCGGCACTGGCACCAGCACCTCTGGCTACCTGCCGTTCTACTGCTTCTACAACTATTCCATCAGCCAGCAGCTCTTCCTCGCTCCCGAGCTTCAAGAAGCTGGCGTGACCCGCGCCCCGATGACCAGCCTCAGCTGGTACTGCACGGCTAGCAACGGTAACCAGCAGAGCAACATCACCATCTGGATGGCCAACGTGGATGATACTTCCATCGGTACTTCCTCCGTGGTGACTGGCAGCATGACTAAAGTCTATGAAGGCAACATGACTCCCATTGCCAACCAATGGAATGAGTTCGCGTTCAACCAGGGTAGCTTCTCCTGGGACGGCCACAGCAACATCCTCGTTTCTGTGCAGCGTAACAACGGTGCCTGGGCCTCTGGTATCAGCTGGCAAGTGGGTACCCAAAGCTTCACCGCTGGCGGCTATTCCTACAATGACTCGGATGGCGCCTACAACATGGCTACCACTTCCTATACCTTCGGTAGCAGTGGCTACAGCTATGGTGGCACTACCACCAACCGTGCCAACATCATCATGAAGGCCGCTGGCAGCCATGGCCGCGATGCCATCAACACCCTTACGGCTTGCGCTGGCACAGACTACAACGAGTACATCCCTGTGTATGGTTGGTATGCTGACGAAGACCTCTGCTCGCAGTACATCATTCCTGCTTCCGAGCTTACGGCCATGAACGGCGGCACCATCAACAGCCTGACTTATGTCCTTGACGAACCCGCTGATGATCCTTGGACGGGACAATTCAAGGTGTATATGAAGGAAGTTAGCTTCACGGAGATGACTGAACTCGTCAACCGTTCGAGCTGCACCGTGGTTTACACCGGTTCGCTAAACGGCACGGGTAGCACCATGAACATCAACCTCACCACGCCTTATACCTACAACGGCGGCAACCTGCTGATTGGTTTTGACCTCGAAAGTGGAGACAACTACAGCGAAGCCTACTTCCGCGGTGTCAACACCAGCTACACCTCGGCCCTCTGTGGTTATAGTTGGGGCGGCCTCTCATATGGCGATAACTGGGATTATGACGAATCGTTCATCCCGACGACCACCTTCACCTATAGTGGTGGCAGCACCCCGGCTCCTGAGCCGACTCCTACATCGGAAGTCAGCGCAGGCCCGGTCATCAGCAACCTCGGCCTGACGCCTGGTACTTACTACCTGGTTACTTCTGGTGCTGATATGATGTCCACGAAACAGCGTGCCTTTGATTACGACTACAAGGTCTATATCAATGCCGACGAAATGCCTTGCCCGGCCGTCGACGCTGAAGGTTTTGCCTTCAACCCGCAACCTGCCGACGACGAGGACCAAGTGGAACCCGCCAGTGTCACGCTGCGTTGGATGATTCCTCAGTACGCCACCGCTTGGCGTCTGATCTTCGGTAGCACCTACTACCCGGAGCCCAGCCATCCTCAGACCATCATCACCGACTGGTCGGAGAACATGGTCAACAGCTACACCGTCTCCAACCTCTGGAACAACACCAACTACTTCTGGAGAGTGGAATTCAAGAACGACGGTTGCCCGGATGGCGTGAGCAGCCCGATCTGGGGCTTTACGACCCACCTCAACGTCCCGCAGAACCTGACTGCCGAAGACTACACGGTCTTCAACGACGAGCAAGTGGTCCTCCACTGGAATGCCGTTGTCGACCGCACCTATCGCCAGTACAACGTCTATCGTGACGGCGTGTGCATCGGTCACACCACCATCAACGACATCAGCAACACGACCTACACCGATGGTCCTCTTGCCTACAACATGGCTGGCTACACCTACTATGTCACCGCAGTGTACGACGAAGGCGAGAGCGCCCCGTCGAACACGATTAACGTGAAGGTCTCTGGCCGCGGCACTGTCGACGGCCACGTATGGGAGCAAGACGGCGAGACCGGCATCGCCGGCGCCACCGTCACCATGGTGGGCACCGACGAGTTCGGTGATTCGCACACCTATACCTTCACCACCGACGGCAACGGCTACTACAGTGGCGCTGTGTATGCCGGCAGCTACGACGGCCAAGCCAGCTGCACTGGCTACCAGACGATCTACGAGCCCACCTGCGGCAACCCGATCGCCATCGCCTACAACACGCTGACGAGCCCCGTCGACTACATCCTCGACGAGAACTTCGACGGTCCTTGCACTGTGATTGCCGAGTACTATCCCGACAGCCTGGATCCCGAGAGCCCGTACGTGAAAGTGTACTGGGGCTGCGGTCTGCCTGGTGAGGAGATCGTCGAAGACTTCGAGACCGGCGACTTCAGCAAGTTCGATTGGCAGGTGAGCGGCAGCTATCCTTGGACTGTCACCACCTACAACCCGTATGAAGGCACGTACTGCATGAAGAGCGGCGGCGCCGGCGTTGCCAGCGTCGTGAGCGACATGAGCGTGACGGTCGACATCCCTGCCGACGGCGACATGAGCTTCTTCGGTAAGATCTCCTGCGAGAGCAGCTGGGACTACGGCTACTTCTACATCGACGGTGTCCAGAAGGCCAGCTTCACGGGCCAGGGCAACTGGGTCGAGAAGACCTATGCCATCACCCAAGGCACTCACACCTTCAAGTGGAGCTATCAGAAGGACAGCAGCGTGAACAGCAACGACGACTGCTTCTATGTTGACTACATCACCTTCTTCCGTCGTCCCGAGCCCGCTCTCCCGGGCATGACCTACGACTTCGAGGACGGCACCATGCAGGGCTGGACCTCGGTCGACGCCGACGGTGACGGTTACGGTTGGTACATGGGCAGCGAGATCATGACTGGCCAGACCGGTAACAACGGTTCGAACGACTTCGTGCTGAGCCAGAGCTACTATCTCGGCACTGTCCTGCACCCCGACAACTACCTCGTTTCGCCTCAGGTGCAGCTGGGTGGTATCGTGAGATTCTACGCCTGCGCCCAGGATGCCAGCTATGCAGCTGAGCACTTCGGCCTGGCCGTTTCTACGACAGGCACCAACCCGAGCGACTTCACCATGGTCCAAGAGTGGACGATGACTGCTAAGAGCGTTGGCGATGGTAACGGCAAACCGATCAAGGGTCAGCGCAGCGGCCGTGAGCAAGGCAACTGGTACGAGTACACTGTCGACCTGAGCGCCTACAGCGGCATGGGTTATGTGGCCATCCGCCACTTCAACTGCAGCGACATGTTCTATCTGAACGTGGACGACATCACGATCGGCGAGCCTGGCAAGGGCATGCCGAGCAACGAGCGTCGTTTCTCGCACTACCGTGTGTATCGTACGGACTGCTACAACGACGGTCCTTACACCCCCTATGATCCCGCTGCCGGTGAGTTCGGCAACACGACGGTCCTGTCGTGCGAGCTTCACGACACCATCTACATCGATGTGAGCTGGCCAGATGCTCTTCCGGGCGTTTACAAGTGGGGTGTCGGTTGCGTCTACGTAGGCAACCGTGGCGAGGAGATCGAAGGCCCCATCACCTGGAGTGAGCCTATCAACATCGCTCCTGATATGGCCAACCGCGATGTCACTGTCGACTTTGAAAGCGGCAGCCTGCCTACTGACTGGACGGTCATCGCAAACACCAACTCATGGTATGTGAGCAACCAAGGCAACTATGGCAATCCTGCTTCTGCCCATGGCGGCACGTATGCAGCATTTGTTAATGGTTCTGGAACCAGCGGTTACGACTATCTTGTCACGCCTGCCCTTACCTTCAATGGTAGCGGTTCGGTGAACTTCGCTTACGTGACCCCGAGCTGGGTTGGCGACATCAACACCTTGTCTGTGGCCTACAGCACATCCGCTACTGGTCCTTGGACCACCGTTTGGGGGCCGCAGACTGCCACCAGCTGGACAACGGCCAATGTCCCGTTGACTCTCAACGGTACCTATTATCTTGCCTTCGTTAGCCAGAACAACTATGGCTACTGCACGGGCATCGACGATATCACCATCACTGGCACTAGCAGCGGTGGTGGCGGCGGTGGCGGCGGCGGTGGTGCCGGCGGCCACGACCCGGTCCAAGAGCCTCGCGAGAGCGAGATCGTGTGGTCGAACTGCCTCGACAAGGACATGTACATCACCGATGCCGACGTGACTGTGCTGCTCAACAGCGCCGACAGCCCGGAGGGCGCCGTGGTGACCCTGACCAACTACAACGAGGCCGAGCAGGCCGCCTACCCGATGGCCCCCGTCGTTCTCGACGAGAGCGGCTTCTACGCCTGGGATAGCTTCCGCCGTGGCGCCTACAAGGTGAACGTCACCATGGAAGGCTACGAGCCCATCGAGGACAGCATCAACCTGATCGACTACCCGAACAACCTCATCAACGAGATCCACCTCCGTTACGTCATGACCGAGATCATCTACGGTGTCGGCGACGTCTACGTCAGCCGCACCGGCTGGGCCATGTGGGACGGTGACACGGGCAGCGGCGAGAACCGCCACCTCGAGTACTACAAGGTGATGTGCACGAGCATCGACGGAGTGCCGATCTTCAACCACAACACGAAGTACCCGTTCTGCCAGCTTTCGACCGACGAGCCGTTCAACGCTCCTCTGGTGGAGGGTGAGCACTACCTCTGCAAGGTGGCCTGCGTCTACAGCACCGGCATGAGCGAATGGAGCACGCCCGTTGAATGGGAGTATGAGCCTTGCGACCACTGGGGACCCGTCGACGACGTCGTGGTGAACCAGAACGCCCAGGGCAACCACATCGAGTGGGAGTTCGAGCACGGCTTCAACCCGTACGATCCGGGCACCGGTCCGGAGCCTCCGGTTCCTGGCGACAACGCCACGGTCATCCTGACCGCCGGTGACGTCTGGGGCGACGGTTCTGGCTACCAGATGCTGCTCGACGCCGACGCCAACGCCTATGGCACGACGATTCCTGAGACTGGCGCATTGAGCACCGCCTGCTCCGGCAACGAGGCCATCTATGCCCAGTTCGAGTACAAGATCCCGACCAACGCCGACGGTGTCTGCACCACCAGCAACATGGTCATGAACAACAGCGTGAGCATCGAGATCCCGGCCGGCGTGTACGACTGGTGCATCACCAACCCGACTCCTGGCGACCGTATCTGGATCGCCGCCTCCAACGGTAACGTGGGTGGCCGCCAGAACGACTACACCTTCGAGGCCGGCAAGACCTACGAGTTCACCGTGAGCATGTACGGCAGCAACGACGGTGTCGATGTTGTCGTCACTGGTGGCGCCAAGAACATGAAGGCTCCTCTCGCCTGCGGCGAGGTCAAGGATAAGGCCAACGTCATTCCTGGCGACTATGGTTACATCGTCCGTCCCGCCTACAGCACCAGCAACATGGTGGGTCAGAGATTCACGATGACCTCCGAGTCGAGCCTGCTGTTCAACATCGGCGACATCGCCAACTTCGACGAGCGCGTGTACTTCCTGTACAAGCTCATGAACGACAGCCGCTTCAGCGTGATCAACGCTGAGCAGACTGGCATGTTCGTCGTCAACGGCAGCGCCAACCTCAACGCCGAGTTCGTCGGCTTCATCGCCCAGAACATCAGCGAGTTCACCAACCTCGACAAGTATCAGGCCGCCGACCTGGCTCGCCAGTACAAGTCGATGATGCCGAGCAGCATGACCAATGCTTTGATGCTCGACCTCTATGTCCAATCGCGTGAGAACAACATGTGCGAATTCGCCGATCCGTTCTGCACCGACAACGGTATGTATCAGTTCCCGGCTGGCGTCAACGCTGGTAGCGGTGAGACTGGTCCTGACTACGACTGCCTCTACACGCAGCCCAACCCGGCTTGGTATTACATGCGCATAGGCGATCCTGGCGCGATGGATATCCACATGTACAGCACGCCTGAGGTCGACATCGACTTCTGCTGCTGGGGTCCGTTCGACGACCCGACCACTCCTTGCCCCTACGGCTTGACTGAGGACAAGGTCGTCAGCTGCAGCTACAGCACGAGCTGGACCGAGCACTGCATGATTCCTGCCAGCGCCCAGACCGGTGAGTACTACATCCTGGTGATCACCAACTACTCGAACCAGGCCTGCAACATCAACTTCAGCATGGTTGCCGGTGCCGGTTCGACCGACTGCGGCATCCTGCCTCCTGTCGACATCATCGGCTTCCTGATCACGATGGACGGCGAGTACGTCGCCTTCGCCGACCCGACCGACCGCGACTTCACGCACGAGGGCGAGTTTGGCGACCACGAGTACTGCGTGCGCCCGATCTATCCCGGTGAGATGGTCCTGCCCGACCACAACTACGGATGGTCGATGGGTTGCCCGGTCTGCGCCGAGACCAACGGCCAGATCGTCTGCGAGCCCGGTGCTCCCATCCACGCCGAGATGCTGAACGATGACCGTTCGGTGAAGGTGTGGTGGGGTGTCCCGCCCGCGGCCCCGATCAACGAGTGGCTGTACTACGACGATGGCACCTATGCCACGAGCGTTGGCGCTGGCGGTACCCTGTACTGGGGCACCATGTTCCCGGCCGCCTCGCTGGCCCCGTATGCCAATACGAGCCTGACAAAGGTTGCCATCTGCACGTCGTATGCCTGTAACGCCACGCTGAACGTCTATGTGGGTGGCTCACAGCCCAGCGGTTCGCCCGCTGCCACGCAGAACTTCACGATGGCCGGCGACCAGGAGTTCATGGAAGTGACCCTGAACAATCCTGTTGCCATCGACGGCACGCAGAACCTGTGGATCACGTTCTACCAGAGCGGTGAGACCTATCCTGCCGACGCTTGCGCTGACACCGGCGACGCCAACAACCGCTGGGTGAGCGTTGACGGCAACTCGTGGATGGATCTGGCCTCTGCCGGTCTGCCCGGCTACGGCTGGATGATCCGCGGCTTCGTGACGAACCAGGCCAAGGGTGGCGAACTCGTCAGCCTGCCTGAGTTCAAGGGCAATGTGGGTGGTGAGCTGAGCCACACCGCTGTGGTGAGCAAGCCTGTCGACATGAGCTTCATGAACCGTGCTTCTAACATTGTGAAGTACAACGTGTACCGTTCGACGGAGGCCGCCGGCACCTACGACCTGATTGGTGAGGTTGCCGAGACTGGCGCCGACTACTACGAGTACATCGACTCGCCCACCGAGGCTGGTACGTACTACTACCAGGTGCGCGCCGAATACGAAGACGGCTGCATCTCGGATCCTGCTCAGGCTGCTGACAACCCGAGCGTGGACTACGTGAGCGAGACTACCACCGCCGCTGGTATCGGCGAGAACGACGGCAACGTCGCCCTCTACCCGAACCCGACGAAGGGCAACGTGACGATCGAGGCTGCCGGCATGAGCCGCATCACTGTGGTGAGCGTCCTTGGCCAGGTGGTCTTCGACACCGAGCTCGATGCCGACCAGTACACCTTGAACATGGCCCAGTTCAACGCTGGCATGTACATGGTGCGCGTCTACACCGAGAACGGCGTGACCGTCAAGCGCGTTACTGTCATGCAATAAATGACACCGCGGAATTGATTTCCGCAAAAAATTGGGCGACATCCTTTGGGGTGTCGCCCTTTTTTTGTATGTTTGCAGAATCAAAACACATCGTTATGCAAGTCTATCAAATTTGGCTCATTGCCGCCATTGTATTGGTCATCCTCGAAATCGCCACGTCGGGTTTTGGCGTCATTTGCTTCGCCATCGGCGCGGTTTTCGGTGCCGTTGCCGCCGCATTGGGCGTGGGTGCCACTTGGCAAATCATCCTCTTCGCCGTCGTGTCTTTTCTGACCTTCATTTTCCTGCGGCCCATCGTGATGAAATTCTTGGACAAAAAATCGAAGGACGTGAAAACCAATGCCGAAGCCATCATCGGGCGCAAAGGCATAGTTTCTGAACGCATTGATGCCGAACGACATACGGGTCGTGTGGCCATCGATGGTGACGACTGGAAAGCCGTTTCGGAAGACGGAAGTGTCATCGAAAAAGGCACTGCGGTCGAAATCGTGAAAATGGACAGCATCATCTTAACAGTTAGAAGTTAAACCATAAACAAATCAATATCATGAGCATCACCAATGTCGTATTAATCGTATTAGTGGCCCTCGTCGTTATCTACATTCTCAGGGGCATCAAGATTGTTTCCCAGTCGGAAACCATGATTGTCGAACGGCTCGGCAAGTACAACCGCACGCTCAATGCGGGCATCAATGTCATCCTGCCCATCGTCGAGCAGGCCAAGGAAACCATCGTGCGTCGGCAAAACGGTGTCATGAGCCGCGCCACGCGCATTGACATGCGTGAGCAGGTATATGACTTTGACAAACAGAGCGTTATCACAAAAGACAATGTGATGACGGAAATCAACGCCTTGCTTTATTTCCAAATCGTCGACCCGATGAAGGCCGTCTACGAAATTCAGAACCTTCCCGTTGCCATCGAGAAGCTGACCCAGACCACTTTGCGTAATGTGGTCGGCGAGATGGAACTTGACGAAACATTGACCTCGCGCGACACCATCAACTCGAAGCTGCGCAACGTTTTGGACGATGCCACCAACAAATGGGGTGTGAAGGTGAATCGCGTTGAGTTGCAGGATATTACACCTCCTGAGAGCATTCGCCGCACGATGGAACTCCAGATGCAGGCCGAGCGTAACCGTCGTGCCGAAATTCTGAAGGCCGAAGGTGAGAAGCAGTCCCAAATCCTGAATTCGGAAGGTGAGAAGCAGGCTGAAATCAATGCGGCTGAGGCAGTGAAACAAGCCAACATCCTGAAAGCTGAGGGTGAGGCTCGTGCCAAGGTGTTGCAGGCCGAAGCCGAGGCAGCCGCCATCCAAAACATCGCCCAGGCCATCAGCGACCGTGGTGCCGACCCCGTTAACTATCTGCTCGCTGTCAAGTATATCGAGACGCTGAAGGAAGTGGCTGGTGGTCAGCAGAATAAGACCGTATATCTGCCTTATGAAGCTTCCAACTTATTGGGTTCACTCGGCGGCATCAAGGAATTGCTTGCAAAATAAGCTTATGGAACTATTGGATTTGTACGACAAAGACCTGAAACCTACGGGACTGACCATTGAACGGGGACAGCGCATCCCGCCGGGAATGATGATTCCCATTGTGGCAGTCTATGTCTACAACAACAACGGCCAATACTTGATTCAGAAGGTGGCACAGAGCAAGGGCAACTATTACGCCACCACAGCGGGTCACGTGCAGAGCGGCGAGCGCGACTTCGCCATGGCCATGTTGCGCGAGATGCGTGAGGAAATCGGGCTTTCGGCTACGAAAAGTGAACTCAAGTTGGTGAGAATCAGACGCTACGAATACAAGTTTACATTGCTTTACATGATGAAGAGCAACGTGCCCGCAGAGATGCTTCATCTCCAAAAGGACGAGGTCGAATCGGTCATGTGGATGAGCCACGAAGACATCGAACTGCTCTGCAAAATGGGTCTTTTCAACCAACGTCACTATCAGTTGCTCCTCGACTGCGAAGAACGCCTGAACATTCTACACCTGCCCTAAATCTTAAATTTTAAATTTTGAATCTTAAATCTTAAATCAGAAATATTATAAATCTACCAAAACATGATAGCAAAAGAATTATTGGACCCGAAAAGCATCGTGGTCGTTGGAGCCTCCGCCGACATCCATAAACCGGGCGGAAAAGCCTTGTTTAACCTTATGAACAGCCCCTTCAAGGGACAGATTTATGCCGTGAACCCAAAAGAAGCTGAGGTTCAAGGTGTTAAATGTTATGCCAAGGTTGATGACCTGCCGCAAGTGGATTGCGCGATTTTGGCCATTGCCGCCAAGTATTGCCCTGCCACGGTCGATACGTTGGCCTTGCAGAAAGGCACAAAAGGCTTTATCATCATCAGTGCAGGCTTCTCGGAGGAGAGCCACGAAGGCGCTGAAATCGAGAAACATATCGTTGATACGATTAACTCTGTCGGCGGCTCGCTCATCGGACCCAACTGCACCGGCTTCCTCAACGTGAACTATGCCGGCTGCTTCGACACACCCATCCCGCCCCTCGACCCCAAAGGTGTTGATTTCATCACGGGCAGTGGCGCAACAGCTGTGTTCATCAAGGAGTACGGTATGAGCAACGGCCTGAAGTTCAACAGCGTTTGGGCTGTGGGCAACAGCGCCCAGTTGGGCATCGAGGACGTGCTGGAGCACTTGGACGAGACCTTCGACCCCGAGAAGTCGTCGCGCGTCATCATGCTTTACATGGAAAAGATCGGCGACCCGCAAAGGTTGCTCAGGCATAGCCGCAGCCTCATCAACAAGGGATGCCACATCGCGGCCATCAAGAGCGGAGGTTCGGCTGCCGGCTCGCGTGCTGCTTCTTCGCACACGGGTGCTCTCGCAACCAACGATGCCGCTGTGGATGCCCTGTTCCGCAAAGCTGGTATTGTGCGCTGCCAAAACCGTCAGGAGCTGACCACCGTTTGCGGCGTGTTCATGCACCCCGAAATCAAAGGCAAACGTTGTGCCGTGGTGACCCACGCGGGCGGTCCCGCCGTGATGCTCACCGACGTGCTCTCCAATGGCGGCATGGAAGTGCCTTCGCTCAAGGAACACCCTGCCAGCAAAGCCCTTTTGGAGAAGCTCTTCCCAGGCTCCTCGGTGGGCAATCCCATTGACTTCCTCGCCACCGGCACCGCCGAACAATTAGGTTATATCCTTGATGCAGTGGAGAATGACTACACCGACATCGACTTCTCGGTCGTCATTTTCGGCTCGCCCGGACTTTTCTCTAACAAGGAGGTCTATGACCTGCTCGACCGGAAGATGCATACTTGCAAGAAGCCTATCTTCCCCGTGCTGCCTTCCATCATCAATGTGAAAGAAGAGATTGAGGATTTCATCGCCAAGGGAAACATCAACTTCCCCGAGGAATGTGTGCTTGGCAACGCCATCTGCAAGATTTACAATACGCCCAAACCCAAGTCGGGCATCATCGAGAACCTGCCCATCGACAAACTTTTGGTGCCTCCCACCGACGAGCCTGACAAGGCGGAGGTGGCCGAGGTGGCCGAGTCCATACGCGAGGAGGGTTTGCTCACCCCGATTACCGTCAGCCCTATGGATGGAGGCTATCGTGTCGTGAGCGGTGCCAAACGTGTGCGT
>JAEEGG010020535.1_pt1 | contig 13194 bp, 12 predicted proteins | sample 9134161 | NCBI WGS metagenome assembly JAEEGG01 (sample SAMN16246543, study PRJNA631951) | gut metagenome | biome: gut microbiome; feature: rumen; material: CR-attached | host: Bos | place: Iran: Karaj | collected 2018-10 | reverse complement strand
TGCCACGACAGACCGGCCTTCGGATTCAGAAAGTCGTACTTTTTGTCGATGTCGAGGCGCTGGTTGTAGTAGCCGCTCTCCTCCTCGTAGAACTTGTCGTTGATGCCGTCGGTCTTGTAGCCTACATGACGGTACTGCATGTCGGCAAAGACGTCCAGCTGGTCGCTGACCTTGTAGGCTGCCTTCACGAAGACGTTGCCGTCGAACTTCTCTGCACCAGAACCGTAGTATTTGTATGTCGAACCGATAAGATTGCTCAAGCCCTTGTCGGCGGCATAGGTGATATAGCCAAAGTGGTCACCCCAGAACTTCTGTACCGACACACCACCGATGACGTCCCATTTCTCGTCTCGATAGTTGATGTTGCCCACCAATCCGGCAACGTCCTGCCGTAAGCCCTTCTTCCGCACGAAGTCGGTCTTCTTCAAGCCATTGTAGGCGAGGCCAAACTTCTTCAGCTTGTTCTGCGGGCGGAATTCCTCATAGTAACCATAACCGTGCGTATAATGCAATGTGGCTGAAGCCGTCCAATGTTCACTAAGCTCGCCACTGACCGTCAGCAGATTGTGGTTCTGCCAGAAGTTATCCGTCGTCCTATCCCAGTATGAGCCGTCGGCCATCTTATAGCGCTCGGTGACGTAGCTGCCGCTGGCGTCCTTGGCAAAGTTGCCGTCGGCATCGTAGGCTAATGTCTCGTAGAGCGTGTTGTACTTGCCGAGGCCGGCCTCCCACATATCCTTGTAGGTCTTGATGCCTGTTGTTGCGCCGTAGGTGCCGTCCATCAGACTTAGGTCGTTGTCGCCGGCGGTGACGCCGTTCCAGGCCTGGCCCGTACACTCGAAGTTTCCTATGTTTTTATAGGCTATGCGCAGCCCCTCCTTCATCCACGTCAGACCGCCATAGTAGCTGCCCGAGCGGCCGCTGGTGCCGTGAATGAAGCCGTCGGTCGTGGTCTGATGATAGGCGCCGTCAATAACGAGCCGTCCTACACCGAAGTTGAAGGCGCCCGTCGAGAAGTTGCCGCCCCAGTTCCAGGTGTTGTACGTGCCGTAGCTGGCCGACAACTCCAGACTGGGCGTCAGCAGGGGCGTGGCCGACTGCAGGGCCACCGTACCGCCGAAGGCGCCGTCGCCGTTGGTCGACGTGCCGACGCCGCGCTGTATCTGCACCGAACCGAGCAGCGAGCCGTAGCTGTTCATGTTAGCCCAGAAGACGCACTGGTCCTCGGGCGAGTTGAGGGGCACACCGTCGAGCGTCACGTTGATACGCGAGTCGCCGGCACCACGGATGCGCATATAGGTGGTTCCCGTTCCCACGCCGTTCTCGCTCCATGCCAGGACGCCGGGCGTCTGAGCAAAGAGGAAAGGCAGCTCGCGCCCCGTCTTGGAGAAGTCGCCAAGTTCCTTTTTCTTAATGTTACTCACGGCGTAAGGTGCATTCTTCTGCGCACGCACACCGCGTACCACCACCTCAGAGAGTTTCTCCACCTGCGTGGAGTCGTAGAGCGCCGCCCGATTCTGGGCATCCACACTGGCCGACATCACTGTGGCCGTTGCCAGCAAAACAATCTTTTTCATACTTACTTGTACCTTTAATTAATAAATAATGTAAAGGGGAACCTTGTGTTGATAAAACGTCATCCATCCCTACGTCGGCATTATCCGAATCAGGTTAGAGGGTATCATCTCAGCCCACAACAGTGAGCACCCCTTGAATTGCGGGTGCAAAGGTACAGCAATTTGTGCGAATAACCAAATTCTGGAAGGGAAAACTGCTATTTTCCCTTCCAGACATTCTTTCCAATGTGCGTTACAACTACCGTTCAGGCCGTTAATCCATGATTGTACGGAGAAAGGCCGTCAGTTCATCGGCCATCTTCTTGTGCTGTTCGTAGCTGGGATGCCAGTCGGCACCGTAGCCCAGACTGCCTTGCGGCGTCATGTCGAAGCGGTAGACCTGTTGGTCGCCGCTGCGGTGAGCCTCGTCGGCAACCTCGTCGAGCAGTCGGCGGCAGATTTCGAGCTCTTTCTTCTGCAGCATCGTTCCTGTCAGGAACACGATCTTGGCCTGCGGATTATGCTGGCGCACCATCTTGAGCAGCTTCTTGTAGCCTTGTTTCAGCAGCGCCGTGTCGTAGTTGTTTGTTGACAGGTCGTTGGTGCCTAAGTTGATGCAGACGACATCGGGCTGGAAACGCGAAAAGTCCCAGCGCTCAACCATGGCGCCACCCTCGCGGCGGAAGGCCGACTTCTCGGCATACATCGTGTACTCGTACTGCACGTCTATCCGGTTGTCGGGCGTGCCTGTCCGCGGACCGTTGTAGTTGCGATAGACGCCGATGCCGCTGCGTGCCACGATGTATGCCACGGCATCGAGCTGGCGGGCTGCTATCTGGGCGTAGCTCAGGTAGTGGTTCTGCGTCTCGTAGCTATAGTGGTTGGTAGGCAGCATCGCCTCGTTGCCGTAGCCGCAGGTAATGGAATTGCCGATGAATTCTATCTTTTTTGACGGCAGGGCGGGCGGCTCCACCAGCTGGCCATCGGTGACGAAGCCCCAAAACTCGGGCTTCAGGTCCCAGCCTTCGATAATGTACATCAGTCGCGCGGTGTGGCGTCCTTGGGGCAGGGCGGTACAGAGTGTGACGACCGAGTCGCGACGTCCCGTGAAGGCCACCTTGAACGGTTCGGCCTCGTCAATCTGTGCCATCCAGTAGCCGCTCTTCGGCTTGCAGAGCATACGCAGCTCGGTGCCCTCAAAGCCCACGTTAATCTGTGTGCCGGGGTAGTTGAACTGCGGCCGTTCGGGGTTGAGGAAACTGATACGTCCCACATACTGGATGTGTGGGTCTGACGGTGTGAAGACATGGCCGCGCAGGGGCAGCGTGGTGTCGGCAGAAGCAGCGCCCATTGTCAAAGCCACGAGCGCTGCTAACAGGTATCTTTTCATTTTACAGGAATAATAATGGTTTCTGTCAGTTTACGTTCGGCGTCGTTGACCTTCAGCACGAGGTCGCCCTTCTGGCGGGCGGCCTGCACGACGACTACAAGCTGTCCGCTGAACAGCTTCATCGTCGGTTGGGTGAACGGCTCTAATGATGTGGCGTCGCCGTTGCAGACGGCACGGAAGGTGCCGGCACCGCTGACCTCAAATGTCAGCTGGTCTTGGGCGTCGGGTACGAAGGTACCGTCCTTGTCGACGAGCGACACGGTGACGAAGGCCAGGTCGTTGCCGTCGGCGTTAAGAGGAGAGAGGAGAGAGGAGAGAGGAGAGAGATTACTGTGCTGTGTCCAGACGTCGAGCTGCAGACGCGCCGGCTTGCCGGCCGTCTTCATCACCTGTTCACCGCAGTTTTTACCCATTTCATCGTAGACAATCACCTTCAGCTCACCCGGCTCGTACTTCACGTTGTTCCAGCGCAGGCGGTAGCGGTCAAGGCGCGAATCTTTTAATTTCTTGATTCGTCCCTGACTCTTGCCGTTGACGAAGAGTTCACCCTCCGGATAGTCGGTGTAGCAGTAGACGGGCGTCACCTGTCCGATGCGGTTGCCCTTCTGCTTCTTCGACGTGCCCCACGACCAGTGAGGCAGCAGGTGGATGGTGTGCTGCTGCTTATTCCAATGGCTGCGATAGAGGTAGTAGCGGTCCTTGGGCAGTCCGGCGAGGTCGCAGATGCCGAAATAGCTGCTACGGCTTGGCCAGTATTCGTCGTAGGGCGTCGGCTCGCCTAAGTAGTCGTAGCCCGTCCAAACAAACTCGCCGATGACCCACGACATGTCGTCCTGATAGCGCCAATCGTCGTCGGGCAGGTTCGACCACGAACAGTATTCCACATCATAGCCCGAACACTGTCCGTCGGCTCCGCGCACGGCCTTGGGGTCGTAGTTCGGCGACCAGGAGGAGTAGCGCGAGTTGTCCGTTGTCTCGACGGGGAACTTATAAACACCACGCGAAGACACCGTCGAAGTGGTCTCAGAGCCCAACAGGAATCCGTGCTTCAGCGTCTCATAAGCTTTCTGGTATTTGTGCAGACGATAGTTCATACCCGGGACTTCCATCGCCTGGGCGAAGCCGCTCTGCAGGGCATTGTCTATGCGGTCCATGCCCTGCGTGACGGGACGCGACGGGTCGAGCTTATGGCAGAGTCCCTGCAGACGGTTGATGATGTCGACACCCTTCTTGTCGCCCTGTTCGGGAATCTCGTTGCCGATAGACCACATCACGATGGCGGGATGGTTGCGGTTGGCCAGTACGAGGTTTTCTATGTCGCGGTCGCTCCACTCCTTGAAGAAGCGGGCATAGCCGTTCTTACACTTCGGGTATATCCACATATCGAACGACTCGGCCATCACCATCATACCTAATGAGTCGCAAATCTGCATCTGCATCTGACTCGGCATGTTGTGAGACGTACGGATGGCGTCGCACCCCATCTCCTTCATCGTCTTGATCTGGCGGATGAGTGCCGTCTTGTTGATGGCAGCACCGAGCGGACCGAGGTCGTGGTGCAGGCAGACGCCCTTGAACTTACGTGTCACACCGTTCAGCTGGAAACCGCCTTCACGGCTGACGCTGATGGTGCGGATGCCCACTTTTTCCTCGATTTCATCGATGGTTTTACCATTTTCCATCAGCTGGATGCGCAGACGGTAGAGGTTGGGCTGTTCGGGCGACCAGAGCTGCGGGTTGTCAATCTCCATCGTCGTACAGGCCTGTCCGTCGTTGTCTAAATCGTTATGGGCAGCAGCCACCACGTGCCCTTTGTCGTTCAGCAGACTCACCTCGATGGCTCCCGTGCCGATGGCCTTGGCCGTCACTTCCACGTCGGCCTTGTTGCCGCTGATGCTCAGCGTGCGGAAGTAGGTTCCCCAGCGGTCGAGGCGCGATTCGCCGGTGAGTTCCAATGTCACAGGGCGGTAGATGCCCGCACCAGGATACCAGCGCGAACTCTCTTCTAAGTTCTGCAAGTCGACTTGTAACAGGTTGTCGCTGCCATCCTTATTAATATAAGGTGTCACGTCGACGCGAAAGGTGTTGTAGCCGTAGGCCCAATAGCCGGCTTTCTTGCCGTTGACATAGACCGTCGGCTCGGACATGGCTCCGTCGAACACTAATTCTGCGTGGGCGTATTGTGACGGCACGCGGAACGTGCGACGATAGTGACCCTTGCCTATCCAGGGCAGCGAACCCGAGCGACCCGACTTCTCGGTAGGCTCCTTCTCGCCGTTCTGCTCGATGGCAACGACCTGCAAGTCCCACTTCTTGTCGAAGGGTCCGCTGATGGCCCAGTCGTGGGGAATGCTGACCGTCTGCCACGACGTCATGTCGCGGCTGAAAAGCCAGTCGTCAGTTAATTCTTCAGTCATGCGAGGGGAACGGTTCGTTTGTGCCGTTGCTGTCAAGCAGGCCATTCCCCATAGAGCTGTTGTCAGTAGTAGTTGTTTTGTTTTCATTATGGTAGTTTTGTCAGTTAATAATCAGACACATCATCGTGAGGTCGTCGTTGGGATCGGCGCCGTCGCGATGTTGCTCTACCTGAGACTTCAGGGTCTCAATAACCTGCTTGGCAGAGTCGAAGTGTGTGTGGCGTAGTATGTCTAACAGTCGGTCGTCGCCAAACTGCTCCTGCTGCCTGTTCTCGGCCTCGTTGAGACCGTCGGTGTAGATGAAGAGCGGTCGTCCCTTGACATTGTCTATCTGCTCGCCCTCGAACTCCAGCCCTGGCCACAGGCCGATGGGGGCGTTGGGATTCATCTCAAGGAAGTCGCCACGACTGTCGCCGCCACCGATGACTGGCGGGTTATGGCCAGCGTTGCAGAAGTCGAGATGGCCGGTCTTCAGGTCAATCAGTCCTAAGAAGAGGGTGACGAACATGCCGCTCTCGTTGTCCTCGCCGCTGAGGGCATCGTTCATACGGGTACAGATTTCGGCAGGCATCATCTGCTGGGCGGCAAGGGTGCGGAAGAGCCGTGTGGCCTGAGCCATGAAAAGCGAGGCGGGGACGCCCTTGCCGCTGACATCGCCAACGGCGAAGTAGAGACGGTCGCCGAGCAGCACGTAGCCATACAGGTCGCCTCCTACCTCCTTGGCGGGTGTCATCGAGGCATACATGTCGAGCCCCTCATAGTCGGGGAACTGGCTAGGCACCATCGACATCTGTATGTCGCGGGCAATGCGCAGTTCACTTTCTATACGTTCCTTGATGGTTGTCGTCTCCTCTAACTGGTCGTAGGCCTCGCGCAGTTCGGTGTTCTTCTTGCGAAGACGCGAACGTGACCACAGGCCGAGACCGAGCAACAGCGCCAATGCGACGGCAATGCCGATGGCGATGGTGTTAGTGAAACGGCTTTTCTGCAACTCAGCCTTATGCTTCACCGAGTCAATCTCGAAGCGCTTGTTCAGCTCGTCGAGCTTGGCTCGTGTGTCGGCGCTGGCGGCAGAGTCGCTGATTTCCTTCAACTGCTCCAGATAAAAGAGGGCAGCAGGGGCATCGTCACGGAACTTATTGATATGGTATTCGTAGTGAGTCCACAGTTTCTTGCTGTCGTATGATTGGTGCAAGATGTCTTTTTCGTGGTCCAACAGCGACAGGGCACTGTCAAGTTTGTTGGCAGAGACCAGTAATGTGAGGCGGGGACCAAGCGTCCAGGTGGCACGTCGCAGGGTGTCGTCCTTCAAGAGCTGGTCGATGGTGTCCAATGAAGCGGTGGCTTCTGGCATGTTGCCTGTCTTGTAGTGGTAGAAGTACAGGTTATAATAATAGTTCGAGCGCCACGTCCTGTAGCCCTTTGTCTCGCTGACGGGCTTGCCGTTCTTGACAACTTTGCCGGCTTTCTCAATCTCCTCCTTTTGTTTGTCGAGAAGCGCCTTGAACTCGTCGTCGCGCGGGGTGTGGGATACCAACTGTATGAGCATCGTGTACACCCAGTCCTTGGGGGAGTAGTCGGCATCTTCAGGATAGGTGGCGAGGGACTGGCGGAAAGCTTTTTCGGCCTGTTCGTCGTCCTGATTGCAGAGCATATAGATAGCGCCCATCGTCATGTGGCTCATAGCCTCGCCGATCTTGTTGTTGCGCTTGACGGCATCGGCAGTCATCTCCTTCAGCAAGGCATTGGCGTCGTCCGTCTTGCCATCGGCGGCTAAGGCACGTCCCCAAAGAGACCAGTTGTAATAATAGAAGTACCATTTCTCGTGGGCCTTGCTGCGCTCCATTTCGACCGAGGTATAATGAGCGACGGAATCCATTTGGCGCTTGTTCAGGAAATCCATGATGTTTGCCAAGCGTTGCGTGTACGCACTGTCCGTCTCTTCGTTCTCGTTGGCGTTTTGGTTTCCAACCTTGTTTCCACAGCCCTCAAAGGACATCATCGCCGCTGCGATGAGAACTGTGATGAGGAGTGAATGAAACTGTCTTGCTTTCTTCATAAGTCAATGTTTATGTTTGAATGGGTGCAAAGATACTACTTTTCTGCGAATAATCGTCAAGGAAAGAAATTTTTTTGTGACTTATTTTTTGTATTGTGCTCACTAATTCGTACCTTTGCACCCACAACGATGGCAAACGACGACTTCGACATCCACGAGGAGCGCTATTCTAATGGAGAGAAAGACTTCGAGAACGCGCTGCGACCGCTGAGTTTCCGTGACTTCAGCGGCCAGAAGAAGATTGTGGAGAATCTGGAAGTTTTTGTCGAGGCCGCTAAGTACCGTGGCGAACCATTAGACCACACGCTGCTGCACGGCCCTCCCGGACTGGGTAAGACAACCCTGTCGAACATCATCGCCAACGAACTGGGCGTGGGCTTCAAGATTACCAGCGGTCCCGTGCTCGACAAGCCGGGCGACCTGGCCGGTATCCTCACCTCTTTGGAGAAGAACGACGTGCTGTTTATCGACGAGATCCATCGGTTGTCGCCCGTCGTCGAGGAATACCTCTACTCGGCTATGGAGGACTACCGCATCGACATTATGATAGACAAAGGCCCGTCGGCCCGCTCCATACAGATAGACCTCAACCCCTTTACGCTCGTAGGTGCTACCACCCGTAGCGGCCTTTTGACCGCCCCGCTCCGTGCCCGTTTCGGCATCAATATGCACTTGGAGTATTACGAGCCTGAGACGTTACAACATATCATCGAACGGTCGAGCAGTATTCTCGGTGTACCCATCACGGAGGATGCCGCCTTGGAGATTGCCGGCCGCAGCCGTGGAACGCCCCGTATTGCCAACGCGCTACTGCGTCGTGTGCGCGACTTTGCACAGGTGAAGGGCAACGGTCGCATCGACACCAAGATCACTAAGGTGGCCTTGACGGCGCTGAACATCGACCAGTATGGTCTCGACGAGATTGACAACAAGATCCTGCTGACCATTATCGACAAGTTCCGCGGCGGCCCTGTCGGACTGACAACCATTGCCACCGCCATCGGCGAGGATGCCGGCACGGTGGAGGAGGTCTACGAGCCCTTCCTCATCATGGAAGGCTTCGTCAAACGTACCCCGCGCGGCCGTATGGTGACCGAACTGGCCTATCGCCATTTCGGACGAAATCCGTATTCTGGCAACATTATGGAGCCAAATTTGTTCGACTAAGTGTTTCATTTCTGCAATTATTGAGGCATTTAATTTATTTTCACAAAAATAATGCTATACATTCGTGATTTTTTGCTACATTTGTAACCACTTTCTACACAGGAAGCTGCTGATAACTATTTTTTAACTCTCAAAACTAAACAACAGTTATGCACATCGGACAAAGAATCAAGGAAGTTCTCGAACAGAGGCAGATGCCGGTTACTTGGCTGGCTAAGGAAATAAACTGCGAGCGCACCAATGTCTACAACATTTTTGCGCGCAAGGACATTAATACGGGGTTGCTGACAAAACTTGGCATCATCTTAGAGCACAACTTCTTCAAAGAACTCTCTGACGAATTTTCTAAGACTGAAAAGGTGAAAAAGTGAAAACTTTTTCGTAACTTTGCCGCCAAATATGAAAACAGGAATATTTGTAGGCACGTTTGACCCGTTTACCATTGGCCACGATAGCATCGTACGCCGTGCTCTTCCACTCTTCGACCGTCTGGTTATCGGGGTGGTGGGCGACAATGTGAACAAACCCAACATGCGACCCGTCGAGGAGCGCATCAAGAGTATTACGGAACTATATCAAGACCAGCCGGCAATAGAGGTAAAGCCTTATTTCGGGCTGGCTATGGATTTTGCCCGTAGCGAAGGGGCGCAGTTCATTGTCAAAGGTGTGCGCTCGGTCACCGACTTTGAGTATGAGCAGTGGCAGGCCGATTTCAACCGCCGGTTAGGTGGCATCGAGACCATCCTGCTTTACACAGAGCCGGAGTTGGCCAGCGTCTCGTCGAGCGCCCTGCGCGAACTGAGCCACTTCGGCGTTGATGTCAGCGGGTTTCTGCCGAAACCCTAACGAAAAGTGAAGAGTGAAAAGTGAAAAATTATGATAACCTATAACACTGAAAACGTCAAGATGCCCGCCATCCGCCGCCGCGACACCACGGCGTGGATACGCCGCGTGGCCGCCACCTACGGCAAGAAGGTGGGCGAGGTGGGCTACCTGTTCTGCGACGACGAGCATATCCTCGAAGTGAACCGCGAGTATTTAGGCCACGACTACTACACCGACATCATCACCTTCGACTATTGCGAAGGCGACACACTGAATGGCGACCTCGTCATCTCGCTCGACACCATACGCACCAATGCCGAGAAGTTCGGCAAGGCGTACGACGAGGAACTGCACCGCGTCATCATCCACGGCATCCTCCACCTCTGTGGCATCAACGACAAAGGCCCCGGCGAGCGCGAGCTGATGGAAGCCGCCGAAGACCGCGCCCTCGCACTACGATAGGCTCACCGGTACATCAGCAAACTGCACCTGAAAATTTCACGGCCTCTCGTAAAAACGTCACGGCCTCTCGTAAATCTCTCACGGCCTCTCGTGAAAGAGTCCCGCTTTGACCAACCACTTTTCAATTTGTTTCATTCTCTCACGCGCGCACACGTATTACGTATATAGTAGCGAAACAGAAAAGAAACCCACACCTCCCACACCTCCCGCACCTAAGCTCAGGTGTGGGAGGTGTGGGAGGTGAGGGTTCATTTTGGCTTATGACAATACTCTACGCGCGGCTTGACAATATCAGTAATACACCCTCAGTCCCAGCATCACGCCCAACTGCCGGTAGCCGTAATACTCGTCATCAGGCAGTTCAAAGCCATCGGGCTTCTTGAAATAACAGGTTTGGCTCAACCCTTCTACGCCTATTCCTATTGAGCGGGATAACTTCAGTTCCACGTCTAACTTATAGTTAAAGCCCAGCCCCACCTCAGTGTCGCTGTTGTCATTGTAGATGCCCAAACCAAGGCCTGCAGACAGCTCGCCCCGCAGACACTTCACCAACGACCCGCCTAACACAAAGCTGGGACCGAAGTAGAACAGCTTATAAGTAACGTCATCGGGCGTGTAGACAAAAGACCGGCGCGGAATCTCGACCGTCGTACTACTGCCATAGAGGTCAAAACCAAAACCGTAGATGCGCTTGCCCATACTTGACAGCGAGAACAACAGTCCCGTTCCCCGCACGCCGGTCTGGTATTCGCTCTTGCTGGTATACAGCTTCGAGGTCGTCCACACTGGGCCGACATCAAATTTCAGACTGCCATTCGACTGGCTCCTGCCCGTCTGCTGTTCCTCACCATAAACCACGGCAATGCAACTCAGCATCACCATCAAAATCAACAATCTTCTCATAGTGTTTTTATTTCTTACTTTTGTTAAATATATCCTATACTTTTTATGTTTTATAACGGTGACATCTGATAAATATTATAATCTATAGCCCACATGAGTTTCCAGAGAAATCAGATGGACGCTATCATTGTGGTACGGAACTCCGTAAATGGTTGCTGGCTTGTTGACAATATCCAACAATCCGAATACATAACCTGCACCAATGACAAACCGATTGAAATTCCACGAGAGACTGATAGGGATTGAACAGTCGAACGTTTTGAACAGATTGTTAGCAGACAAACCGTTGTCTGGCTGTATGCTCCCCATATCGTCGCTGAATTTCGCTCCTACTAAAAAGCCAAGCCGTACACCTGTCTTAAGAATTGGCGCATAAGTTCTTTTCGACAATCTCAGATTCAGCAATAAAGGGACGTTGATATAGTCGAGCCGACTAATCAGCCCATAAGTCGTGCGTTCTTCTAATGCCCCCAGCTGGCAGTAAGAGACGCCAGTAGAGTAACCAAACAGATTATCTGTCTGGAATGTCATTTCCAGTCCTGTAGTCAGTCCAACACGAATTGACGAATTCTCCGCCCCACTTCCAACGAATGTAGAGAAAACAAGGCCGGCGGTGGGAGTGACAGATAGTCGTGAACTTAGTTTATGTATAGATTCACTCTGAGCTGCACACGTGGCACAGGAGAAACAGAACATCGTTGTCAATAGAAATATCTTCATAGCTTACTTTAGTTCTTACAGAAATGAGAATACGATGGATACATCTTCACATCCTTGATAAATGGTTGTGGAGGGTATGGAATCAAATATCTGATACTCCTCACCTCGGCACTGCTTAGTTCATACCTGACTGCTACACGATAGTTCTTTCGCACATTCTCCCACCCGTATTTGTCCAAAGTGTCCTTAAGAATCACAAACACCATCAATGTGTCATGGGCAGAACGGAGACAATCTTCAAACCTGTCGTTTCTGCCACTCATGTCCCATAAAGTTCCAATACTTCTGGGTGACATGTTCCAATATTGGTCACCATTCCCATAGAGTTCTGGAATCCGCTCAGGCAGTAATGTGTCTGGATACGAGATACCCCAACCATTACCCATTTCTCCGGATAGCACGAGGAGGCTATCATTTGACAAGTTATTGAAGCATACTCCCCTTTCACTGAGGGAATCGTACCAGTCTGGAAACAGCTGTTCGCATCCACTCAGTGACAACAGGGACAACACAGAGACGAGCATCAGAATCCTTTTCCATTTCCTAATATAGCGGATACCCCTGAATGATTTTGTATACATTGCTATTACCTGAATTATAATTTTTCCGTACATAAGTATCTGTTTCCCAATTAACGCCATATCATAAATAGACCCTTATGCCAACCTGAAGCGACAGGCGAGAGACAGCCCCAACCGTTTCGCTCGCGCCACCGTCATCTTTACGGCTGTGGAAGGAGTTAGACTGATAGACGATATCTGTGCCAAGACCTATGCGGTCAGATAACTTAAACTCTGTCCCAGCCATGAACTGAGGTCCAAGTCTTGTCGATTGGTCAAACTGATTCAGACAGACCGCCACGCCGACTCCTCCTCCTATCACAGCCATCCACTTTTTGCTGAAATCGTGACCATAGACAAGCGAAATGTCGTAGAAATTACAGTTAAGATGTCCGTTGTAAGGATAGAAAGTCTGGCAATGTGAGAAACTGGCCTCTCCCCCAAAACCTCCACTGCTCATATACCTGTAACCCATACTGAAACCTAACCCCGTGCGGTTGACATATGACCGGCCAGGGACAGGATAATAACTCGAAGTGACGACTCCTGGCAACACGTTAAAAGAGAACGTGTGACGTGCCGTTGCCGAACGTGGAACGGCCAGCAGCAGAAAGAGTACGAAAGTATGTATCAGGTGTTTAGGTATTTTCATAGGTCTTCGTCTTTCAACACAAACATATATCCCATGTGGCGTAGCTGTACGGCCGTGAAGCCATATTCCTTGTATAATTGCCACTGAAGAATCTCGTCTATCGTGTGGTCCTTAAGGGTAGACTGCTGGATAATAGAAATGTATTCAATATGCCCACTGCCGAAGAAAGAGTCTTCGTCAACCGATTTTTGTATGATTCCGTCTGGTGGCAGCTTCGCCAGAGTTTCTGCAAGATAATTACTGTTCACGCTATTCAAAGGGTCTGACAACCTACCGTCGAGATACACATAAATAGTATCTGCAGTCTTATTGCAACAGTAAAAGTCTATCGTACTGAACTCGCAGCCCTGTAAAAGCATCAATGCCACCATAGCGGTAAACGTCAGTATAGTTTTCTTCATTGAGTTTGATTCATCTTAACTTAAAAGGGATAAATGACAGCAACTTTCTCCAATCCACATATTATGTCACCCTAAGATTACT
>JAEEGG010020534.1_pt1 | contig 13194 bp, 7 predicted proteins | sample 9134161 | NCBI WGS metagenome assembly JAEEGG01 (sample SAMN16246543, study PRJNA631951) | gut metagenome | biome: gut microbiome; feature: rumen; material: CR-attached | host: Bos | place: Iran: Karaj | collected 2018-10 | reverse complement strand
CCGCTACAAGAAGGCACTCACCATCCTCGACCTGATGATGGAGAAGCTGCCGTTGTACAACTGCCCGTTCACCGTGCAGATGGGTGACCAGGTGGCACGCATCTACTACAACCTGGGTACACTCAGTGGCGACAGCACCAGCATCGACAAGGGTAACAAGATCCTTGAGGACGAGATGATGCGCTATGCCGGCTACCTGCGCTTCTACCAGTCGCTTGACCCGTCGCAGTACAGCCGTCTGAACACCTACGACAAGTTCATCGACCAGCAGTACATGGTCTACATGCTGCACGACTACTACCAGCAGTGCGGCGAGGCCAAGTACAAGGCCATGATCGACAAGATGTCGGCCGCCGGCGTCAACATTGAGCGCCTGCAGAACAACCTCAAGCAGTTTGACCGCGAGATGCAAGCCGAGCAGGCTGCTGTCGAGCAGGCCGCTGCCGAGGAGTGATGTTCAACCTCATGACCTGCTGCCGTGTTAGTTGAGCGTCCTCCGCTGCTGTATCGCATGTTATTCCCCGAGACCGTGTGGCGCATCCACAAGCGCGACCACACGGTCTACTTGACCTTTGACGACGGCCCCATCCCTGATGTCACGCCGTGGGTGCTCGATACCCTCGACCGCTACGGCATCAAGGCCACCTTCTTCATGGTGGGCGAGAACGTTGAGCGTCATCCCGAGCTGCTCGAGGAGGTGCGGCGCCGCGGCCACTCGGTGGGCAACCACACGATGAGCCACCTGCAGGGCGCCCACGTGGGCACCAAGCACTACCTGCACAACGTGTTCCGTGCCAACGAGCTGATTGGCAGCACGCTCTTCCGCCCGCCGCACGGCCTGCTGCGCTGGGGACAGTCCAAGGTGCTGCGCTCCCGCTTCACGATCATCATGTATGACCTGGTGACGCGAGACTACAGCCGCAAGCTCACGGGCGAACAGGTGCTGGCCAATGTCAAGCGCTATGCCCGCAACGGCTCCATCATCGTCTTCCACGACTCGCTCAAGGCCGAGAAAAACATGAAATATGCCCTCCCGCGCGCCATCGAGTGGCTGCAGGGGCAGGGCTACAAGTTCGATGCCATCCCCGAGCTGTGACATAGCAACACTGATCAAATCCCAGGCCGCAAGCCTGGGATTTGACGCTTGTGGCTTTGCCGCCGCCACTCCCGTCGCGTCCGCTGCCGTGGCGCGCTATGACCACTGGCTGGAGCAGGGTCGCAACGGCTGCATGGCTTGGGCGGCACGTAACCGCGACCTGCGCTGCGACCCGTCGCTGCTGCTCGAGGGGGCGCGTACGGTCATCAGCCTGGCTCTGAACTATTATCCCGCGCGGTTCCAGCCCCAGGGGGCGCCGCGCGTGGCCTATTATGCCTACGGGCGCGACTACCATGAGGTGCTGCGAGAGCGCCTCAGCAGTCTGGTCGCCTACATCGAGCAGCTCACGCAGTGCGCCACCCGCCCGTGTGTCGATTCGGCCCCCATCCGTGAGCGCTACTGGGCCCAACAGGCCGGACTGGGCTTCGTGGGCCGTAACAACTGCCTGATCATCCCTGGCAAGGGGTCCTATTTCTTCCTGGGCGAAATCGTCACGACGGCCCAATTGCCGCCCGACAAGCCGTGTACCCTCACCTGCGGTGACTGCGGTCGCTGTGAGCAGGCCTGCCCCACCGGGGCTCTCGACGGACAGGGTGCTGCCGACTGCCGCCGCTGCCTGTCGTGCCTGCTGGTCGAGAACCGCGACCTGGAGCTGCCCGCGTGGGTGGCCCGCGTGGCCGGCGGTCGCGTGGTGGGCTGTGACGCGTGCCAGCAGTGTTGCCCGCACAATGCCCATGCCGTCCCGACAACAATCGAGGACTTTGCCATCACCGATGCCGTCAGCAACCTCACCCTCGAGGGCCTGCAGACGATGACTACGGGCGTGTTCCGCCGCACGTTCGGGCACAGCGCCATCTCCCGTCTCGGCCTCAGGACGCTGCGCCGCAATGCCGCCCTTGCCGCCGCTGACGACGGCCGCGTCGGCTGATGTCGAGTGCTAAAACGTAGCGTATTGCCGAAAATGTGTGGCAGAAATGCTATAAAATGCAAAAAAAGGTGTATATTTGCGGGCTATATGTCCGTGAACCATTACACTTTCGGCACTAGCACCTTCAAGCAGAAAAAACCAACAAAACAACTAAATCATAACGACAATGAAAAGAATATGCTTGTTACTGTTCGCGTCGGCCCTGGCATTCATCCAGGCCCTGGCCTCTCCTGCCCACCCCGGCAGCGTGTTGATGCCGCAACCCGACGGAACACTGGTCACGGTCTGCCTGCACGGCGACGAGTTCTATCACTTTAACACTACAGCCGACGGTTACACCATCGTGCTGACCAAGGCGGGCGCCTATGAGTACGCCCAGCGCGACGGCATGCATCTGGTGCCCAGCGGCGTGCTCGCCCACGATGCCGACATGCGCACGCCCGCGGAGCAGGCTCTGCTGTCGCAGTTGTCCAAGCAGATGGTCGATGAGATGGCAGTGGCCCAGAGCCATGTGCTGCGCGCCAAGCGCAACGTGGACCTGTCGAACTTTGACCTGGAGCACTTCCGCGGTCTGGTGGTCCTGATCGACTTCTCGAACAAGCAGTTTTGCATGGACGACCCGCAGGCGTTCTACACCACGATGTTCAGCAGCGAGAATTTCACGGGCTACCATGACCCGATCACCGGTCGTGACGTGAGCTGCCCCGGCAGTGTGCACGACTACTTCAACGACCAGTCCAACGGCGCGTTCAAGCCCCCGTTTGACGTGGTGGGTCCCTATCGCGCCTGCTATGGTGCCAACGGCGAGACCGAGGCGCGCGACAACCAGTGCCAGAGCATGGCGTCGTCCATCTTCAACAATGTGCTGAAGAAGGCCAACCCCGATGTGGACTTCTCGCAGTATGACAACAACAACGACGGCAAGATCGACATGGTGTACTTCCTGGTTGCCGGTTACTCGTCGAGCTACTCGGGCAACAATGCCGGCTACCTGTGGCCCCACGCATCCAACCTGAGCTGGACCTACAGCAGCTATGACGGCAAGCGCATCGACCGCTATGCCAGTTCGACCGAGCTCTACGGCTTCGAGTCCTCGCCGAGCACCGTCACTGTCGAGGGTATCGGCACGGTGGCCCACGAGTTCAGCCATGTGTTGGGTCTGCCCGACTTCTACGACACCGACTACGACAAGAGCGGTGGCGAGAGCCACCACCCCGGCGGGTGGGACCTGATGGCCGGCGGCGGCGACTACAATTACGGCCGTTCGCCCGTGGGCTACACGTTCTATGAGCGCTATGCCCTGGGATGGGCCACGGCGCACGAGATTACCGAGCCCGGCAGCTTCACGCTGGGGCCCGTGAACACCTCGCGTGAGGGCTACATCCTGCGCACCCCCGTCGAGAACGAATTCTTCACCATCGAGAACCGCCAGCGCACCGGCTGGGACGCCTATCTGCCCGGCCACGGCATGATCGTGACACGCGTGGACAGCACCAACGCCAGCGTGTGGAACGACAACAAGGTGAACTGCAACCCGGCGCACAACTACTTCGAAATGCTGCGTGCCGGCAACTCGACCAGCGGAGAGTCGGGCAGCGACCCCTTCCCCGGCAACTCGGGCAACGTGATGCTCACCAACGAGAGCACGCCCGCCCTGACGACCTGGGGGGGATATGCCAACCCGTTCAATCTGGTGGGCATCGCCGAGCAGGACGGCATCATCACCTTCAAGGCGGTGGAGGACGGCTCGCTGCAGGCGCTGGTAGAGGACTTTGAGTCGATGCCCGTCTCGACGAGCACGACCGACAAGGACGTGGAGGGTGCCTTTGCCACCTGGTCGTTCAACAAGTCGGGCGTGCGTGCCCCGGGCGAGGACAAGGCCAACGGCGAGAACAGCGTGATGATGAAGCTGCCCAGCATGCTCTACAGCACCACGCCGGTGTACTACAACATCTACCTGGCCAGCCTGACGGTGTTCAACCCGTCGTCCACCCTGGGCAAGTACTCGCTGGAGTACTCGGTCGAGGACGATGCTGAGGGCAACCCCGTGTGGGTGACCGCCCAGAGTTCCAAGGGCGATGCCACCGCCGAGGCTCCTGCCAAGTCCAAGACCATCTGCTACTGGAACCTTGACCTGCAGAATACCCAGGGCGCCAAGTTCCGCATCTACATGCGCGCCGGCAACAAGAACACGGCCAGCTACGTCGATGACTTCACGCTGTACTACAACGGCGAGGAGGGCGGTCCCGGCATGAAGCCCCAGTTTGACGTGAACGGCGACGGCGAGATTTCGGTGGCCGACATCGATGTTGTGATCCAGCACATCTTGTCGGGTGTGTTCGCTAAGAATTGTGACGTGAATGGTGACGGTGAAATCACAGTTGCCGACATCAACGCAATCATCGATGAGATTCTCCATTGAACGTGCACTTGACGGCAGGAAACTGCCCGAATCATAAAGAACAGAGGCAATGATATAGCGGCCAGTCATCAAACCCTGTGGGGCTAATGCGAATGCCGCGAGCCTTTAGCTCGCGAAGCCAATTAGACTAATTTCACGAAGATATAATACGATTCGCAATCATTAGAAAAATTCGCGGAATTCGCATGAGCCATTTCACAAGGCCGGCTGCTGTATCGTTCACATAATAAAAAACCCAATTAACTATATCCAATTAACCATCAAGAGAAAAGCAATGAAGAGAAAATTGTTCTTGTTAGTGGCGGGATTGCTGTGCCTGGCGGCACGGGCAGTCCCAGCTGACCCCACGCCCATGCAGGTGCTGCAGCCCGATGGCACGACGCTGACGGTGCAGCTGCATGGCGATGAATTCTTCCATTTTGTCACCACGCTCGACGGCTACACCGTGGTGAGGAACCAGGCAGGCTATTTCACCTATGCCCAGCTCGACGGCGACCGCCTGGTAGCCGGTGACTGCATCGCCCATGACCTGGGCAAGCGCACGGTCGCCGACCATGTGGCGCTGGCCTCGATTCCCAAGGGCCTGACCAGCCGCTCGATGCGCGAGGCAGGCATCCAAAAACTCACCCGCCGCAACAGCGCGATGCACCGCGTGGGTGCCGACGGCGCCATGGACTACGACAATTTCCGTGGCCTGATTATCCTAATCAACTACAAAGACAAGAAATTCACGATGCCCGAGGCCAACAGTTTCTATGACGACATGGTCAACACCCACGACTTCAAGGGCTACACGCTCAACGGCCGCCATGTGGCCATGACGGGCAGCGTGAGGGACTATTTCTATGATAACTCGAACCAGCAGTTTGATCCGCATTTTGACGTGGTAGGCCCGGTCAACGTGCCCTACTCGTGCCGTTATCCGCAGTCGACCGACAATGCCGATGTCATCTTCCACGCCGCGCTTGACTCGGTGGACGCCCAGATTGACTTCAACGACTACGACATCAACGGCGACGGCTATGTGGACATGGTGTTCTTCTTGGTGGCCGGCTACTCGGCCAACTACAGCGGCAACAGCGAGAGCTACCTGTGGCCCCACATGTTCTACCTGTACACCGCTCCCCCGCACGACGGGGTGCGCTTTGACCTGTATGCCTGCTCGACCGAGATTGCCGGCTGGGAGAACTACTACAGCGACGTGAACGGCATCGGCACCTTCTGCCACGAGTTCGGCCATGTGCTGGGTCTGCCAGACCTGTATGACACCGACTACAGCGGTAGCGGCGGTGAGAGCCTGAATCCTGGCGAGTGGTCGGTCATGGCAGGTGGCAGCGGCGGCAACTTCGGGCGCAACCCAGTGGGTTACAGCCTGTATGAGCGCTATGCCCTAGGCTTTACCCAGCCCGTGCTGCTCGACACGGCCGGCGATTATACAATGGAGCCCCTGGACCTGAGTAATATGGGCTACCGCCTGAATACGCCCAACGAGAATGAGTTCTTCCTCATCGAGAATCGCCAGCCCGGCAAGTGGGACCGCTTCCTGCCCGGCCACGGCATGATGGTGGCGAGAGTGGACTCGACCGATGCCGAGGTGTGGTGGTACAACAACGTGAACGCTAACCCCAACCACATGTACTACGAGCTGCTGCGCGCCGATTATATCGGCCATGACAGCGACCATGATCCTTTCCCCGGCGCTGCAGGCGTTACATCGATCACCAACTTCACCAACCCCAGTGTGAAGACATGGGACAAGTCGTTCAACGACTTCCTGTTTATGGACATTGCCGAGGACAACCAGCTCATTACCTTCTCGCTGCAGGAGGAGAACTCCATCCTGACCATCACCGAGGACTTCGAGGCGATGGAGGTCAGCAGCGAGTTGGGCCTCAAGAACGTGCCCGGCGTGTATTGCAAGTGGAACTTCTCGAAAAGCGCCGTGGCGAGTCCCGGTGAGGGCCAGTGCAGCGGCGAGCATGCCGTGGCGATGAAGTCGCCGAGCATGATCTCGACCAGCAAGCCGTTGAAGATCATCCCCTATGCCGTGCGCTATGTGGTGTACAACCCCACCAGCACCCGTGCCAAGTTCAGGCTCTCGTACTCGACCGACAACGGCGAGACGTGGCTTGAGGGCGAGCAGGGCCAGCTGACCGTTGACGGCAACTCATGGGGCGCATCCACCGTTCCTCTGCCCTTTGATGAGCCTATCATGCTGCGCATCAACCAGATTGGCGGCAGTTCCAAGAATTGCTGCTACCTGGATGACGTGATGCTGTACTACCAGAACATGTGGCCCGACCAGCCCCCTCTCGGTGACGTGAACGGTGACGGCGAGGTGTCGATTGCCGACATCAACCTCGTGATCGGCATCATCCTGGGCAGCGAGGTCGATGAGTCGGTGCTCCAGAACGCCGACGTGAACAGCGATGGCGAGGTTACCATTGCCGACGTGAACGTGATTATTGACGCAATTATCAGCCAATAAAATCCGCGGCGGCTATTCAGTCATGTTGTAAGGGCCTCTCTCGCTGAGTGTGAGAGGAAGGTCTCCCCAAAAGATGGCTGAATAGCCGCTTTCTTATTAACCATATATCTAATAATCATTGTTATGAAAAAAACTGTAATCTTACTTGTGGTTTTACTGGTGTGCATAACTGCACGCGCCGTTCCCGCTGATCCAACGCCCTCTAAGGTGGTCCAGCCCGACGGCACCACCCTGACCGTGCAGCTGCATGGTGACGAGTTCCTCAATTACTTGACGACCATCGACGGCTACACTGTGGTCAAGAATGCGGCAGGTTACTACACCTATGCCCGTCTTGACGGCGACCGTCTGGTTGCTGGCGACCGCATTGCCCGTGATGCCGATTATCGCACCGCTGCCGACCGTGCAGCCCTCAGCAGCCTGCCCAAGAAGTTGGTCAGCAACGAGATGCTTCAGCGTGGCAAGCAGATGCTCAACCACCGCAACAGCCTGTTGCGCGGTGTGGGTCACGGTGGCCACATGGACTACAGCAAGTTCCGCGGCTTGATTATCTTGATTAACTACACCGATCGTAAGTTTGTTGACTACACGCCCTCGAACTACACACCCTACGACTTCTACGACGAGATGATCAATAGCCATGACTACAAGGGCTTCACGCTTCCCGCTGGCACCAAGGTCGATTGCATGGGCAGTGTGCGTGACTACTACTACGACAACTCTTTCCAGCAGTTTGACCCGCACTTTGACATCCTGGGCCCCGTGGACGTCCCCTTCCAGTGCACCGACGCCCATCAGTTCAAGTGTGATTCCATCTTCTTTGCCGCTCTCGAGGCACTTGACCCCGAGGTGGATTTCAGTCAGTATGATACCGATGAGGACGGCACTGCCGACATGGTGTTCTTCCTCGTGGCCGGTTTCGGCTCGGACCACAGCGACAACAATCGTGACTACCTGTGGCCCCACATGAAGGATTTCGTGGAGTCGCCCGTGCTGGATGGCGTGAACTTCAAGCTCTACGCCTGCTCGACTAATATGACCGGTGCTGAGGGTGATTATGTCTCGATGGGCAGCCTCGCCGGCATCGGCACCATCTGCCACGAGTTCAGCCACTGCTTGGGCCTGCCCGACTTCTATGATACCGACAATGACGGCAGCGGCGGTGTTAACCACGCCTATCCGTTGACTTGGTCCATAATGGCCAGCGGTTTCAAGAACAACAACGGCCGCAACCCTGCCGGCTACAGCCTGTTTGAGCGCTATGCACTGGGTTTTGCCCAGCCCACCGTAATCGAGGGCGAGGGCACTATTACCGTGCCAGCCCTTGAGAACAGCAACACGGGTTACCGCCTGAACACCGCCAACAAGAACGAGTACTTCATTATCGAGAACCGCCAGCGCATCAAGTGGGACAAGAACCTGCCTGGTCCCGGTATGCTGGTTTGGCGCGTGGACTCGACCAATGCCGATGTGTGGGAGAACAACCTGGTCAATGCCAACCCCAACCACAATTACTATGAGTTGCTTCGCGCCAGCTTCAACGGCATGAACGACAGCCCGCGTGACCCGTTCCCCGGTACCAGCAATGTCACCAGCATCTCTAATGCCACCCAGCCCAGCCTGAGCACGTGGGACGGCAAGATGAGCCCGTATGCATTTATCAACATCGCCATGAACGACAGCATCATCACCTTCGACGTGGTGAAGGACAACTCCAGGAAGTCTATCGAGGACTTCGAGAAGATGCCCGTGGGCGCTACTCTCAACGAGTGCGGCGTGGCTGGTGTTTATGCCAAGTGGGACTTCTATAATTGCGCCGTTGTGGACACTGCCCAAGTGGGAAGCGGCCATGTCGTGGCTATGAAGAGTGGCGGCTACTTCAACACCGCCGAGAACCTGAACAAGATTCCTCAGGTAGTTCGCTTCAAGATTTTCAATCCCTCGTCAGCGGGTGTTTACGTTACGCCGCAGTACTCGGTTAACAACGGCCAGCGATGGAAATCACTGGATACCTATCCCTACGAGTTCTACGTTGCTGCCGGTGGTACAGCCAATGCTACAATCACCTCACTGCCCACCAACCAGCCCATCATGCTCCGTCTCAAGGCCTCGGGCAGCTCGTGCTTCATCGACGACATCGAGATCTGCTACGAGAGCACTTGGGAGCCCGAGTATATCCTTGGCGACGTGGACGATGACGGCGAGGTCGCCATCAGTGATGTCTCGGTTCTGGTAGATTACCTGTTGGGTCTCCCCGACGTTAGCATCAACATGCTGGCCGCCGACGTCGATGAGGATGGTGCGATTGAAGTGTCCGATTTGTCGGTACTCATCGACATGATTCTGAACAAGTAAACAGGCTAATCTATTGGTTTCTAATAGGGAAAAATCAACTGAGTTTGATAATACCCTACCGAAATCAGTTAACTAATTATAACAATTTTTTGCATTCAAAATTTGGTGCGTAATTTTAAAGGCACTATCTTTGCAGCAAAGTTGGAAATATTAATACTATTCATCCTAAATGAACATCGCGTTGTGAAACGCGGTGTTTATTTTTTTACTACACTGCTCCTTAGCGCATCTACAGGCTTGCATAATCTGCGCGTCAAAGTCTTGAAGACAAGAAAGACTCTAGGTTTTAGGTTTTAGGTTTTAGGCTTTAGGTTTTAGGCTTTAGGTTTTAGGTTTTAGGTTTTAGGCTTTAGGTGGCATCCGACCATTCCTGATGCCTACGAATTAATCGTATCCGCCGACTATAAAGGACAATAAATTGTATTGATAATCAATAATTGTATTTATTGTTTTCCCATTATGAGGGGTGGGTGGGGTAGTGAGAAAATATTAGCATTTGTCGTTGTTTTATTGGATATACGGGAAATTATCGCTAAATTTGCGGCACGACTTGAATATTGAAGCATTTATTAACTTATAAACGATAACGATTATGAAAAAATTATTACTTTTTTCACTGGCTGCACTGATGGCTGCACTCGCAGCCCACGCCGATGTGACCATCAACAGCACGAACTTCCCTGACGCGAACTTCCGCTCCTACCTGTTGAGCGAGTATCCCAGTGGCACCATCACCACGGCGCAACTCAATGCCCGCACCGAGCTCGTGGTGGAGAGCAAGTACATCTATGACGCCAAGGGTGTCGAGTATTTTACCCAGTTGACAAAGTTGGATTTCTACAATAATAAACTCACTTCGATCGACGTGAGCGCCCTCACCAAGTTGACTTACCTGAATCTGGGTAAGAACCAGTTGTACTCTATTAATGTGAATAATAACACGCTTCTGCAGCAACTGTATCTGCAGAGTAACTACCTCACCTCGGTCTATGTCGTCAATCACAGCGCCTTGAAAACCCTGTGGGTGAATAACAACCTGAACTTGAAGTCATTAACGTGTTATAGCAACGCGTTGACCAATCTGGATGTCTATAATTGTACAGCGATGACCAATCTCAACTGTAACAGTAACCCTAATCTATCATTTATTGGCAATTTGGGGTCCTGTACGGCCATCACCTATCTGGACTGTGAGGACTGCAAGATTGGCGACTTGAGCGCGGTCATGAGCATGCCTAATTTGGAATCCCTGTATGCCGCCAACAACAAATTGACGTCACTCGACGTTTCGGGATTAAGAAAACTGAAATCCCTCAGGGTGTCTGGAAACCAGGAGTTGACCGAACTGAAGTGCAATGGTTGCGCCTTGCAGTATCTTAACGTGTGGGGCTGTAGCGCATTGACACAACTGTCTTGCAATGACAATTACAATCTTTCGGCGATTAGCGGTTTGGGTGAGTGCCCGGCGCTGGAGAATCTGAGCTGTTATTGCTGCGCCTTGACCGACCTTAATGATTTACAAGGCCTGCAGTATTTGAGGGTCGTTGTTTGCTCTGCCAACAACCTGGCCTCGTTATCGCTTAACAATAAGCCCAGTCTGGTGCAACTGTGGGCGGATGACAATGCACAACTCACGAGCCTTGAATGTGGTGGCAATACCGATTTGGTCAGTCTTAATGTGGCCGGTTGCAGCCGATTGTGGTCGCTCATGTGCGAGTCAAACCCCAGCCTTACTGAAATCTCCGGCCTGAGTGACTGTACCGCCCTGACCTTTCTTGACTGCATTCGCTGCCAGATTTCCAGCCTTGACATCGCTCACCACACGAATCTTGAGGAACTGTGGTGTCATTACAACAATTTGACCAGCCTCGACGTGAGTGGTTGTACCAGCCTTGAACTAATAAGTGCTCATGACAACCAGATTGCGAGCATGAATGTGAGCAATTGCCCGAATCTTAATAGTTTGAGTGTTTATTACAACCGCCTCACGGGCAACGCGATGGGAAATCTGATTGCCGGGCTGCCCACACGCAGCAACGGTGATGCGGGGAAGGCGTATGTTTTCGTTGACCCCAATCCCGATACTGGTATCACCGAGGGGAATGTCATCACTACTACCCATATCAACCAAGCCAGCGCAAAGCATTGGGTTCTCAACCATTATAATTGGAGTAGCTCCAGTTGGGTGTCCTATACCAGCAGCTCATCGATGCGTGGCGACGTGAACGGCAGTGGAGATGTGAACATGGACGACTTGACAGCCCTGATCAACTACCTGCTCACAAGCAACAGCACGGGCGTCAACATGACCAATGCCGCCACCTGCGACAATCCTAGCAGCACCGTCGTGAACATGGACGACCTAACGGCCCTCATCAACTACCTCCTCACTAACACGTGGCCGTGATGCTCGCTTTGCTCGCGGTGTATAAGGCGGCTATCGCCGCCGTGTAGAGTGTAGAGTGTAGGGTGTAGCGAGGCATCCGCATTCGAACTACAAATTACGCGTATTTGACTATTTGACATCCGCATTCCACGTCGACAGGAGTGCGGATGTCTTCCGTTTCATCCAGTCAGCCCAGTTCATCCAGTTCATCCAGGCTTGCGGATGCCATGGTATTTATTGTTTTATTTCTTAGCGTGGGTCCAAGAGAAAAACTAAGGACTAAGGACCAAAAACTAAAAACTTTTTACTAAATTTGCAACAAATTAATAACAACTGATATTTCAACCCTATGAACGTAAAATTGCATACGCCCAAAACGCTGAAGGCGGGCAGCGGGCTGACATCTGTGAAACAGTTCTTGTTGTCAATCGTCGCCACCAGCATTTCGATCGCGCTCACTTTCGGCACGGCCGCCGTCATCGACCACCACAAGAAACAACAAGCCAAGAAGGAAATGGTGATGATGGTCATCAACGACTTTGACAAAACTATCGAGATCTTGCAGAAAGCCGACACTGCATTTCGCGAAGCCAGTCGCGCCGAACAAGAAGTGGCAATATATCCCGAAAAATTTGACCAACTGCGCAACACGTTTTTTCCGGCAGTGAACTTGAGTCAAGAAAGTTTTCCTGAAACAATCGAGAAGATTTTCTCGACCAGCATCGAGACTTTCAATACCATTGGTGATGTCAATTTCGTCAATGAGGTCTCATCATTCTACCTGAATCGCCAGCGGTACAAAAGCACGGTTTTGGACAGATTCAGGGAAGACATTGAGGAGAAAGGCATCATGTCGCCAAAAACGCTGCTTGAGGTGAATTTTCCAGAATATGCCTACTTGAACTGGGCTTTCTTGCAAGAAATGAAGGATACTCGCGACAAGTGCATGTTGATGATGAACGTGAGCGAAAAAGACATGATTAAGTTCAGCGAACACCAGACGAGCTATAAAGTCAATTCCACAGGAGATTCCCTGAACCTCGAAATGCTGGAAGAGTTTCAAAAAGCCGAATCCCTGCTTTTTGAGGCACAGGAGAAACTAAAAAACTGATAATGAATATACTAAAAAATAAGGAAAGATGAAAAAGATAGTTCTGATGACCGTTTTGCTTGTGACGGCATTCACTGCCGGCGCACAAGAGAAAATGTTGATGGCTTATCTTGACTGCGACCCACCCATGGCCAGCATCCTCAACAAGCCCAGTGGCGCCACAGTCATGACATTACCCTGCGATGAGCCATACCTTTTTACCCTCACATCGCCTCAAGACGGATGGTGGAAAATCAACGACTTGTGGAATGCCGCCGACGATGAAGACACGACAGCCCTTGCGGGTTCCGACACCGGTGAATACTGGATCCATTACTCGGCCCTGGGCCTCGGCACGAGCAACTATGGAGGGCAGGAACTGCACTTGCATGCCGCTCCCCACCAGGATGCCGACATCGTGTTTACCTT
>JAEEGG010020533.1_pt1 | contig 13195 bp, 10 predicted proteins | sample 9134161 | NCBI WGS metagenome assembly JAEEGG01 (sample SAMN16246543, study PRJNA631951) | gut metagenome | biome: gut microbiome; feature: rumen; material: CR-attached | host: Bos | place: Iran: Karaj | collected 2018-10 | reverse complement strand
GGGATCTTTTTGCTGTAATCGCCCTTGCAGGTGAACAGCACGCGGACCTCCCGAAACCCATCGTGAACCAACTCATAGTGCGAGTAGGTGTTCACGCTGTTCGTCCCTATCAGAAGCAGTTTTTTATTGTTCACATCCGGCTCCATCGTTTATTTTTTTTTACAAATATTGATAATCCAGAAAATAAGGAAAGCTAAAAATATTGATTGCGTGATGCTTACAAAAACAAAACCAAGTCGGATGTCCCCGATGACGCCGCCGGCCGCGATGGACAAAAGGAACAGCGTATGTCCGACAATGTTGATGAGGAAAGCGGCTTTCTGCCGGTTGACCACAATCGGAATCTGGGAAACGGGCGAGGTGACGAAGTTAAGGAACACCCACGGGGCGAGCAGACGGCCGTATTCGCCCGCCACTCTCCAGTTTTCGCCCAGAAACCATGCAAACAATTCGGGACCGAAGAACACGACGACCAAGAACATCGGCAGGCTGATAGCCGCCAACCCCAGCACCACCTTCTTGACCAGTTTCTGCAAATCGCCGCCGCTTTGGTAGCACGATGCCGCCTTTTGGTAAAACACCTGTCCCACCGCCGAAGCGATCATTGACAACGGGCCGAACAGCAGCCGGATGGTTTTGGAATGCTGCCCCACCTGCGCCTGCGTGAAGAAATGCGACAGAAGGAAGACCGTGCCGCTGTTGCGCAAAACATCGCTGAAAGCATGCAAAGAGTTGATTTTCGGAAAATCCTGATACTCAACGGCCACTGCCTTGATTTCGGACTTGCTGACCTCTTTCACCAATCCCCTGTCTTTTTTCAAAAAGCTGAAAAGCAGCGGGAACAACGCAAAGAACTGTCCGATAATTTGCGACAAAATCAGTCCGGAGGGACGCATGCCGGCGTACCCCATCCCGATGGAGGCCCCCGAAACAGTCACACTCTGCGTGGTTTTGGAGTAGGTGACGTTCTTGAACCGTTTCTTGCGGGAGTTCCAGTAGTTGAAAGTCTGGAACCAGCCGACGGAAAGCACCGACACGGGCACCAGATACAGGTATGATGAAACATCTTGATTTTCAAGAATGTTGCAGATCTGCGAATTGAAAATCCACACCACAAGGAAAGAAACCGCGCTCACTGCCAGCGAAATCAGGAGGGACAGGGCAATGACATTCACCGCCTTTTTATCCTTTTCAGGAAGCATCACTGCCATTTCGTAACGGCCTGTCGCAATGATGGAAAAGAGGTTGGCGATGGAGAGATAGACCGCCAGCACAGCAAAATCCTCCGGGGAGTATATGCGGGCAATGACCGGCTCGATGAGGAACGGGATGGCCTGCGCGATGACATTCCCCGAAAATATCGTAAGGACATTTTTCAAAAACTCGGAGCGCCCGATACCGCTGACTTTTTCACGCAGACTCATTCAATCTCCTTATTTTCAATGTTTTCAACAAGAGCACTCCTCTCCTTTCTTACAAAAGGGAACGGCAAATCCTTGACAGAAGCAAGGAGGAAGACCAGAAGGATGGCGAGTTTTGTGCAAAGTACGGGATGGTTGGTGAGTGCGGCGACCGCAAAAGCGGTGAGCAACATGGCCGTGCGGCGGGCGTTCTCGTTGCTCCTGATCCATTTAAGCACACGAATCAAAGGCTGAAGGTAAAGGGAAAGGTACATGAGAAGTCCAAAAATCCCGTAACGCCACAGCATGAGGATGTATTCGTTTTCGGCAAAAAGCTTGTTCTCGTAAAAGAAGTTCTTGTCGGGGCCGTAGCCGAACAACGGGTGTTCGGTCCACATGGAGAGCAGGTAGCTCCACATCCGTTTCCGTTCCTCCCAGGAATGGCTTGCCAAGGCGCTGCCGTCAAGCAATGAAAGAGAATAATTCATGGAACGTACGGGCAGCGGAATATGCAGCCAAAGCGCAATTTCGGCAAAGTTCAGTACGAAGGCGGAATAGCCGACGATGGCCACCACCTGGGGAATCACCCGGCGCAGCGGGATTCCGGCGAAAAGGTAGTTGCAAAGCAGCACCACCGCACAAGCCACCATCCCCGTGCGCGACTGGCAGCAGAGGAAACAGGTCATGGCGATGAAGAAAAAGAGGACAGTCAGTTTCTTCCACTCCCTACGCGGGGCATAGAGAATCATGAAGAAAAGGAAGAGCAGGGCGTTGTTGTTCGGGTTGCCCATCACGCCCAAGGCCCGACGGGTGCATGGACGTCCGCTGGAATCGTAGCCGAAATACTTCAACTGAATGTTGTTGTCGCCGCAATACGACGGCATAATGTGTGTATTGAAATCGAACACATTGAAATAGTGCAGGATATTGAAACACACCAACCCGATAAAGCAGATATTGAACACCATGGACAAATCCATCTCCGGATTCATCTCTGCAAAGAAAATATAGAAAAGGAACAATTTCAGGATGGCGTAAATCTCGAAGTAACTGTTCGTTACGGCAAAAAGTCCATTCACAAGAATCGTAACAAACAGATAGAGTGCAATGACAGAAAAGGCGGCCAGCACTTTCAGGTGCTTGCGCCACCACCCGTTTTTGAGGATGACCAATGTCACCAGAACGAGCAGGAAATCACTGGCGCTGAAGCGGAAGGAAAAACCGGCGACAGGTATGAAGGGTGAAAAGAGCAGCACGGGGAAGAAAAGGAGATACAGCATCTTTTCCATACTGACACAACAGTTCATGCCTCTGCCTGCCATAGCACATGCCGGCCTTGGCTCCTCGATGGTTTGTGGCATTACCATATAGCCTACAATGGCGCTTAAAAAAATGTAATGTATCCACAGATGGGATGCCGAACTCGGGGCGAAGAGCAGGAATACGTAGGTCGGAATCAGAAACCAGAATTCATTCCGGCCCTTTGTTTTGGCCATCCGGCGCATCAGATAGAACAAAAGCAGAAGATATCCGACGAAGAAAAATATTCCGGAAGTAATCAAGAAATCAAGAAGATAGGCGTGTGTATTGGTGACTTTTTCAAACAGGGTGTAGTTGTCGAGTGCGGTGAAGTAGTAGCGGTCGCCGCCCAGGCCGAAGCCGAGCCCGTAGGAGTCGAACAGGGAGGCGAAGGAATAGAGATACAGGTTCTCGCGTGTGCTTACCGAAAGGTCGGCGAAAAAGAGAAGCCACACCGCACCAGCAACAAGGCACAGCGCACCGGCGATGCCGAAGAAAACCTTGTGACGGAAGATGAATCCCCGCTGCAGGAAAGCACAGAAAATGAGGATGGCGATGAGGGAGGTGCGACAACGGGTCAACACGAGGCACGCCACACACAATCCCAAAAACAGCCAGTCCGCCCAGCGTTTACGGTCTTTTATGAAGTGTATCCGATATGCCATCAAATAGCAGAAACACAAGGCGATAACGATGGCGAAGTCATTCTTGTTATGGTAAAAACCTGTGGGAAAGATTTGGTTGTGCTCGGCCACAATCATCACTTTCTCAGGAAGATACATATTCGACATGGGAAGGTGCCAGTTCGTCACCACCTCGGTCACAGCCAGCCCTAACGATACAGCCAAATTGATGCCGCAGAACCAATATAGGATGCGAAGGCAGTCGCGAGGCGCGATGCAGAACAGCCACAAAGCCGACAAAACCATCGGAAGGATGAACAGGAAGTTTGCAATGTCAGGCAGGGTGAAGCCCCGTCCATAGCACAATGTAACAAACAGTGTGTAAACAATATAGGTGAAAAAGAAAGAGATAATTACATAGAAAGCGGAATCCAGTCTCACACGCTCCGAAAACAAGAGGCAGCATAAAACCACGGGCACGCACAACCGGATGAGCGTAATATGGGGGAACAGAGTCAGGGTGTTGGTGAACGCGCCCACACACAAAATGACAAAGGCAATCTTTTGGTACAGGCTCAGTTCTTTCATTATTGGATAGGACTGGTTTTATGAAAACGGCTACGGATTTCCTCAAAAATGCAAACGCCAGTGAAGGAGAGAATTGCAGAAATCAAAAACACTAATATCGTGGTTTTCAGCAAGTCAGGTGGATAGACGGGTGTCGTTGGCTTCGTGGGCATCGTGAGCACATCAAAACAAAAGTAGGTGCTGTCGATATTGTAGAGATTACCGTAGTCGTGCTCGCGCACAGGATCATGCGGCACGAAGTCCACCTGATGGTGGTAGTAGTCCCACGGAATCTGTTCGCTGAAACCGATTCTTTCCATTTGGACGGAATAGAGCGATTGGGTGGCGAAATCCAGCTGGCACAGGAATCTGTTGGCCAGTGCGTTTGCGGCATCGGCTCTTTCGGAACGGATGGTGATGACCAGCGTGTGGCGCGGCGTCTCGTGGCATCGGACGCGGCGGTCGTAGTTATTTTCGCTTAGAACCCCACTCAACTTGGAGTCTATCAGCATCTGCCGGAACTCTCGGCTGTGCACAATCCGCTGCACCTGATAGCATGGATTGAGCGGAAGCATTTCCGCTTCCTTTTTCATTACCAATGGGTATATCTCGGCCTCCGATTCGTATAGCGGCGTCTCGAACTTGCAGAAAGCCACCGCCATTGCCACGGGAATGCCGACCAAGGCCAACAGCACCCATTTGTATTTTACGAGAATCTTCCAGAAGTATTGGTAATATCGCATGGTTAGGATTTTAGGAAAGAGGAATTAGGAATTAGTAGAGACGTAGTGCACCGCGTCTCTACAGTTTTCATTTTTTCCGTTTCATTGTCAGTTTGCCGACGGTGCGGCCTTGGTTGATGTTGGAGACCACGCGCACACGTCCGATCAAGGTGTCGTTCTCATGGTGGGTGTGGCCGCCGATGATGAGGTCGATGTCCTGCACATGGCGGGCGAGGAGGGTGTCGCACATCGGACGGTCGGGAGCCACATCGTCGGGACCGAAGCCGAGATGCGAGAGGCAGACAATCATGTCGCAATGCTGTTCCTTCAGTTCCTTTACCACCTTGCGGGAGGCTTCCACCGCGTCGATGTAGTGGATGGTGTCCATGATGTGCTCGGTGGCGAGCAGTCCGTCAAGTTGCAGCACCACACCGAATACGCCCATTTTCAGTCCGTTGCGCTCAATGATGGTGTAGGGCCTTATCTGTGCCGCAAGGTCGGGATTGTCGATGGTGTAGTTGCAGCAAACCACCGGGAATTTGGCCGTCTTCAACCGTTCCGCCAGATGATGTGTGCCTTCGTCGAACTCGTGGTTACCGAGGGTGACCGCATCGTAGCCCATCCGGTTCATAAAGTCGATTTCGGGATAGCCCTCGAACAGGTTGTAGTAGGGCGTTCCCTGCGAAAAGTCACCGGCGTCGAACAGGAAGACGGGAGCGTCCCCCTTGCGTTCCTGCTCCACGAACTCCATCCTACGGAGCACGCCGCCACGCATCGAACCGTTCTTTTCCTTGTACGGCTCCAGCTGGCTGTGCGTGTCGTTGGTGTGCAGGATCACCACCTCCTGCGGCTTCTGGCAAGCGGCGAGGAACACCAGACATACAATGACAACGTTCAATATTTTTTTCATAATAACCGTATGTAGAGACGTGGTGCACCGCGTCTCTACAGAAAAATATTATCGAATCTTATTGATGATTTCGTCGATGGCGACGCGGTACTGTTGCATGCTGTCGCGTTCGCGGATGGTGACGGTGTTGTCCTCCATCGTCTGGTTGTCGATGGTGATGCAGTAGGGCGTGCCGATGGCGTCCTGACGGCGGTAGCGGCGACCGATGGCGTCCTTCTCGTCGTACTGGCAGAGGTAGTGCGGTTTCAGGATGTCCATGATTTCGCGGGCCTTTTCGGGCATGCCGTCTTTCTTGACCAGCGGCAGCACCGCGGCCTTGACGGGGGCAAGCTGGGCGGGCAGGCGCAGCACCACACGGGTGGAGCCGTCCTCCAGCGTCTCTTCGCAGTAAGCGTTGCTGAACACGGCGAGGAACATGCGGTCCACACCGATGGAGGTCTCGACCACGTACGGCACATAGCTTTCGTTGGTCTCGGGGTCGAAGTAGCGCAACTTCTTGCCGGAGAACTCCTCGTGGCGGCTGAGGTCGTAGTTGGTGCGGGAGTGGATGCCTTCCAGCTCCTTGAAACCGAAGGGGAACTTGAACTCGATGTCGGTGGCGGCGTTGGCGTAGTGGGCCAGCTTCTCGTGGTCGTGGAAACGGTAGTTTTCCGGATCGATGCCGAGCGACTTGTGCCACTCGATACGTTCTTTCTTCCAGTACTCGAACCATTTGAGTTCCTCACCCGGGCGGACGAAGAACTGCATCTCCATCTGCTCGAACTCGCGCATACGGAAGATGAACTGGCGGGCCACGATTTCGTTACGGAAGGCCTTGCCGATCTGGGCGATGCCAAACGGAATCTTCATGCGGCCGGTTTTCTGGACGTTGAGGAAGTTGACGAAGATGCCCTGCGCCGTTTCGGGACGGAGGTAGATGGTGTCGGCACCTTCGGCCACGGAACCCATCTGCGTAGAGAACATCAGGTTGAACTGGCGCACGTCGGTCCAGTTGCGGGTTCCCGAGATGGGGCACGCGATTTCGAGGTCCAGGATCAGCTGCTTCAAGCCGGCGAGGTCGTTGTTCTGCATCAGCTCCGCATACTTGGCAGTGATGTCGTCGATCTTCTTCTGGTTCTCCACCACACGGGGGTTGGTCTGGCGGAACAGCGCCTCATCGAAGTTCTCAAAGCGTTTTTTCGCTTTCTCCACCTCCTTGTTGATCTTATCCTCAATCTTTTGGATATGATCCTCGATAAGCACATCGGCGCGGTAGCGTTTTTTGGAGTCCTTGTTGTCGATGAGCGGGTCGTTGAATGCGTCCACGTGGCCGGATGCCTTCCAGATGGTGGGGTGCATGAAGATGGCGCTGTCGATGCCCACGATGTTCTCGTGATACTGCACCATCGCTTTCCACCAATACTGCTTGATATTGTTCTTCAGCTCTACGCCGTACTGGCCGTAATCATAGACTGCGCTGAGGCCGTCGTAGATTTCGCTGGAGGGGAAAATGAAACCATACTCTTTGGCATGGGAGATAATTGCTTTGAAAAGGTCTTCGTTGTTTGCCATATCTATTTAATGTTCAATTAATTATACAAATTCTAAGAACGGGTGCAAATTTACGACTTTTTTCGTGCTAAATTTTTGAAAATCACTTCTTTTTATGATTTTTCCGTTCTTTCTTCGCTTTCCGCTCGGCATTGCGCTTCTCATACCGTTCGTGCGCTTTTTCGATGGTTTCGTCATCGAACTTGATTTTGCCGATTTTGTGCGTCAGTCCGCTGATGGTGCCGGCCCGTTTGTTGAGGTATGAGGTCGGCTTGGTGGGATTCCGTTTCAGCGGGTTGGGGTAGCAGGCGGTGATGAGTGCCGACTGCCTCAGATTCAAGTTCTTGGCGGAGGTATGGAAGTAATGCTGGGCGGCGGCTTCGGCGCCGTAAACACCCTCGCCCATCTCAATCACGTTGAGATAGACCTCCATGATCCGTTCCTTGTTCCAGATGTGTTCGATGAGGAAGGTGAAATAGACCTCGCAGCCCTTGCGAACCCAAGAGGATTTGGGCCACAGGAACACGTTCTTGGCGGTTTGTTGGGAAATGGTGCTCGCCCCGCGCCGGCGCCGCCCCGACTCCCGTTCCTGAATGGCACGGTCGATGGCAATCCAGTCGAAGCCGTTGTGCCCGAGGAAGTTGTTGTCTTCGGAGGCAATGGCGCACTTCACCATGTTGGGGGAAATCTCCTCCAAATCCTTCCACTCTTTTTCGATGGGAGCACCGATGGTCACTTTCCGGATGACCATCAACGGTGTGATAGGCGGATTCACCCAACGGTATAGAATCGTCAGCAGGATGCTGGCAATAAAAAGAAAAAGCAACGCTTTTCCGATGAAAACGAACAGTTTCCCGAAAAAACCGCGTTGCTTTTTCGACTTTCCGGCAGTTTTGCCCTTTGTTTTTCCTTTAGCCATACAAATACCCACTTCTTTGTGGGTTCAGACAAAGAATTAACGAGGAAAACCTGCCAATATTGCTTTGCCTTGCGGCGATTATTTGTTCTTGAGGAGGTCTCTGATTTCGGTGAGGAGAACTTCTTCCTTGGTCGGTTCCGGTTCCGGAGCGGGAGCGGCAGCCTCCTCTTCGGCTTTCTTCTTGGAGGTCAAATCCTTCATCTTGTTGATGCCTCTGATCACGAAGAAGATGGACAGGGCGATGATGAGGAAGTCGAACAACACCTGGATGAAGTTGCCGTAGTTGAGGGTGAGGGCGGGGGTGATGACCTCGCCGTTCTCCATCACGGCCTCTTTCAGCACCACGTTCCAGTCGGTGAAGTTGACACCGCCGACCAGCAGACCGATGGGGGGCATGATGATGTCGCTCACGAGGGAGGTGACGATTTTTCCGAATGCGCCGCCGATGATGATACCGACTGCCATGTCAATCATGTTGCCTTTCACGGCAAAATCTCTGAATTCTTGTAAAAATTTCGACATAATTATTGGGTTTTAAAATCAAGTTGCAAAAGTAATCAAATTATTCTGAGGAGAAACCGCATTCACGGATTCTCCCCAAAATAACTTTCCAATTTCAACTTTCAACTTTTAACTTTCAATTTTTAACTTTCAACTTTTAACTTTTAACTCCCCTACTACCAAGCGAAGAGCGGGCGGTTCTGCATCATCTCGTTCACCTGGCCGCGGGTCTTGGCGATGAGGGCTTCGTTGGTCGGATCGCTGAGGACAGCGTCGATCATGTCAACGATGACGCCCATCTCGTTCTCTTTGAGACCGCGGGTGGTGATGGCGGGCGTGCCGATACGCAAACCGCTGGTCTTGAAGGCGCTGCGGCTGTCGAACGGAACCATGTTCTTGTTGACGGTGATGTCGGCGGACACGAGGGCGTTCTCGGCTTCCTTACCGGTGAGTTCGGGGAACTTGGTGCGGAGGTCGATGAGCATCAGGTGGTTGTCGGTACCGTTGCTGATCACTTTGTAACCCTTGTTGATGAAGGCTTCGCACATGGTCTTGGCGTTCTTCATCAGCTGCTGGATGTACTGGTCGTAGCTGTCGGTGAGGGCTTCGCCGAGGGCGACGGCCTTGGCGGCGATGACGTGTTCCAGCGGGCCGCCCTGTGTGCCGGGGAATACGGCGCTGTCGAGCAGGGCGCTCATTTTCTTGATCTCGCCCTTCGGGGTGGTCTTGCCCCACGGGTTGTCGAAATCCTGGCCCATCAGGATGAGGCCGCCACGGGGTCCGCGGAGGGTCTTGTGGGTGGTGGTGGTCACGATGTGGCAGTATTTGACGGCGTTGTTCAGGTATCCCTTGGCAATCAGACCGCTGGGGTGGCTGATGTCGCCCATGAGGATGGCACCGATCTTGTCGGCAATCTGGCGCATGCGATCCCAATCCCAGTCACGGCTATAAGCCGAACCACCGCCGATGATGAGTTTCGGACGGAACTCGAGGGCTTTCTTCTCCATGTCGTCGTAATCGACCATGCCGGTCTCTTCTTTCACCTGGTAGCCAACCACTTTGTAGTTGATGCCGCTGAAGTTTACCGGGCTGCCGTGGCTGAGGTGACCGCCGTGGTTGAGGTCCATGCCCATGAAGGTGTCGCCGCTGTTGAGGCAGGCGAGGAAGACAGCCATGTTGGCCTGTGCACCGCTGTGGGGCTGCACGTTGGCCCAGCAAGCGCCGTAGAGTTCTTTGGCGCGCTCGATGGCGATGGTTTCGCTCTGGTCAACAATCTGGCAGCCGCCGTAGTAGCGCTTGCCCGGATAACCTTCGGCATACTTGTTGGTCATCACGCTGCCCATGGCTTCCATCACCTGGTCGCTGACGAAGTTCTCAGAGGCAATCAGCTCGATGCCCTTGGTCTGACGCTCACGCTCTTTGCGAATGAGGTCAAAAATCTCGTTATCTCTCTGCATATCTGTTTGTTGTTTAATTATTTTATAACGATAATATTTTGCAAAAATACAAATAAAAATGAAAAAATGAAAATGAAAAAATGAAAATTGGTTTTTTATGCGTATTTTTGCACCCCGAAATGAAAAAGATTGTTCTCGTCATACTCACCCTTATTGCACTACCGTCCAACAGTATTGCGCAACTTGTCCCATTGGTTTCCAAAGAAAGCAATGTTCTCTCGCTCGACATCAACCGTATCTATGACTACAATCAGTACGAGAAGTCGCGCTGGGGGCTGGGGCTGCAATATGACATCGCCCTCGGCGGCGAGCGTTTCAGCACCCTGTCGCTGAGTGGCTATGGTGCCTACGGATATGAGGACCAACGCTTCAAATGGGGGCTCATGGCCGGCCTGCAGAGCAAACTCAAGCACAAGTCACTCTTTTACGTGCGTTTTTTTCACGACCTCACACCCGAGGCCTCGCGCTACCTCAACACCTACCAACTTCTTAACTTCACCTCTACAGGTTCCTTCATGACACGCCTTTTCAGCGATACCTATCGACTCACTTTTGGCTTTTCGCGCCAAGCTACCGCCAAACGCACAGATGGTTTTGAACTGCGTCTCTCCAGAGAACGGCCTCTGCATTATGCGACCTCACTAATTTACCCTTCGAGTTATTCCGATTTGAAAAACATTCACCATACTGACTTTATCGAAGGACGCCTTTTCGTGTCCCATACTTCCGGTCTGCGCGGAGAACTTCTTGCGGGTACCCATGGAAAGTTCTCACACTTTTACCAAAACATGCAGCCGTTCCTCCGGCTGCTGCTACAATACGACAAAGAGATTATTTTCTCCACTTTCAAACTCGACTTTTTCGCCCAAGGAGGTTTCGCCAACAACGACGCCCCCTACAGTCGCCTCTTCGACCTCGGAGGTACCTGGGGCAGCCCCATCGCCTTACAGCGCTCGCTCCTAACCGCTCGCCCCAATGAGTTCGTTGCCAACCTATTCACACTCATTAACCTTAAACTTACTACCCAAGAACCACTCTTTCGGTTCAATAGCGAGTTCCTCGCCATTGGCACCGCCCCCTCACCCTTCCTGCTATGCAACGCCGCTTGGGGAAAACTGCGTGACGGTGTAGTATCCTATGTCCCCGACAAAGGCATCGCCGAAGTGGGCGCCGGCGTAGACGGACTTCTTGTTTGGGGCGCTGTGAAATGGGGTGGTGCTGTGGTCTACCGCCTCACCCCCTCTTCCGCCGCTTATCACTACTCCGACACCAAGGATAACCTCGTCTTCCTCTTCACCGCGCAACTGGACATATAAAAAATAATACAATAAAACTGACATTGGCCCGTTATACCGACAACACGACCGCGGCAGCCTTTCAATAACCTATAACCTATAACCTATAACCAATTTAAACTTTAAACTTTAAACCTTAAACTTTAAACTTTAAACTTTATATATGAAATGCCGCGTCAGCCTTTCAATAACCTATAACCTATAACCTATAACCTATAACCAATTTAAACTTTAAACTTTAAACTTTAAACTTTATATGAAAAGACTCCTTTTTAGCTTGTTGTTGTTCCTCGGAACGACTGGGATTACCGAGGCACAATCGTATAAGATAGTTTTCAAACTCGATGGTGCCACCGACTCTGTGCTCTATATCGGCCGTCATTTCCGTGACCAGTTCCAGATTCAAGACTCTGCCCGTCGCGCCAAAGATGGAAGCTACACCTTCCAGGGAAAGAAGAAATGGAACCGCGGCATCTACGCCCTTGTGCAACAAAACCGCGAGAAGTCTCTGGGCGACTTCGCCATCGACGATAGCCAGCAGTTTACCATCTCCGCCGATGCCAAACTCACCCCCTCCACAGTGAAAGTCAAGGGAAGCGATGCCAACAGCCAGATGTTTAGTTATATCGCAACATGGAACGATGCAAAGCAGCGGAGAAACGAAATCAACAATCGCAAGAAAGATGCAGCCACCAAAGAACAGGCAGAGAAAGAAGAAAAGGCTCTGATTGACGAGATGGATGCCTATAACAAGACTGCCCTCCACCCTAAAAAATCCGTCCTCTTCTTCGACCTCGTCAATCTCTTTGAGGATGCCGATGTGCCCGACAGTATCCAGGACAAAGCCACCTATTTCCGTGCCCACTATTGGGATTGTCTCTTCAGTCCTGAGAACCGCAAGAAATGGAAGACCGAAGAGCTGATTTACACCCCCGACCTCTACAAAAAAATGAACTATTTCTTCTACGGCATGCTTTACTATGCCGACAGCGATACCATCAAAGCCGAAATCGACCGTCTCGCCACTCGCATCGGCGACGACACCCTCCTGCTGCGCTATCTCTTCGACCATATCGAACCTCGCTACTATCGCTCCACTCGAAATATCGGCTGGGATGCCGTTTGGTGCCATCTCGCAGGAAACTACTACCTCAAAGGCCGCTGTCCTTGGGCCACTGAAGGTACCTTGCACAATATGCGCTACAACTACAACCGTATACGTCAGAGCCTCATCGGTGCCCACGGACAAGAACTTTGGATGGCCGACACCAACCAGTCTTCCAATCCTGAAGACTGGATCAGCAGCCACCGATTCCCACAGAAATATGTCATCCTATGGTTCTGGGACCCCGACTGCCACCATTGTCAGGAGCAGAGTGCCGAGCTCAAAGTCCTCTACGACTCCCTCCTCACCACGCCCAACCGCCCCTTTGAAGTTTATGCCGTCGGCTATGAGAGCGACATCGCAAAGTGGAAGAAATATGTTAAAGACCATAACTTCCGCTGGGTCAACGTCGGAGGCCCCAATGTCAACATCGACTACCAAGAGGCCTACAATATCCACGGCGCCCCCACTATGATTATCCTCAACGAAAAGCGCGACATCATCATGAACAAGGTGCTGCCCATCAAGGGCCTCCTACGCTTCCTCGAAGAATACGAAAAGAAAAATAAGAAATAAAGGTTATTGGTTATTGGTTATTGGTTATTGACGCTACGCAGTCGAAATGGCAACAACGTAATGCGGCAGCCCTCGATAACCAATAACCCATAACCACTAAACATTAACAATGGATTTGATTAACATACTGCCCGACAGCGTGGCCAACCAGATTGCGGCCGGCGAGGTGGTCGACCGTCCCGCCAGTGCTGTGAAAGAGCTGCTGGAGAATGCTATGGATGCCGGCGCCACCCAGATTGACCTCATCGTCAAAGACGCAGGCCGTACCCTTATACAGGTGGTCGACCATGG
>JAEEGG010020527.1_pt1 | contig 13197 bp, 11 predicted proteins | sample 9134161 | NCBI WGS metagenome assembly JAEEGG01 (sample SAMN16246543, study PRJNA631951) | gut metagenome | biome: gut microbiome; feature: rumen; material: CR-attached | host: Bos | place: Iran: Karaj | collected 2018-10 | reverse complement strand
TTGAAATTCTGTGCGTTGACTCGTGCGATACTCCGCCAAGCCGTCGCGGCGGACGTTCCCGCCGCCTTGTCATCGCCATGTTCGGCATCAACATAATACGTTGCAGCGGAAGCCACGGAAACCGCCAGCAAGCTACTAAAGATAATTGTGTTTGTCATGGAATGAAATGGCATATGAAAAACTCCTTATCGTTGGAAATCACCCTATTGGCATCATACCCACCGCATGGGTATCAGTGCATCCGCTTTATCATATTGTTAAGATAGTGCGTTTCAAGACAATTGCAATCCATGTCACATTGCTTCAGTGAAACTACATTTTTTACCGCGGTTTACACTCTTTAAAGTCCCACTGCTGGATTGTTCTGTAGGATACGACATTTCCTTTTTGCAGGAAGTATAGTTTTTCTGCTTCTAAAAAATTTTTCTTTGCTGATCTTTCCTCAAGTTCCCACATATTAATTGTTTTTTCTGACATGAAGAATCTTCTATACCAACTTCCTCTTTTCCTTGCTTTTATATATGCTTTTATGGCATTTATAAAGTTATCTATTACTGCCAGGTTATCTACTCGCAAATTTTCCTTATTTATTGAACTTTCAATCATCGAGTCATAATTACACGCTCTGAGGGGATCCACAAGTCTTATAGTTTCAATTTCAAATCGATCCAATCCCTGAATGAACCCTTTGTTAGGATCATGCGCTGTTTCAGCGGCCTTTATAAAGATGCTGGAAGGAACATTATGTATATCCACCGTTCTGATGATTCTTTTTTTAGGATCATGCGTTGTTTCAGCATCTCTTATAATGATACCGGAAGAAACATCCTCTGAACTTTTCTCATAATAGAGTATCATTTCTTCTTGAAAACTTGCAGGAAGTAATTCTATTCCTACAACACCCTTTGCACAAGATATTTCGTGTATTTTGTGATATACCTCCAGTATTGACGTACGTCCTAGATGATCTTTTATCATACGTTCTTTATAATCTTTTAATTCCTCATTTTCTTTTGTTCGTATATCATTTTCTTCTAGAATGCAACAAAGTACACATAAAAATACAAACAAAAAAACCAATGAAGTTATAGTATAAGTATATGCATCGAGTGATTTCTTCATGTTTCCTCCTGATATACTTTAGACTTAATCACCCCATGAATCCTTTCAGACTGGAAAGGAAGCGGCGATCCTCTTCGATGGAGCGGCCACGCGTCGTCAGATAGCCGCCTGTGATGAAGGAATTCATGCCGGAAAGCATCAGCAAGCCTTGGAAATCTTTCATCGTCGTTTCACGGCCTGCCGCGAATTTGATGACTTTCGTCGGATTCACAAGACGGAAAATGGAAAACGCCTTCGCGACGTCGCATGGCTCCATAATGCATCGAGCCTCCAATGGCGTGCCTGGAATCGGCAGAAGAACGTTCAACGGAATACCATCGACATCCAATTCACGACATGCGAATGCCATCTTCACACGATCACGCCATGATTCGCCAAGGCCGAAGATGCCACCGCAGCAAATCGTCACGCCGTATTTCTGCAAGTATTTGATGGTCTGGATCTTCTCGTCGATTGTATGCGTGTCTGAAATCAGTTCCGCATACCGTTCGGGATTCGTCTGCAAATTCATGTTGTAGCGATACAGACCATGGTCGGCAAGAGCCTTTGCTGTTTCATCGCTCAAAACACCAATGGACGCACAGACACGCAGATCCGGAAACGTCTCCCGCAAAGCGTCAATCGCCATCAGTATCTTCTGGAATTCAACATCTTCCGCCTTCAGATAACCATAGCCGCTTGTCACGATACCATACATGCGCACGCCTTCGTCATAGACCGCTTTCGCCGCTTTCACAATCTCATTCACATCCAGCAGCTCATACGTCTTGATGTTCGTCTGGTAATGAGCGGATTGCGCACAGAATTTGCAATTCTGCGAGCAAACGCCCGATTTTGCGTTGATGATGGAACACGGTTCGCTTTTCACTGCGAATTTGTCCCGCACTTTATTGGCAAGTGAAACAAGATCCAATATGTCGTTGCCTTCCAATTCGGTCAATTCCATGGCGACGGATTCCGTCAGCGGTTCACCGTCCAAAACACAATAACTTTTTTCAACAGCAGGTGCAATTCTCATATTCATCCAAATTCTTTCAATCATGGGAAACCTCATGTTTCCCACTATAAATATAATCCTTCTTCTTGATTCAGCATGAAAATGCACTGCATCTTTCCATCCTTTCAAGCAATTTTATGCTTGAAGAGACATCATCACCATCCCACTTGCAAAGCCTCCACCGATCACTATAGTATTTTGATTTTTATCCATCAATCCGTATCAAAAGATGTCTGAAAACACTCTACAGGACTATACAATCCTCAAAAAGCAACCACAACCCCTTTTTTTATCACCATGATTAGATAATTTTCTAATCAGCGCTATCCACCATATTCAATTGTTGATTTTCAAAACTCTGTGTTTTTTTCTTCTCAAACAGTTTTTTTCTCTTGACATACTGCTTTTTTATTATAATGTACTAAAAAACAAAAAATTGAAAAAAATCAAACCGCATGTAACAAACTCGCCCAAGACGGAGAATATTGGATGACAGGGGGACGAAAAGAGGATCAACGCGTCACCGGCATGTATCCTGCCACTCCGTCGGACTATCCCAAACAACGACAACATCAACCGATAACAACATAACCAACAGGAACACAAGCCATGGCAACCATTGACGACTACAAGACCTTCCTTGAAACCATCCGCAAGCAAACCGGCCTAGACATGCTCGTGCCGGACGACGACGGACTCTTGAGCTTCCGTGTCGATGACGAATACAACATCAACCTCCAATTCCTCGAAGTCTCGGCGAAAATCCTTTGTTTCGTGGAAATCGCCACGCTTCCGTCAGATGCTGATGTCGCCATTTACCGCGACCTGCTTGCAGGCTGCCTCTTCGGGAAGGAAACAGCTGGTGGATATTTTGCATTGGAAAAAGAAAGCAACACCATCATCTACAACTACATGTTCGATTTCGACACGGCGGCGGCCGATCCGGAGAACTTCGTCGAGACGCTGGAAAACATCCTGCAGCTTGTCGATATTTGGGCCGGCCGCATTAACGGCAAATTAGGAGGGGAACCGTCGGAAGACAAACAAGACGATGACGCTCCCATGTCAATTCCGAATCAACAATCCACATTATTTTTCCGTCCATAGGTAACATGCCATGCCCATTACATTCAATGATTTCCATCAATTAGCCATCAACGCACCAAAAGATACGCGGGACATCGTCGTTGATCGTGTCAAAACTCCCCTAAACGTGAAGTTTGGTAATCGTGTCTTTTCTTCTGGAAAAGATCTGAACGACGCGACCATGAAGGCGTTCAAAGAAGCCCTGCAGGAAGAATACGGCGTCTTCGGACTCCATGCCTTCGACACCGTTGTCGGCACCCGTGCCCAGCGTCACCAGTCCTTGCGCGCATGCGATATCAAAAAGATTGCCACATCAATGGAATCGTTGAAGCAAATACGTTTCACCAATGAACTGGACCGCCAGTTGCAGACAAATCCCGCGCTTCTTCAAGCCGGCGGTAAGCCGATAGCCCAAGAAATACGGAATATCGTCAAGGAGCATGGTGAAGAACTCAAAGCATTACTAAAAGAATGCAAGACACCGGAAGATATCGCAGAACTTGTCGATATGTCAATCAAACGAGCGTTGCCCGAAGCGCAGGAAAGACTGAATGCTTCGGATAATCCGCCACAACTCCAAGCGTTCAGGAGTCTCACGCATGGAGAAAAACAAGTCGAATCTGATTCCAGCGCAATGGGTCTCTCCAGATTGCATAGCAGCGCCACATACAGAGGCCCCAGCACATCAGTAGAAGACCGTGTAAAAAATGGTTCAATGGGCACGGGCATGCGTATCAACGACAGCCATCTCCGTCCCGCCGTCTTCGAAAAACTCAAGACCAACGGCGTCGAGCCCGGATTCATCTATCATAACGATTGGTCGCAGCATGACTCACGAGCCTTGATGACCGACATCCATTCCGATAAAACCCAACAGTTTATTAACGATTTTATCTCAAAAAATCCCAAACTTCAGGGGAAATCCTACCTTGTACAAGGTCTGACGATCGGTCGCGCCCATCCTGCGGGTGTCGCCTTTGCGGCGGAATACGTCCTCTCGAAGGAACTTGACAAGCTTGGGCAAGATCCGAAGCTAGACTCGCCGCTCCTAAAAGCCATCAAGCAATCATTTCCAAATGCCCAGAAGACAGACTTCTTCCCTGCCGATGATTCGCAACAGCCTACCCCCCAGCAAAAGGCCAACCTCGAAAAACTCAAGAAGGACTGTTTCATCCCGCTTCGCGACGCCGTCATGACCTATAGCAAGACGGCTGCGAAGACCGATCCAGACAATTCGCAACTGCCAGTGTTCAAGCATTTCACAGACCGCCATATCCTTAAGCTCGACTACAATGAAAGTAACCGTGTATCCACGGGAGGTGCGGCAAGCACGGGCAAATTCCGCCTGCCCGAACGGGTAAAGGAAAAAGGCCCCTTTTACTATTATACTCGCCTCACGACGGCGGATAAGGCATCCGTCGGTGCCGTCTCCGAAGCCTTTGCCAACGATCTTACACGTCTTCTCGGCGTTCCTGCGCAGGAACTTACGCTTGTTCGTGGGAAATATTCAGATGGACATCCCAAAATCATGCTGGAGGCTAAATTCGCCGAAGGGTACCATGATTTCGAAGATGGCTTTATCGAAGACGGCCGTACAGTCGGCGATGTGGAGGCGCTCGGTAAATACAAGGCCATTTTCCTAGCGCTCGCGGACCGCGACGCAATAGGCTCGCATGGCCAGAATAAAGGTGTCATTAATGGCAAGTTCTTCGCCATTGACCCCGGTCATTCGCTGGAAGGAAGCGGCAAAAAATTGGATATCAAAGACAATCTCTCTTTTACCGATACAGATTTGCGATCGTGGAAAATTTTCGCTCGTAAGTTCAAGCGTTTCAGTAATTATACAGTGTTCGACGACGACACACGCTTCGCCAAAATGCAAGGTGTCTTGAAATTGCGTGAAATGTGCAATGGAACCCCCAATCTCATCGAACAACTCGCCGAGAATTATCAAACAGCCTTCAACGAAGATGAAGAAGGTATCACTGCAGAGGAAAAGAAAATCCGCCACCAGGTATCCGATAACATTAGAGATATGATGGGTGAATTCACAACGCAGGCCAATAGAATAATCGATATCTGTGCTGACCAGCTAAAGTTGTATGACGATCTTGAAAACGATCCTAACACCAAGCCATTGCAAGAAGGTGCCATCGAAACCATTGAGAACCTTGAAAAACTTACGTCGCCAACGACTTGGACGAGCAAAGAAGGCAAAGTCGAGCTGAAGCATCTCTCTGTCGTTGAAAAGACGCGCATCCCGTGGACGGCTAAAAAGGAAGGCGACTTTCTTGTCTATACATCCAAAAAGCCGATTCCCGACGAAGCCCAAGTTCAACTGCTTAAGCAGATGTATGGCGCCCCGAGCTCTGCTGAAATCCACATCGGCAAAGATGGCATGGCGACCATCAAAGTTCCAGTTGGTGATGCCCAACACCTCTTCAATGCCTTCTCGGAAGACAAAATCACCAAAGTCAAGTATCCAGAGGAAGTTCAACGCCGCGCTGACGTGGCGGCGGAAAAAGCCAAATTCCAGCAAGACGCAGTTGAAACAGCCACAAATCTTGAAAAACTGATGTCGCCAACTGCCTGGCATGGTGCGCCTAACGCCCCTAACGAAAGATTTCTTTCCGTTATCCAAGGGACTAACCAAGATGATCACGTCCCATGGACGGTTGAGACAAAAGACGACGCTCTTGTCTTTACATCAGGACAGATCAAAAAACAAGATGCCCTTGTGCGCCTGATGGACCAGTTGAAAAAAAACTTGCCTGTAAGATTTCGTTTGGGTACTGACGGCAAGGCGACGATCACAGTGCCAGTAAAACAAGCCCACGTCTTTTTCAATACCTTCAGCGAGAAGGAAATAGCAAGAATCAAACATCCGAATGATTTCCAACAATACACAGCACAAGTTGACAAACCTTCTACCGAACAGCCGCCAGTTGACGTGCCGCCGCCACCAGTTGATGTGCCGCCGCCGCCACCAGTTGATGTGCCGCCACCACCACCGCCATCTATCGACAATCCGCCACCACCGCCATCTATCGACAATCCGCCACCGCCTGTAGGACAGTAAACGCAACCCCCTCCGACTACAACGACTACTACAACTACAGACATCTAGTACACTGTTTCATTTGTAATTCAACTAAATTTGGGATATAGGCTTTTCAGCTTTATCCATGCATCGACTATGGTGAATTGTCAAAAGACCTTGGTTTTATTGCCGTTTCTTTCCACAGGCCATGAATCAAGCTCTTTTGACATTTCATCAACTGTCGTAATCAATTTTTCTGCTGAAGTTCTAGCGGCTCAAGACGCTGAGCTCAATCTTGGAATTAAGCAATCCCTTGCTATTGACGAAATCCATTGCGGTCTTGAAAGAACAATAGGTCATTGAACATCATCAATTCGTGTCTGACCATATTGACCGCAACCATTCCTGAGAAAAACTACCATGAAGGATCATCTTTGTGACCCACAGAAGGTAGGATTGCTTGCGGACATCGCCATCGTCTCCTCTGATTTCGATGCAGAGGAGACGATTCTTGAAGGCAGTACCATCTCAGAAACCAGTTGAAGTATCTGCCGAGCCCAATACGCAAGGCATCACAAAAACGTAGCCTTGATGGCAAGATTTACAAAAATGTTTGGGCTTTATGTCAGTGGACTACGGCTCGACGGTAGGCGGCGGCGGTGCGGAGGCGGTTGGAGGTTGCTCAGGCTTGGCATCCGTTGTCGGTTGGATGTTTGGCTGAGGCGTAACGGGCGGAGGCGGAGGGGGGGTGGGCTGTTCAGGTTCTGAGCCTTCCGTTATTGTGGTCGTCGTGGTAGTCTGGTTGACGTCTGGCTGAGGTGTAATGGGTGGTTGCGAAGCGGGGGTGCTTGGCTGCTCAGAATCTGAGCCTTCCGTGATTGTGGTTGTTGTAGTCGTTGTGGTCGTCGTCGTTTGGTTAATCGGCTGTTGGACATCCGCAGCCGTGGGTGCCGGAGCGGAGGGATTCCGTAACATGGCAAGGATCGCCTTGACATCATTTTTGGCGGCAGCAACCTTAGTCGGATCGCTCGACCCCAAATCGTTTAGAATCCGTTGGTGGTCCGGATCATTGCTTGTTCTCATGTAATCAGCGACCAGCTTGGCATCGCATGGGATGCCAGAGCTATGGTTCAATTCCGCGACAGTGACAAGATTAAGAAGTTCAGGGCGAAGATCGCAACGAATGTTGGATTGTCGATTTTGAGGTGCCCATCCAAGTGCATCATACGTTGTTAGTATATTTTTGAGTTTTTGTATACCTTTGCCACGTTCTGCGGGATTGGAACTGAGAAGCTGATTAATGGTTTCCTTATCAAGAGTTTGAGCATTGTCCCCCAATCCCAACCCAAAAGTCATTCTTCTGACTTCGGCTTCATCAATGTTGAAAATACCCAGCATTTTTATATCGGAATCCGTGATAACTTTTGAGCGAATAAAATCAACATCATGGGTCTTGAATAGTGCTTGCTGGACTGCTGGATCATTAATCACTCCTGTCATTGCGGCTGCAATACCAAACTGTGTGTTATCCTTTGGATCAGACCCCATCCGTGCTAAAATGGACATGTCATTAACGACAATATCATCAGGAGTAGTCATTTTCGTTAACTTTCCTGACATCTGAAGCGGTTGTGGAAGGTCGATTTTAGGTGTCCCGTCTTTAGGATCAAAGGAAAGGACAAGATCCAAATTGAAAGTAATCTGGGAATTTTTGCCATCGAAAAAAGTCGTCGACTGTGAACCTATTAAATAGTTAGGTATGTTAGAACTGTTGATATGGATATTATAACTTCCGTCGTTTGCACGATCCACGGAGAAATTTGCCATATGTGAATTATGTGGAGCCATACCTATTGGATTATTGTTCCCGTCATTGAAACACCATAAAACTGGGTCTTTAGAAGAGATTAAGCCGTCCACGATGTCCTTATCTATACTTTGATGCACTATATCGCCAATAATACGCGCGGCACGAAGGCCATTCGTTGGATCCTGACCGAAAAATTGTTCAAGCTTTGCAGTCATCTCTTGCTCAAAAGTTGCGCGTTCATCGGAACCATTTTCAGTTGAATCATCAACATAAGCAACGACTGTATTTCCGACTTTTAGCCCAAAGCCAGGGCGATTGTAATCGCAATAAGGCTGTTTGAAGGCATCCGCAATAGTCGGATATTTCTTTGCATCATCAGCTCGCTTGAGGCACCCCTTGTTGTATGCATCGAGAAAAACTTCCTTGAAAACACCATTGCTAGTTCTAGTAAAGGGTTGACCATTTTGGATGGGGTTGTTAATCACATCTGTATTATTAATATCACGGGCAGCAATCTTCACACGCTGGAGGATGGCCTGTGCATCTCGGACGCTTAATGCACTGTGATTGCCGCTGTCGATGCCGAGTTCCTGGCGGAGAGAGGCGCAGAACGCGTCACTGCATTTGTATTGACTGGTTATACTCTCGTAGAATGCCCGCCGTACCTCCCGGTTATCACTTCTGGTGGCATGGATATGGAAATGCCTGCCGAAGAATCCGGCATTGTATGATTCAATACCGGATCTATCATTGGAAAGCTTGATGTAACTATCTGCGTCAATATGGCTGGTGTTCAAAGTCTGCTGGATGGAATTCAGGGAAATCGGCATTTGCTTCGAGCCTCCATTGGATTAAAAGATTGATTGATGCTTTGTGAAAAATCTTTCAACTGTAATTCTCCAGTTTTGCAAAAAACGTTACAACAGAAATCAAATTTTCAGATATCCTGACATGAGCGAATTCATTTCAGGTGCATCCGCCTTAGGGGCGGACGGCACAGGGCGATAGTCTGCAATCATCTTCTTCCATTCTTCGAGGGCGTTCGTGAAATCGCTGAGAACCTGGACAAACGTCTCGTAGGTAAGATTTTCCATCAGCAGTGTCCGGTTGAGAAACACCTTCGATGAATCGGGGCGGACGGCGAGTGTAGCCCCGAGGGTTCCTTGGAAGAGGTAATTGGCTTGAAGCGCGCCCAGTAGCAATGCTTCCCGCCCTTCAGAGGGGAGTTCGCCCGCTTCTGCGAAACAGAGTAGATGCCCGCCCTCAACGACATGCATGAGAGTAATCGTCATGTCGTCCACATCGAAAGTGCAGCTGCCCGATTCGTCCAATGTGATTTGTCCAAGTCCGGTGTCCTTCCCAAAACGTTCAAGCAATGCGTCAATTTCCATAATTTTCCTTTTGATTGATTGAAAATTTTGTTTTTATTGATGCTTATATCTGCTTAATTTTTTGTTTTTTATCTGTATATTCGTCAGTAATATCCGCTTCCCTTCTTCATTTCAATTTATCCGTCAAATCCTTAATGGACACCCAAATATAGGAATTGCAAACTCTTTATGAAAATTTAAGGTACTGAACAAGGCGATTTCGCGCAAGGATGTTTTAAACAAACATGAAGTCCCACAGATTAACTGTGTTTTCATAGAATTCACGAAAACGTCCAAGCTACGACTGCCAAATGATGTCTTTTGGAAATGGTGGCATCATCATCTTATTCGATCTGATGTTCTGGAAAGGATTGCCATTCGCATGACACCATTTGACATTAGATGACATTTGGCTTGAATTTTTAGCCAATTTCAATGAATATTGGCCTATTTTTTATGCCAATTTGAATGAAAATTGGCCTATTTTTTATGCCAATTTCAATAAATATTGGCTTTTTTTGGGGGCCAATGATGCAATGGCAATGGTTTTGTCACAAATTTTCAGCCCTATTTTCAGGGACTTTTTTCTTATTACTATATTGTAAAACAAATGATTAATGTTATTGTAAATAACTTTTTGTAAATGAAAGTGGATTATTGTCCGTGTTTTTCCAAAAAGATCTTCTTCATGTTCGATTTCGCCACATTCACACTCATCATTCTCTCAATCGTCATCGCCATGGGGCGGGTGACGGGATTCTTCCTGTTGCTGTCTCCCATGTCGGATTCGATGATTCCGGGCCTCTGCCGCCGCGCCATCATTGTCTCCTTCTCCGTCATTGTCGCGCCGATGGTCTTCAAGCAACTGACGCCTGGCATGAGTCCGTATTATCTTGTATTCATGGCACTTAAGGAAGTCCTCATCGGTGCCATGCTCGGACTTTTCGCGAACTTCCCATTCTATCTGGCCGAATGCATCGGCAATCTCATCGACAACCAACGCGGCTCCACCATGAGCGAAGTCTATTCACCGTTGAGCGGTGCGCAAGTCTCCACCACGGGCATCCTTTTCACGCAGACGGTCACCGTTCTCTTTTTCGCCTCCGGCGTGTTTCTCATCGCCCTTGGCGCGCTTTACAAGAGCTTCAGCATCTGGCCGTTGTTCATGAACAGTCTTATGCCAAATTCCAACGCGCCATCCGTTATTCTCGGCATGGGCGATTCCCTCATGAAACAGACTCTTATACTTTCGTCGCCTATTCTTATCGTTATGTTTTTGGCGACGGTTGGTCTGGGCCTCGTCAACCGCACCGCCCCGCAGCTGAACGTTTTCTTCCTCTCCATGCCCATCAAAAGTGCATTGGGCATCTTCATGTTGATTATCTATCTACAATATCTCCTGAGACTTATGATATACGATTCCGATGATGCGATCCTAATCCCCATCCAGAAATTCTTTCAATAGCCTATGAGTGAAGGCGGCGAAAAAACCGAAATGCCGACCCCGAAAAAGCTGCGAGACGCACGCGAGAAGGGTCAGGTCAATAACAGCAAGGACATCACCTCCACGGCCTTGCTGTTGGTGTTATTGACTATCGTCGGCGTCCTGACACCCATGCTGATGCGGGATTTGAAGGAGCTTTTCATCTTTCTCTCACAGCTGTTCCGCGCGGAAAGCGAATCGGCCATCAACGAAGGGTTGAAGGAGACGGCCATCATCATCGTCAAATATTCATTCATCGTCTGTGTCGCGGCGGCTGTCACGGGCGTGGCCGCACAGCTTGCTCAAATTGGCTTTCTCTTTACTTTCGAACCACTTAAGCCAGATTTGAATAAACTCAATCCCGTGCAAGGCGCCAAGAAGATCTTCAGCAAGAAAAATCTGTTTGAACTCTTCAAGAACACCTTGAAAATCACATTTTTAGGCTATCTTATCTATAAGCTTGTCCTAGAGTCCATCCCTCTCCTCTTGACGCTCTGCTATGGCGATTTGGAAGACAGCATCCTGCCCGTTCTTGCCAAATTGCTGAAAAATCTCGCCATCTACACAGGCTTCGGCTACATCGTCATCGCCTTCGCGGATTTCTTTTTCCAACAAAAGAATTTTATGAAGGAGATGATGATGACAAAGGACGAAGTGAAACGCGAATACAAGGAGATGGAAGGCTCACAGGAAGTCAAACAGGCCCAGAGCCAATTCCGCAATGAAATTCTCAACGAGCCGCCGTCACAACAGGCCGTGAAAGATTCATCCGTCGTCGTGACGAATCCGACGCATCTGGCAGTCGGTGTCCGTTACGTGGCGGGCGAGACGCCGTTGCCGAAAGTCGTCGTCAAAGGCGCGGGAACGGACGCGGAACTCATCAAAAGGTACGCCGCCGAATTCGACATTCCCGTCATGGAGAACGTCCAGCTGGCCCGCTCCTTGTATTCGCAGGTGAAAGTCGATGACTATATTCCGGAAGAACTGTTCGCGCCGCTTGTCGAACTGTTGAAGATGATCAAAGACATCAAACAGACCAGACAGGAGGAAGAGGAACTCGACAGCATCAAGTTGGATGATGATCTCGATCTGGACGAGCTAGATGATGAACTGGACGATTTAGATGGTTTAGAATCTCCAGAATCTCCAGATAATCCAGAACCTCCAGATAATCCAGAACCTCCAGATAATCCAGAATCTCCAGATAATCCAGATAACATCATCTTAGGCAATGACAAGATAGACTTGGATGGATAATACTAAACTAGAACAATTTACGAAGCAATGGAGCACGTCGGAGCGCGTCATCAGGCTTTACCTGAACAGCGCCATCTACAACCGTTCTGACGCACAGGACATCCTTCAGCGGGTCGCCCTGTGCGCCTATCGGAAATACGATGAATACGACGCATCACAGCCGTTCCAGGGATGGCTCTTCGGCATCGCGAAATTTGAAGTACTCGGCTATTTCCGCAATCTCGGACGGAATCCAGAAGTCATTGATACCGAAATATCGGAACGGCTTGCGGACAACATGGAAGATCAATCCGAAGCCATTTCTCATGAAGACGACGAGCGTCGCGAACGGCTCGAGCAGCTTCTGGCGCAACTTCCAGAGAAAGCACAGGAACTCATCCGTATGCGGTTCTTCGATAACCGCGAATACGATGAAATCGCACAGCTTCTCAATACAAATGAAGGAGCGGTTCGGACCGCTATCAGCCGCATCATCGCTAAATTGCGCGGCATGGCCAAGACATCCATGCAGGAGACGATATAATATGTCAGAAAAACAAAAACAACTAACAGAAAAGGAATTTCTGGCGTCCTTGGGATTGGACGACATCGATTTGACAGTGGAAGAGCAACAGGAACCGCAGGACGGCCAGTGGCTTTTGGAGACGATGGACACGCTCACTCTCCTCCGACAGCTTGGCGCCATGGTCAACAACAACGCCCCCGTACTGGAACCGCCACCGAAAGACTCGTCGGACAAGCCGCCTATCGTGGCGGAACTGCTGGATTTGCTGAAGGAAAATCAAAAAAAATAAAAAAAATCAAAAAGAGGTGTAACAAATGAAAAAAACATGGAGAATTATTTATGACGGAACGAAGAACCGAGAGGGAGACACGGGAATATCTGGAGGAAATCCAGAAAACCGTCCAGAGATCGAAAGAGCTTCTGGAGGTCGCGAAAGGCAAGATTGAAGAGACAAGGAAGAAATGCGAGGAACTGGGAATCGATCCGGAAAGCCTCAAAAACGTGGATGTGGGCAACATCCAAGGCCT
>JAEEGG010020521.1_pt1 | contig 13199 bp, 9 predicted proteins | sample 9134161 | NCBI WGS metagenome assembly JAEEGG01 (sample SAMN16246543, study PRJNA631951) | gut metagenome | biome: gut microbiome; feature: rumen; material: CR-attached | host: Bos | place: Iran: Karaj | collected 2018-10 | reverse complement strand
AAATACCGGGCGGATACTGCGGTCAACGATATCACCTGCTGTGAGTATAAGGTCGGGATTCTCAGCGTTTATCATGTCCACCCATCGGGCCAACTCGGCGCGACGGTTATGATAACCCAGATGGAGGTCGCTTATCAGTACCACCTTGAGCGGTTTTTCAAGCGGTTTATCGGTCGTGATTGTAAGTTCCTCCCTGTACTTGTGGTGGTAGTGCAGACCGCCTATGAGCATGAGCAGCACCACACCTCCTATTATTGTGCAGAACCCTGCCGGGCTGCTCTTGAGGAAATCGGCCGGGAGCAATCGGCATATCTGTGCAAGACGGGCCAGCAGGAATCCAAGCAGCAGATACAGAAAGAATATGAGCCACGGATTACCTACATTATATACTATAGTGGCCAGCCCAATCTGCAGTTTCTCTATCCTGATGAAACTGACAAAGAAGAGAGCCATCCAGGCCAGGAACCCAGCAAGGACTCCGGCTTTTACGGCCCACATGCCCGGTGTAAGACGCCAAAGCCTCCAGCCAACGTAGATGGTAAGGGCCAGAAGCAGCCCGATAAAAAGCAATGCAATTGTTTTATTCATAGGCCGTAAAGGTAGTGCTTTTTTGCCTATCTTTATGCCTCAAACAAGACAACTATAGCCAAATGAAGAGACTTTACAGAACGTGGATGTGCATGGCAATAGCCTGCTGTGCCGCCATGATGATATCCTGTTCAGGACAGGCCGATAACCAGCAGAAAGAACTTATGACAGTAGGAAACCCTTACCTGCCGCTTTGGGAGCATATCCCCGACGGCGAACCTTATGTTTTTGAGGATCCGGACAATCCGGGTCAGTTCCGTGTCTATATATACGGTTCACACGACAGCATGATATCAGGTTATTGCGGACGCGAGTTGGTGGTATGGTCAGCCTCTGTGAATGACCTTATACATTGGCGTTATGACGGCGAGATATTCAAGGTTGACAAGAACGCAAACGGCGAGCCGCTGAGCCGTCTTGGAGTGGCCGATGTCCTGTACGCTCCGGATGTAACAGTTGTCACAGCCCCCGACGGCAGCAAGACCTACTACCTCTACCCCAACAACCAGTCAGGCGGCCGCAACGGAATGGTCTGCAAGAGCAAGCGCCCCGATGGCCCGTTTGAGGTCTGCAACTGGAGCAAGAACAACCCCAACCTGACCGACGGCGTGCTGGCATTTGATCCTGCAGTATTCGTTGATGATGACGCCAAGGTATATGGTTACTGGGGCTTTGAGCGCTCATACGCTGCCGAACTGGACCCCGCCACCATGGCAACCGTAAAACCCGGAACACAAATCGTGGAGGATATGGTTCCCGGCCGATACATGGACGGAGAGTTCAAGTTCTTTGAGGCATCGTCCATCCGTAAGATTCAGGATAAGTACGTATTCATTTACAGCAGGTTTACACTGGATGGTGAGTTTGGCCTGCCTTCATCCAACTATACGCTGGCATACGCTTACGGCGACAATCCCTTAGGCCCCTGGACCTACGGCGGAACCGTTATCGACGGCCGTGCACGTGAGATAAACGAGAAGGGTGAGACTATAGCATCGGCCACCATTGACGGTAATACCCACGGTGGAATATGCCAGATAAACGGTCAGTGGTACGTGTTCTATCACCGCCAGACCGGAACCGATGAGTACGCACGTCAGGCAATGGTTGCTCCCATCACCGTTAAGGTCACTCCGGGTCCCGGCGGCAAGGTTGAGATATCGGAGGGTGAATACAACTCTGAGGGATTCTCACTTGGCGGTCTTGATCCACTGGAGCGTCACTCTGCAGGTCTGGCCTGCTGGTACACCGGACCCACTCCTGCAGTACACGACTGGCCCAACAACATGTTCTCAGGATCTTATGTGGCATCGGCCTACGGAACCGACAGCAAGTTTGACAAGCCGTATGATTTGACCAACAACACCAACCCCGTGGTCAACAACACCGACGGATCAATAGTTGGTTACAAGTATTTCAACTTTGACGCCACAAGCGGCCGTGATGACGTAAGCCTGCTGCTCAACCTGATACCTGAAGGCGTGGACGGCACCATCACCATTATAGCCGACCGTCCCTGGGCATCGCAGAAGGGCAAGGAACTTGGCAAGATTCAAATCAAGGCCGATATGCCCCAGCGACCCACGGAGATCGCTGTAAAACTGCCCGCTATAGGTGAACTGAGCGGCAAGCACGCAATCTACTTCACGTTCTCATCGGACACAAAGGAGAAATCCATCTGCACCCTGCTGGACTTTGTATTCAAATGAGTCCCGCCAAAGTGTCCCACAGCAACCCCGGTCAGAGTAGGTTCTGACGCCGGTGAATGTGGGACATGAGCCTCAGATGGGGGTATGTAACACAGCAAGCCCCGTCACAGCGATTGTGGCGGGGCTTGTTGTGGGACACTTTGGCAAGTGAATTACTTGACAGAGAGCTTGTAGATTATTGTGTGCTGATACTTCTCACCCGGACGCAGTACCGTGCTGGGGAAGAACTCATGGTTAGGTGAGTCAGGATACATCTGTGACTCCAGTGCGATAGCGGTGCGGGCACCGGTATAAACCTGAAGTCCCGGATGGTTGTTCCAAACCTCCATGAATCGGCCTGACTTGGGAGAGTAGAGAGTAGCAACCTTCTCAACCTTACCGGCCTGCTCGTGAATCAGGCAGAAGTTGTTGTCATAGTTGCGGACCATACCCTCGGGTACCTGGCCGAAACCACCGAATCCACCGCGTCCACCGCGTCCGCCACCCTGTCCGGGCTGAGGAGGAGCGGGTGAGTACTGACGGTCACCTATGCGAACCGGCTTCTGGAAATCATAGGGAGAACCCTCAACCATACCCAGATCACCGGTCGGGATGTTGCTGCGGTCAGTCTCAGTGATGAAAGCAGCGTTGATCATCAGCTCGTGATCCATGATGTCACCGTTGCCGGCACCATCAAGATTGAAATAGGTGTGGTTAGACAGGTTTACAACAGTAGCCTTGTCGGTAGTAGCCTCATAGCTTATCTGCAGACCGCCGTCCTTTGTGATGGAGTAGGTCAGGATAGTTGTGAGGGTGCCGGGAAATCCGTCCAGACCATCGGGCAGAACACACATCAGAACCAGCTTGTTCTTCTTGGCCTTAAGCACAGTCCATACGGTGTGGTCAAAACCCTTTGCACCACCGTGCAGGGTGTGCTGACCGCTGTTCTTTGTGATGTTATACTCAACGCCATCCAATGTGAACTTACCGTTGGCAATACGGTTGGCATAACGGCCAAGGGCCGGACCTACCATACCCATGTTGTAAGTCAGGTATTGTTTGATGTTGTTGTTGTGAGTCACCAGATTGGCATACTCGCCGTTCTTGTCGGGTGAAAACAGACTTACTACAAATCCACCATAGTTGGTGATTTGTGCGGCTACCTTTCCCTTCTGAATGGTATACAGAGCCACCTTCTGACCATCAATAACGGTGTCAAAGGGTGCACTGTCTACAAACGGGAACTTAGGTTTGGCAGCACCAGCCGATACGCAGCAGGCTACTGCTGCAACAGCCAATAAAACTTTGGATAAATTCTTCATAGTGAAAAAGGTTACTTTTTATACTCTACAGCGGCAGCCTCAATAGGCAGGCACTGCTTGTAATTCTCAATGTAGGCATTGAATCCTGCCACATCCTCTGGGGTAGGAGCGACCGATGTACCAGTATCGCCGGCAAATACCTGATCATCAAGGAATTCAGCCAATGACTGCTTCTTCTTGTTGTTGATAAGGTACGATGCCAGGATAGCCATACCCCAGGGACCGCCCTCGCCTGCAGTTTTCATGCAGGAGATGGGAGAGTTCAGGGCAGCACCCAGAATCCTCTGGCCTACGCCCGGAGTGGTGAACAGACCGCCGTGACCGGTAATGCGGTCAACCTTGATCTTCTCCTCGTTGAACAGGATATCGTTACCAACCTTGAGCACACCTATTGCACCGCTAATAATAGCGCGCATAAAGTTGGCCAGGTTGAACTTGTCGTTAGCGGAGCGTACAAACAGCGGACGACCATCGGCAAAACCGGTAACAGGCTCACCCGATACATAGTTGTAGCTCATAATGCCGCCGCAGTCCGGATTACCCTTCAGGGCCACGTTGAAGAGGTTGGTAAAGAGCTTGCCCATATCAACGGGAATACCCATAACCTCCTCAAACTCCTTGAACAGGTTGACCCATGCGTTCAGGTCACTGGTGCAGTTGTTGCAGTGAACCATAGCCACGGGGCTGCCGTCGGGGGTAGTGACGATATCAATAACCTCATGAGGTTTCTTGAGGTCATGCTCCAGAACAATCATAGAGAATGATGATGTACCGGCCGATACGTTACCGGTGCGCGGACGAACTGCATTGGTGGCAACCATACCTGTGCCTGCATCGCCCTCGGGAGGACAGATGGGAGCACCCGGTTTGAGATGGCCCGATACATCCAGCTTGCGGGCACCGGCCTCGGTCAGCACGCCTGCGTCCTGACCTGCGTCAAGTGACTCGGGCAGAATGTCAAGCAGTTTCCAGGGATAACCCTTGCCGGTAATCAGCTTGTCAAACTTGGCTACCATATCGGCATTGTAGCTCTTGGTTGCCGGATCAACGGGAATCATACCCGATGCATCACCCACGCCAAGTACTCTCTTGCCGGTGAGCTGCCAGTGGATGAAACCTGCCAGAGTGGTCAGGAAATCGATATCCTTTACGTGCGGCTCATTGTCAAGAATAGCCTGGTACAGGTGAGAGATGCTCCAACGCAGAGGAACGTTGAACACGAACAGGTCAGACAGCTCGGCGGCTGCCTTGGCTGTATTGGTGTTACGCCATGTGCGGAACGGAACCAGTATGTTGCCGTTTTTGTCAAAAGGCATGTAGCCGTGCATCATAGCACTGATACCTATTGCGGCAAGGTTCTCGATTTCAACCTCATACTGCTTGAGCACGTTCTTGCGCAGGTCTGAGTAGCAGTCCTGCAGTCCGAACCAGATGCTCTCGACGCTGTATGTCCACAGCCCGTTAACAAGCTGATTCTCCCAGGTATGACTACCCTGGGCAATCGGCTTGTATTCGGGGTCTATGAGCACAGCCTTGATACGGGTTGAGCCAAACTCGATACCGAGGATGGCCTGTCCTTTTTCAATAACTGATTTGGGATCGTATGCCATATTACTTCAAAGCTTTGTTGAGCATGTAATATACCTCGTTGTTACGAAGCTGCTGCTTGAATCCACTGATTGTGGTGTTCTTGTCTATGCCGATATACTCGATATCGCACATCTCGGCAAAGTCCTCCCAATACTCAGCGGTAATATCATATGAGAATGCGCTGTGGTGTGTACCACCTGCCAGTATCCATGCGCCGGCACCAATCTCAAATGTAGGCTGCGGAACCCAGAGGGCCGATGCAACCGGCAGTTTGGGCATTGGCTTGGGCTCGATGCACTCAACCTCGCTGGTGATCAGACGGAAGCGGTTGCCAAGGTCAACAACGGTAGCCTTGATACCACGGCCGGTCTTTGATGTGAATACCAGACGGGCGGTCTGCTGCTTGCGGATACCTATGCCAAGGAAGTGAACCTCCAACTTGGGTTTGCCGGTAGCAATCAGCGGGCAGATCTCCAGCATGTGGCTCTGCAGGCTTGATGTGCAGTCAGCGGCAAAGTTCAGGGTGTAGTCCTCAAGGAATGAGCAACCCTTGGGCATACCCTGGTTCATAACCCAGAGAGTACGCTGCAGGCAGGCTGTCTTCCAGTCACCCTCAGCTCCGAAACCGTAACCCTCCTGCATCAGACGCTGTGATGCAAGACCCGGAATCTGATCGAATCCGCAGAAATCAGGAGCATCGATATCGGCATCACCCAGGTCATCGAAGTTGGTGGTGAAAGCGGTAGCGTTCTCATCCTTCAGGACGCGGCGCAGGGCGATCTCAGCCTTTGCTGCGTTCTTTACCTTCTCCCAGTATACCTTCTCACCGCTCTCATCGATCTTGATGGTGTAGAGCTTCTTGTACTCCTCAACAAGGGCGTCAGCCTCGGCATCGGTAACCTTCTTGAAGTACTCCATCAGTGATGATACGGGGTAGTAGTCTACATGATAACCCATGCGCTGCTCGAACTCAACGCGGTCACCGTCGGTAACGGCAACGTTGTTCATGTTCATACCGAACATAAGGCAGCGTACGTTGTGGGCATCGGCACGACCGGCAGCGGCGCGGGCCCAAACTGCGATCTGCTTCTGAGCCTCGGCACTCTTCCAGTGACCTACTACAACCTTACGGGCTACACGCATACGGGTGCAGATATGACCGAACTCGATATCGCCGTGGGCGCTCTGGTTCAGGTTCATGAAGTCCATGTCGATTGAATCCCATGGAATATCGGTGTTGTACTGTGTGTGGAAGTGGAGCAGAGGCTTCTCGAGAGCCTGCAGACCCTTGATCCACATCTTGGCGGGGCTGAAGGTGTGCATCCATGTGATGATACCAATGCACTTCTCGTCATTGTTGGCGGCCTTCATTACAGCCTCAACCTCCTTGCTGCTGTTGGCGGTACCTTTGTAGACAATCTTAACGGGGATGTTTCCGCTCTTGTTCAGACCTTCAACCATCTCCTTTGAGTGACCGTCTACCTTAACGACTGCGTCACCTCCGTAAAGTAACTGGGCTCCAGTTACCCACCATATCTCATTGTTCTCAAACATAGTGTTTACTGTTTTAAGTTATTTCTTCTTCTGGCCGTAATAAGCGTTAGGGCCATGTTTACGCATATAATGCTTCTCAATGAGAAGCGGATTCATCGTGAGTCCCGGATTGACAGACAGAGCCACGAACGCCATCTTGGCGCACTGCTCCATCACCTTGGCGTTGTAAACCGCATTGTCAGGTGATGTTCCCCATGAGAAAGGACCGTGGTTCTTTACCAGAACGGCCGGGGTGTGGTCGGGGTTGATCTTGCGGATGTTCAGAATCTCATCCACAATCACATTACCGGTCTCCAGCTCATACTGTCCCTTGACCTCAGCCTCGGTCATGTCACGTGTGCAAGGAATGTCCTTGTAGAAATAATCGGCATGTGTTGTGCCGATATTCGGGATGTCACGACCGGCCTGTGCGAAGGCAGTTGCATAAGTGGAGTGGGTGTGGACCACGCCTTTGATATTGGGGAAAGACCTGTAAAGTACAAGGTGAGTGGGGGTGTCCGATGAAGGATTGAGGTCTCCCTCAACGACCTTGCCGGTCTCGAGGGAGACAACAACCATATCACTTGCCTTCATCTCGTCATAGCTTACGCCGCTGGGCTTAATCACTACGAGGCCTTTCTCACGGTCAATGCCCGATACGTTACCCCATGTGAATATTACCAGCCCCTGCTTGACAAGATCAAGGTTGGCTTTGAATACCTTCTCTTTCAGTTCTTCCAGCATATTACCAGAGAGTTATATACAGAATAGCCAGAAGGATGATGATTCCGTATGCACCGATGTTGAACTGGTTGTTGGTACGGAAGAGAGAAAGGTCGATATTGATGGCCTTGGGATCCTGTACCTTGTCCTTTGCATTTGATGTCAGGTAGATACCAAGTACAAGGAATACTGTTGCCAGGAAGAAGATACCCTCAAATCCAAGGTTCTGCAGCTTGATGCACCAATCAGCGTTGCAAAGCATTACGATTGCACCCAGGGCATAGCACAGAGCTGATACTACAAAGAGAATCTTGCTCCATTTGAGCTGTGTGGCGATTGTCTCGTTGTCAAGCTTGGCAGCCTCAACAGGCTTCTTGCTCATGAGTGAGAGACCTACGAACAGGATAACCAGTACAAAGAATACATAACCCATACGGATCAGGAACGGAGTGTTGGGCATCAACAGCTTGAACAGTATTGAGAATACGAATGTGCTGATAGCTGTTACGATAGCAGCGGTGCCGCTTGAACGCTTCCAGAGCAGACCCAGACTGAAGATAACTACGATACCCGGATATACGAATCCTGAATACTCCTGAATGATCTGGAATGCCTGGTCGGCTCCACCCATGATAGGATAGATGGCAATCAGGGCAATTACAAGAGCTGAAACTGCAGTGATACGGCCAACCTTAACCAGAGTGCGGTCAGTAGCGTTCTTGTTGATGAACTGGTGGTATACATCCATCGTGAAGATGGTTGATGTTGAGTTGAACATCGAAGCCAGTGATGAGATAACGGCAGCGGTCAGAGCTGCGAATGACAGACCCTTTACTACAACCGGAGTGAAGTTGCGGATCAGGAAAGGATAAGCGTCATCAGAAATGTTGATTGAACCTGAAAGCAGACCCTCGCCGAGCAGACGGTTGTGCAGGTCAGCGTCGTTCCAGATCAGATATGCGCATACGCCGGGGATGCAGACGATGAACGGGATCAAAATTTTGAGGAATCCTGCGAATACAAGACCCTTCTTAGCCTCGTCAATGTTCTTGGCGGCAAGACCCTTCTGGATAATGTACTGGTTGAAGCCCCAGTAACCCAGGTTGGTAAGCCACATGGCACCTACAATCAGGACAATGCCCGGAAGAGTGAAGTAGGGATCATCGGCGATGTTGGGGAACAGGTCTGCCTGACGCTCAACTACAAGGTTGAAGTGGCGGTCACCGGGAATGTCTCCAAGACGTTCCATAACCTGACCCAGAGCGGGGATGGCACCGTCAACACCAAGGTGCGGAGCAATGGTCTTCAAAGCAAAGAAAGCGGTGATAAGACCACCACCAACCAGGAATACAACCTGCATTACATCGGTCCATGCAACAGATGCAAGACCGCCGTAGATTGAATATACACCGGCAACCAGATACAGGAATATGATGATGAGGAAACGAACTGAGATCTCAGTGCTTCCAACCATCAGTACTGCACCCTTCAGACCCAGGATCTGCTCAATGGCAAGAGCTCCCAGCCATGCAACTGAAGTCAGGTTGATGAACACATAGAGGAAGAGCCAGAATATTGAGAATGCCAGACCTACGCCCTTGTTGTAACGGTTGGTAAGGAACTGGGGAATGGTGAACACCTTGTTCTTGATCATTACCGGCAGGATGAACTTACCTACTACAACCAGGGTGATGGCAGCCATAAGCTCGTAAGCGGCAACTGCGATACCTGATGCGTAAGCTGAACCTGACATTCCGATGAACTGCTCGGCACTGATGTTCGCTGCAATCAATGATGCACCAACGGCCCACCATGTCAGGGTGTTACCGGCCAGGAAGTAATCGTTTGAACTCTTTTCTTTACCGTCTTTCTTTCTTGATACGAAGAAGCCCAGGAAGATAAGTACGGCCAGATAAATAAAGAAAATCACATAGTCAACAGGTTTGAAACCATTGTTGGCCAGTCCTTGCATAATGCTGTTTTCCATTTGTTTATTGTTAGTTTAAAATTTGATTTGCGTGAATTATTCAACACCGAACTGATAGATGCAGTGGCTGTAGTACTCCTGACCGGGAACCAGCTCTGCGCTGTACCAACCGGGCAGATTTGACTTGTTGGGGCTGTCGGGGAACTTCTGTGTCTCCAGGCAGCAACCGGTACGCTGCTCCATCTTGTTGCCCTGCTTGTCCAGACCTGAACCGTCCAGGAAGTTACCTGAATAGAACTGGATACCCGGCTCGTTGGTGTAAACCTCAACATAGATACCGGTGATGGGGCTGTACAGCTTGGCGGCGCACTTGGTGTCGTCACACTTGGTGTTCAGAACCCAGTTGTGGTCGTAACCGTTACCGTTCTTAAGCTGCTCGTATGCGTAGTTGTTGATCTCCTTGCCAATGGCCTTGCCCTTGGTGAAATCCATCGGGGTGCCTGCAACCGGCAGAATCTCACCTGTGGTCATGTAAGTGCTGTCGCAGGGAGTGAAGTTGTCGGCGTTAAGGGTAAGGATGTGGTTTGTAACGGGGATTGAGTGGTCGCCGTTCAGGTTAAAGTAACTGTGGTTGGTCATGTTGATCACAGTCTTTTTGTCGGTGGTAGCCTTCCATACAATGTCAATGGCATTGTTCTTGGTCAGGGTGTAGGTTACGGTGGCAACAACGTTACCGGGGAATCCGGCCTCGCCGTCAGCTGAGTTCATAACCAGAGTGATAGAACTCTTCTTAACCTCCTTTACATCCCATACCAGGTTCTGCCAGCCCATGGGCTCGGGCTCCAGAGTGCAACCTCCGTGCAGGCAGTGACCGAAATTGTTCTGCGGCAACTGATATGTCTTGCCGTCCAGAGTGATCTGACCCTGGTTGATACGGTTGGCGTAACGACCTACTGTTGAACCAAAGTCGCTGGCCTGAGTCGTGTAGTCCTTAATGTTCTTGAAGCCGATGACAGCGTCCTGCTTGTTTCCGTTCTTGTCAGGAACCATGATGGCAACGATACGTGCGCCGAAGTTTGTAACCCAAACCTCTGCGCCCTTTGAATTGGTCAGTTTGTACAGGTCAGTCTGCTTTCCTGTAAACTCCATCTGGAAGTCGGCCTTGTTCAGGACCGGAGCCTCCTGCTCCTGCGAGCATGCTGCCAGGGCAAGCACACCAGCCACGAGAGCGATAAAACTTGATTTTCTCATTTTGTTGGTTATTTAGTGATTAATGAATTATTGCAGTTTTCTTGAGCCGTCGCCTATGGTGACGCTGTAGATTTCGGGTACTATTCCGAACTTGCGTGCGTACTCGCGCTTGGCCTTTGAAACGAACTTTTCACATATTGTGTCACGAACCAGGTTGATGGTGCATCCGCCGAATCCTCCGCCCATCACACGGCTTCCTGTAACGCCGCACTCCTGAGCGGTCTCCACCAGGAAATCAAGCTCGGGGCAGCTTACGGTATAGTCGCGGCTGAGTCCCCAATGGGTCTCGTACATCTTCTTGCCTACGGTCTCGTAGTCATTCTTCTCCAGTGCGGCGCATACGGCCAGGACACGCTCTTTCTCATCCAGAACGTACTTGGCACGGCGGTAGTCCTCATCGCTCAGGTCACCCTTGACTGTGTCAAGCATCTGGTAGTTGGCATCACGCAGGGTCTCCACGCCGCCGAACTCACGGTTCATCAGCGCTACGGCCTTCTCACAACTCTCACGGCGCTCGTTATACTCGTTGCCGAGCGAATGCTTGACCATGGAGTTTATCAGTACCAGCTTGTAGCCATCCGGATTGAAGGGGAAATACTCGTATTCAAGTGAACGGCAGTCCAGACGTATAAGGCATCCCTCACGTCCGAATACCGATGCGAACTGGTCCATGATTCCGCATTTCACGCCGCAGTAGTTGTGCTCGGTGGCCTGTCCTATCTTGGCCAGTTCAAACTTGTCTACACGACTGTCGGCGAACATGGTGTTCAGGGCAAACGCAAAGACACTTTCAAGTGCGGCCGATGAAGACATGCCGGCACCGGCCGGAACGTCACCTGTGATGGCAGCGTTGAATCCGCCCAGGGCTACGCCGTGCTTTTCAAGTTCCTTGCACACGCCGAAAACGTAACACGCCCAATGTTCCTCAGGCTTTGAGGTGTCATCGAGCGTGAATTCTACGTAGGGGTGCTCTTTCTGGTCAAGCGCCAGAAGGCAGACCTTGCGGGAGCCGTTACGGTAAATTTCAATGGCAACGCCTTTGTCAACGGCACCCGGAAAGACGAACCCGCCGTTATAGTCGGTGTGCTCGCCGATCAGGTTTATGCGACCCGGCGAAAAGTATAGGTCACCGCTCGTGCCGAATTGCTGGCGGAACCTGTTTCTCAGAATGGTCGTATCCATCTTAAGGGATTATTCCACTCCGAAACGATAGATTGTTGTCTGTGTGTAGACCTCACCCGGATTCAGAACCGTGCTGGGGAAGTAGGGACGGTTGGGGCTGTCGGGGAAGTGCTCTGCCTCAAAGCAGATAGCGCAGCGCTTGGGCAGTGTTGAACCGTGGGCGCATGTGCTGCCGCTGCACCAGTTGCCTGAGTAGCACTGGACACCGGGCTCGGTGGTGTAGCACTCCAGTGTACGGCCGCTTGCGGGGTCAACGCACTTGACAGCGAAACTCAGTTCACCCGGCTCGCGCTTGTTGAGTACCCAGCAGTGGTCATAACCGTTGCCGTTCTTGGTCTGAATGCCCTCCTCGATGCGGTCACCGACTCTGTGCGGGGTGCGGAAATCAAACGGAGTTCCCTCAACCTCGTCAATGGTGCCCAGAGGAATTGCGGTATTGTCAATTGGAATATAATGATCTGCGTTGATGGTCATCTGGTAGTCCAGAACCGTGAGAGGGTTCTTCTTCATGCCGTTCAGAGTGAAGTAGGCATGGTTTGTGAGACATACCACGGTCTTCTTGTCAGTTGTAGCCTCATACTCTATGACCAGTTCGTTTTCATCGGTCAGGCGATAGGTTACGTTTACGTCCAGGTTACCGGGGAAACCCTCCTCGCCGTCCTTGCACAGGTAGTGCAGCTTGATTGTCTGGGCATCGGTCTGCTCGGCGTCAAAGATACGCTTGTGGAAACCGGTGGGACCTCCGTGAAGGCTGTTGGGATCGTTGTTGATGGCCAGTGTGTACTGCTTGCCGTCCAGTGTGAACTTTCCGTTGGCAATGCGGTTGCCGTAACGTCCGATGAGTACGCTCAGGTAAGTCTCCTCACTCTCCATCACGTGCTTGATGCTGTCATGACCCCAAACGACGCTTTCCATCTTGCCACCCCGGTCAGGCATCATTACGGCGCACAGGGCACCTGCAAAATTGGTTACGGCTATCTCGGCCCCCTTCTTGTTGCGGAGTATGTAAAGATCTGTCTTCTTACCCTCTACTGTTGCCTGGAAATCCTCCCTCTTGAGGCCGGCCAGATTGTCTTTAACAAAGAAATCGCTCATATAGTATAATTGGCTTATTTTGGTTATTAAAATAAAACACGCAAATTAAGCCAATTTCAGATACTATTCCAAGCGATTCAGGTTAAAATTTCAGCCCTGTATGTAGAAATCGGGCATGGTGAGCAGGTCGGCAACCACGAATGTGCTTCCGCCTACGAATATCAGGTCTTCGGCCGATGCTTCATTCTGCGCCGTGCTTACAGCCTGGGCTACGGTACGGAATACTCTGCCGGTCAGTCCTGCCTGTTTTGCAAGATCTCTCAGAGTGCTCGCGTCAAGTGCTCTCTGGACCGAAGCCTG
>JAEEGG010020520.1_pt1 | contig 13200 bp, 6 predicted proteins | sample 9134161 | NCBI WGS metagenome assembly JAEEGG01 (sample SAMN16246543, study PRJNA631951) | gut metagenome | biome: gut microbiome; feature: rumen; material: CR-attached | host: Bos | place: Iran: Karaj | collected 2018-10 | reverse complement strand
GCATGCAGCCAACATAAAAACCGTAATTATTAAAGCCTTTTTCTTCATTATAAATAATAATATTTTTTACCTCACCCCCCGACCCCCTCTCCACAGTGGAGAGGGGGAGCGTTCTACCCGGGGTTTTTCTACCGAGATTTAACCCCTAACGGGGTAGCTCCCTCTAAATTCTAAATTCTAAATTCTCTTTCTAACTCTAACGGGGTAGCTCCCTCTAAAATCTAAATTTTAAATTTTAAACTTCAGGGGAAAAGAGCCTTACTTCATAAAGCCTTCGATGATATCAGGCACGCCGTTGTTGTTCTTGTCGCCCATAGCGCCGCCGAGGAGACTGCCGAGGCCGCCAAGACCACTCGAGGCATTGCTGCTGCCGCCGCCGAGAAGACCACCGAGAAGGCCGCCTAAGCCGCCGATGCCCGTGTTGGAGCTTTGCTGCTTCTTGCCGAGAAGGCCAAGGAGCATAGGAGCAATGGCAGAGAGGATACCGCTGACTTGGTTGCTGTTGGCACCGTTCTTCTGGGCTAATGCCGAAATCACGTTGTTGGAGCTGCCACCCAGGATGTGACCCAAAATCTTGTTGCCGTCAAGCAAGCTGTCGCTGCTTAAGTTGACCGACGAGTCACCGATGTGGCTGGCCAAAGCCCCCGCCAAAGATGATGCACCGCTTTCCGTGGCGGCGTTTTTTTGCATGGCGCCAATCAAAGTGGGAAGCGCCCCGCTGATGATTGAGCTTACCTGGTTGTTGTTTAAATTGAATTGTTTACCCATGTCGTTGACAGCGCTACCTGCGGTCAACGCACCTAAGATACTGTTAAGATCCATTTGTTTAGTTGTTAATTATTCAGTTGTTCAGTTGTTCAGTTGCAAATATATGGTTTATTCTTGGAATTAGTATGGCAAAAATAGAAATAAAATTTTTAATTTTGCACTCGTTTTTCAAATAACAATACTATGGAATCATCGAACAAACATTTCAAGCGTTACACGGTAACCACAGCCTTGCCATACGCCAACGGCCCAGTGCACATCGGCCACTTAGCTGGCGTCTATATCCCTGCCGACACCTACGTCCGTTATCTGCGGATGCGTGGCGAGGAAGTCTTGTTTGTTGGTGGTTCCGACGAGCATGGCGTGCCGATCACCATCAAAGCGGAGAAAGAAGGCTGCACGCCGCAAGACATCGTGGACCGCTATCATGGCATCATCAAGAAGTCGTTCGAGGAGTTGGGCATCAGCTACGACATCTACTCGCGCACTTCTTCCAAGATGCATCGTGCCACAGCACAGGAGTTTTTCAAGAAGCTCTATGAAGAAGGGAAATTCATCGAGAAGGAGACGGAGCAATACTTCGACCCGGAACGTCAGAAGTTCCTTTCCGACCGTTATATTGTGGGTACCTGCCCGAAATGTGGCGCAGAGGGTGCTTACGGTGACCAATGTGAGAAATGCGGCAGCTCGCTCAGCCCTGACGAGCTGATTAATCCGCACTCGCAACTCAGCGGTGCCGCCCTGGTGAAGAAGCCCACCAAACACTGGTATCTGCCTCTTGACCAATACGAGCCTTGGCTCCGTGAGTGGATCCTCGAAGGCCATAAAGAATGGAAATCCAACGTCTATGGCCAGGTGAAGAGCTGGCTCGACGGCGGCTTGCAACCTCGTGCCGTCACCCGTGACCTCGACTGGGGTGTGCCGGTGCCGATTGAGGGTGCCGACGGCAAAGTGCTATACGTCTGGTTCGATGCGCCTATCGGCTATATCTCCAACACCAAGGAGATCTGTGAAGCCCGTGGCGAGGACTGGGAGAAATGGTGGAAAGACCCTGAGACCAAGCTGGTGCATTTCATCGGCAAGGACAACATCGTGTTCCACTGCATCATCTTCCCCTGCATGTTGAAAGCCTACGGCGGCTATATCGTCCCCGAGAACGTCCCCGCCAATGAGTTCCTCAACCTCGAGAACGACAAGATCTCGACTTCACGCAACTGGGCCGTGTGGCTCCATGAATATCTCCAGGAGTTCCCAGGCAAACAGGATGTGCTGCGTTATGTGCTTACCGCCAATGCCCCTGAGACCAAGGACAACAACTTCACCTGGAAGGACTATCAGGATCGTAACAACAACGAGCTGCTGGCCATCTTCGGCAACTTCGTCAACCGCACCCTCGTGCTGACCCATAAATATTATGAAGGTGTCGTTCCGGCTTTGGGTGGGTTGAACGACACGGACCAAGCGGCCATCGAAGAGATGAACGCCTATCCCGAGAAGATAGGCCATCTGCTCGACACCTATAAGTTCCGTGAGGCTCTCTCGGAATTGATGAACCTGGCTCGTCTTGGCAACAAATACCTCACCGACAATGAGCCGTGGAAGCAGATCAAGACTGACCCTGAGCGTGTGAAGACCGTGATGGCAGTCTCCTTGCAGATTGTGGCACATCTCGCCATCCTGAGTGAGCCTTTCCTGCCTTTCAGTGCCAAGAAGCTCCAGCAGATGATTGGCTTGGAAGTGAAGGGTTGGAACGATGCCCAAAACACCGTCTTGCTTCCTGAGGGTCATGTCATCAACCAGCCTGAGCTGCTCTTCGAGAAGGTGGAGGACAGCGTGGTGGCAGCCCAGCTACAGAAGCTTGAAGACACCAAGAAAGCCAACCAGCTGAATGCCTGGAAACCCAACGAGGTGAAGCCCGTTGTCAGCTTCGACGACTTCATGAAGGTGGATATCCGTGTGGGTACCATCCTCGAATGCTGCAAGGTGCCGAAGGCCGACAAGCTGCTCCAGTTCCTCATCGACGATGGCATGAACAAACGTACCATCGTGAGCGGCATCGCGAAATACTACACTGAGCCCGAGAAGCTGGTGGGCAAGCAGGTCTGCTTCATCGCCAACTTCGAGCCACGCAAGCTGAAAGGCGTGGTCAGCGAAGGCATGATTCTCTCTGCCGAGGATAAAGACGGTCGTCTCGTGCTGCTCACCCCCAGCGATTTGGTTGCTGCGGGATGCTCGGTGGGATAATTGAGAATTGGAATTAATCTCGGTTACCATGATGCGATAAACGCGTCCTCGATGTGCTCGATATGGGATTCTTTATCGGTGAAGATGATGTCGATGATGTCGAAGCGCACGTCCACATCTAGGTTATGATAACGCACGTAGGCGTCGGCTGCCCAAGTGAGCATGCGTTGTTTCATCACGCCGACGGCGATGTCGGGTTCACCGAAGGTATTGGATTTCCGGGTTTTCACCTCGATAGCTACTAGGGTGTCGCCATCCATGGCAACAATATCGATTTCTTTGTGCCCCGAGCGCCAGTTGCGTTCGAGAATCTGGTAGCCTTTGTTTACCAGATAGTTGACGGCGTATTCCTCACCGATTTTTCCTAATTCGTGGGGGTCAATCATGTTGATTAATTTTTTCAACAAAGATAGTATAATTTTATGATTTTATGGTAGATTTCTATTCTATGAGAACGAATTGTTTTAGGTGGAGGTTACTTCGACAATAAAAAAAGTCGGCATCGAATTTCGATGCCGACTTTTTGATTCAGACTTCAGTCTTTCGACTTCAGTCATCTGTTTTACTTCACGACAATCTTCTGGGTCTTGACGTTGTTGCCCTGGATGAGCTGGAGCATATAGACTCCGCTGCTGAGGTTGAGGGCTTTGTCATAGTTACCGCTGAAGGTCTCGGTGCTGAGGGTACGACCGGTGACATCCATGACCTTGAGGGTGGCTTGGCCATCGACGCCGAGGATCATCAGGTGGTTGTTGCTGATGAAGCCGAATTCGTCGTTGTCAGCGGTGGTGCCAGTGGTATAGACCAGTTTGAAGCGCTGTGCGTAGTCGGTGTAACAGGCGTCGAAGTTGTAGTTCGGGTTCTCAAGCAGATCCACATCGTTGCCAGTGAGGTTGTCGATGAGGTGGAGGTAGCTGAACTCAACGTTGTCGTTGTTGAAGCTGATGGTGTAGCTGCCGTTCTTTTCAGCTTTGAAGTTGACAGGCATTTCGCCCATGGCTTCAGCATAGACCACTGCGTAGTCTTTGTTATCCTGCGGGATATAGAGTTTGGCGTTATGGTCGTTGAAGCTCATGTGCTTGAGGTTGTGTCCTTCGCCGAAGCGGACGCGGGCTTGGTCAACAGTGCTGCGGCCTTCGCTCACGGTCATGTTGAGCATGCCGCTCTTGCTGTTGATGGGTTCAGTGGAGTATTGAACCTTACCCGTGGCGCTGACATTCATCATAGCGCCAGTGCAAGGAGGCAGTGGTTGGTTGGATGACATCAGGCTGTAGGTGTTATCGCTGTTCAGGGTGTAGAAGTCAGCATCCAGCACTTGACCATTGGCATCGACATAGTTGATATAAGCATTGCAGGAGAAGTAGTTGCCCACAAGTTTCCAGCCGTTGTAATCATCGGTTGATTCGCTGTTGAAGGAGTAGTCCACGGTTTCGCTATAGTTGATGCTCTTTCCAGTGGTACCTACAAATTGCAGTGTTGTACCCTGTTGGTTGGCATAGAGGTAACCTTCGCCATACATCAAGCCAGCATTGCCGTTGTCTGACTGGAAGGATATGTGAGTGGGGTTGTTTTTGTAGTTGACCCATTCCAATGATACGGTTTCGCCGGCCTCATTAGTGCCTGTGTTTGTAGGATCGAAGGCATAGAAGTCATATTCACCGTCGAACAGATTGTCCACGCGGCTCCAAGTGCCAGATTCTTCATACAGGGTACGGCCGCTGAACGGGCTGGAGATGAAGTAGTAGTAGCCTTTGTTGTTGCCGTAGGCAGTGATTTCCTTTTCCACGGTCACTCTCAAAGTGGCAGCACCTTGTTTCAGTTGGCCACCGTCCTTGATGAGGATGGAACCTCCATTGAGGTCAACTCTCTTGGCTGTGGCAACCACACCAGCAGGAATGGTGGCAGCGGCTTCGATGCTCACTTCGTCTTCGATGGTGGGAACGCCAGCCGGGAACCAGTTGTCAGCCACATTCCAAGCGCCAGCGGTGATGAAGGTCTTGAAGCCTTCGTCGATGGTGGAGAAGCTGGAAGAAGCCCAACCGCTTTCAGTGTCGTCGCAGATGCCCTTCACTTGCCATTCGTATTCAGTACTGGCAGTCAGGCCTGTGAGTTCGTATGAATTGGCAGTGGTGGTGATATCAGCAGACCAATCGCCAGCAGGAGTAATTGCGAAAATATCGTCCAATGAGGCGGTGGTGACAAACACTCCGATGTTTTCCTGCGGGAAAGAAGCGTCGGTACCTCTCATGTAGAAAGTAAGCGTACCGCCCAATTCCACATTGGGGATAATCAGCCAGTTGTCTGGAGTCAAGGCGCCACTGGCATAGCTTTCGGACATCATGCAATAGGTACCATTTTGAACGTCAGCACTAGAAAAACTAACACGAGCCCAATTATGACCATCACCATCGTAGTCAACGATTTGCCAATCGGATGGGACTGAGTTCTCGAAACCTTCATTAACGACTTCTTGACCTCTAGCATCGGTAACAACGATGTCGTCAACAACTACTCTGAACATGTCAGATACATTGTAGTGGCGGATGGCGATATTACCGTTGCCGCTATAATCGCTCAAGTCGAAGGTGTATTGGGTTAAGGTAGCGGTGCCAATGATATCCTCGCCCACTTGTTCCCACAAGTTAATGTTGTCGTGGGCAGCGGTTCTGTATTGCAGCACATAGCTGTCGTTGTCGCCAGTCCAGTTCAACACGGCGCTGTTGGTGCCGATATTGGTGGCTTCGAGGGCTGAAGGCTTAAAGCATCCAGAGGCAACTTCAAAGTTGAAGTCATCCACTACAAGGTAATACTGGTAGTTGGAATAGTAGTTAACGGCCACATATTTGGTGCCAGCTGGCATGGTTTCCTCAAACAGCGTCCAGTCGGTGACATCAGTTTCGACAATATCATATTCCCAAGTGAAAGCGCTGATGTCATTGGTAGTGGTGGAATAACCAACCTTGAATGATTCATTACCATAGGAAGAAGGTCTGTTGTAGTAGAACGAAACCAAAATTGCACTAGTGGTGTTAAACTCAGGAGAAATGAGATATTGGTTGTAGTCCGAAGCTTGAGAATAGGAAGAGAACATGAAGACATTGTTACCTTCTTCGTATTGCATGACTCCAAGATTGCCTTCATTAGCAGTGTTGTTGCTGATGGTGGTCCAACAGTTGAAATCTTCGGTTTCGAAACTGTGAGTATAAGGCAGGTCGAATGCTTCGCAGTCAGTGAAGAAGCTTTGAGCATTGGTCCAAGCGCTCTGTTCGTCACCGCAGTCAGCTTGCACCATCACGGTGTATGACGTGGCAAGTTCAAGGTCTTTCAGTGTGTAGGGGCTTCTGACGCCTCTGGTCACCGTGCCGTTCACATCAATGTTATACGAGCGGGCTTCGCCATCCCAAGTCACGGTGGCTGTGGTGCCGCCTTCGTAATTCACAGCAAGGTTGGTGGGTTTGGCACAGGAGGAGTAAGCCTCAAATGAAAAGTCATCAAGGTAAAGATAAAATGCATCATTATAGACGTACTTGATGGCAATGCGCTTGGTGCCAGCCGGGAAAGAATAGGTGTATTCTTGCCAGCTTGTTGAAGCGGTAATAATGTCGCCAAATGTAAAGCGATCGACATCGGTAGTGCTCTCGTCAGTGGTATAACCGACATAGAATTGCTCGTCACCATAGGAGCTGCTGTATTCCTTGTACCAGAAGGACACATCAACACCTCTGTCGCCACCAGTGAGCAATGGTGAAATAAGTGATCCGTTTTGTTCACTGTAATAGAATACGAAACCATAGGAACCGCTATGTTCTGGCCCTTCAGATTTAATACCAGAAGAACTACTTGTAATATTAGCAATCCAGCCATCAGTAGCCAGGTTGTTGTCTTCGAAGCCGTAGCTATACGGCAGCGTTTGCCCGGCAGGAGCCTTGCTATAAACTAAGGTGAAGCGACCTTCATCGTCAGTAGTCTCAGCGTTGAAGGTGTAGCTCGGGTTGGCGAGCAGGTCGATGTCGGCGCGGCTCATGTTGTCGATGAGGTGGAGTGAGCTGAACTCACCAGCTTGGTTGTCGAAGCTGAGGGTGTATGAGCCATTCTCGGCGGCGCGGAAGTTCAGCGGCAGCTCACCATTGTTTGCTGCGTAAACCACTGCGTAGTCCTCATCGCCTTGCGGGATGTAGAGCTTGGTGCTGGTCTCGTGGAGTTGGAACTTAGGCAGTGTACGGCCTTCGCCGAAGCGAACCATGGCGCGGTCGATGACATCACCACGGCCTTGGCTGATGTTGAACACGAACTTGTCACCCGTGTTGGCTGGAGCTGTGGTGGTGAAGGTCATGGTCTCGTTGTTGTTTTCAGCGACAACGAAGATGCCTTGCAGGCGTTGGATATCATTGCCATCGTAAGGCAGGATCTCGTTGCCGTCAGTCAAAACGTAGAAGTCACGGCCATCCTCAATATAGGCGACCTCTCCGAAGGGGTTACCCACGAGGTTCCATCCAGGGAAGCGAGGAGCGTTGTCGTTCTTCACCAAGGTGACGGTGCCATTGCCTTCGTAAGCAGTACCTGCGAGTTCAAAGTCACCACCGGTCTTGTGGGCATAGAGGTAACCCGTGCCAGGAACGAGGTTGAAATGTCCGTCGGTGTCATCTTTCCAGTTCTGCCATTCGTTCTCCTGGGCTTGGTCGAAGCTGTAGAGGTCGAAGTCGCCAGTGGTCAAGGCGTGGTTCGAGAGATCCACAGCGACAGGCGAAGCGATGAGGTAGTAGTGGCTGGGTTTGTTGTTGTTGCCATAACCGTTGATGGTGAGGGTGTAGGTCTCAGCGGCAGGAGTCTCGTCCTTCACATAAAGGAAGACGGGATGCTGGCTGGCTGTAGTATAGCAAGAGAACAATGTGCTAGTGTTGTTATACTGCATCACATTGCGGTTTTCACTGTTGGAAGCGACTACACTGGCAGCTCCACTTTCGGAGTCGAAAGAGATTTCCCATTCGCCATTCACGTCAAGTTCAGCTTCGGTTTTCAGTTGGTTTGCACTCTTGTTAGCTGCATAGAGGTAGCCAGAAGTTTTGGCATCGTAGATGGAGTAGAAACCATCGGTATCTAAGCTGTTGATGGTGAATTCGTACACGTCATCGCTCGACACGGTAGCTGTTGTGCCTTCAACATCGATTTCAACAGCGGCACGGTTATTATTGTTCTGGACGCCCATGGCATAATATTTACTATTTCCCTGACCGACGATGATGTAGGTCTTGCCGGATTCAATACTGGAGGCCAGGGTATAGGTGGCACCTTCAAACGGAACATCCTCCACTGCCGTGGCAGTAACGGTGACATTATGGTCAGGCATGTTAAAGAGATACATTCCACCATCAATGTCGGCAGCATGGTTGGTGCCGTCAACGATCAATGATTGGAGCACATATCCCTGTTCCACATCCACGCTGATCATCACTTGAGTGCCTTCGAGTATTTGTGCGGAGCCTTCTCCTTCGAACAGCATTTCGCTTTCGTCACCAGCAAAAACGTAAGTGTTGACATCCACAAGGTCGCTGATGGTAAGGGTGTACTCCTGGGCAGGCGTGGTAGGACGCTCGAATTCAACGAGGTAGTTGCCTTGGGCAAACTCTTTGATGATGTTATTGTAAATCACCACATTACCATAAACGGTAACAATGTCACCTACTTGGATGTCGTCCACAGCGGTGAAATTGGCATTTTCTAAGCCTTTGCCTTTGTAAACTTCCAGTTGGTTAGTGTCTTCGCCGTCAACAGAAATATAATAGGTAAGGGTGCCGTTGCTCAAGCTGGTTGGGGCGGTGGAAACGATGCCGTGGACATAGATGCCGTTGGCTGGGTATTCATTGAAAGCCAGAGCTTCGGTCACCGTGTAAGGATTGTCTTGTGAGTTGATGTGATAGGTGGCGGTGGCAACAGCACTTGCCTCATCGTTGGCGTAGGCGATGGCTTTGATGGTAGTGGTTTGGCTCACTGTGATAGCACCGTTGTAAGGAGTGCTTTCGTCGGTAGGCATAGTGCCATCAAGGGTATAGAAGATGTCAACATCGGGGGTTTCACAGCTAATGGTCACAGTCTGAGTATCAGCGTAGGTGCCAGCGACGGGGCTGAAGGTAGGAGCCTCGACAGTGACTTCAGGATGGGTCAATGAAATCAACTGGCAATTTTGATCAAACTCATAGATGTTATTATGTTTCTTCAAATTACCATAAACTACGACGACATCGCCCACAGCGACCTCTGAAGCATTAGCGTTATCACTACTTACGCAGCGGTAGGCTTGCAGGAATTGCTCGTCACCCTCTTCATCAACAAAATTGAAGGTGATATTGTTGTATTGTGTACTCCATGCTGTTGGAATAGCAGAAACGATACCGGTAGCATACACGCCCTGTGTTCCGGTATTAGCGTCAATGGCCTCATGTGCTTGGGCTACAGTGTAAGGATTGTTCACAGTGCCGGGGGCGTTGGGGTCGCCGGCTTGAGTAATAATAATATTCTTAGTTGCGGTTTGATTGTCGTAAGTATAGGTCAGGACAACCGTTGCGGTGCGTTCTGAAACTGAGGGGTTGGCCGTAGTAGTAAAACCAATCTCAAAGAATTCATCTGCTTGATCGTAGGTGAAGTCCGAAATCCAGCTGGCTTCTGTAGATGCGCTGATTGTTCCCTCAACGTAGTTTTCAATTTCACCTTCGATAAGACCGGAAGTGGCATTATAGGTGAGATTAACATTGTCAGCTGCTATTGAAGGATCGGATGTACCACCTAAATCAACAGTAACAACAATCAGAGTAGCACGTACTTGAGCGCCGGAAGCGGTGAATGAAACTTCTTGAGCACTACCTGTCCATGTACCGTTATTGCCATTGGTTGTCCAACCAGTTTGTGTGGCAAAACCACTGGCAGCATAGTTAGAAATACCCGTAAAAGCAATTTGGGTGATGGCACCTTCGGCAACAGAGAATGTCGTCACAGAATTCTTGTACATACGATATTCTGAACCGTTACCAAGAATACCGTTGTCGCAAGCAAATGTTACACCATGTTTCTCGATGGAGCCTTCCCCTTGTGAGGTGTTTTCTGAATCTTTATCAACTTTGGCATCAAATGTCACATCACCACCAGTGAAAGGAGTGCTGTCCGTAATGTTAATGGTGAAGGTTTTTGAACCAGCAGCGTAATTGTCATCAGCAGCTTGGTTGACGGTAATGACTTTGGCTCCATTGGTTACAGCGACGGGTGTAACTGTAATGGTCTTGTTAGTTTGGTTAACCACTGCAGTAATGTAATCGCTGTCAGAAACCGTCACTGCACCAGTGCTTGAAGTAGTGTAATTGATGACGTAAGCATTTGCATTGTTATAAAGGTCAAATACAAGCGAGGTAGAAGCATTGGTAAGCGCAAGGTCGCAAGGATCCAGTTGGGATGCGCTTGTTGAATAAGTAATAGTTACATCGTCAACATATCTTACTGCGGTAGTGTTGTTGCAACGGAATCTTACATAGAGTTCTTGGCTACCATCAAATGATTTCGTTACAGTTCTATAACTTCCATTTGTAAAGGTGTTCATCGCCTGGGTGTCCTTGATTGACCAAGTGCTTCCATCAGTGGAAGTTTCGATGTAAACACTATAGTTGGTGTTGTTGGATGTACGTTTGAAAGCGTATGAGAATGAAGTGACATATACCTTTTCGTTAAATTGCACAGTTGTACTGTTGGTATTAATCCTACCAGCGTAAGTGCCAGTGTTGCCTTGTCCTTCAGTTGCCACGATGGCATCTGAAATAGTCCAAGAATCAGAATCATCATCAGTTTCCCAACCGTAAGAAACGGTTTGAGTGTCTCTCGTCTGTCCCCTCATCCCTATCGGGATAGCGAACAATGCTAGCAGCATGAAAGCCGCCATAAGAAAAGTGTAAGGTCTTTTCATTTTTAAAAAATTTAGTTGTTATTATAATTAATTATCTGATTTTCAATTATTTAAATATAAATCCTCTTCCTATTTTTTTACGGGCGCAAAATTAGTAAAAAATAGTGAATTCCTAATTAAAAAAAATAAAAATAAATCTGACCCGTTGGCGGAATTAAAGATAATAAAAAAATAAATTAGTTATATTGAAAAATATATGCGAAAAAAGTTGTACATATCATTGATTTTCAGTAATTTTGTGGTTGAAATCAAAAATAAATCACAGAAGAATCTTATGTACAACTTTTGCGCAAAATTCAGACAAATTCTTGACATATGCAAGTGCCACTCGGAAAATCTTGTCAATTCTATCGGTAATGTTCCCCGCATTGGTGTCGTTCCTCGTTTTTCGGACCTTGAGGTTGTCGCCTTGAGCCTTACCGCCGAGGCGTTTGGCATCGACAGCGAGAACTATCTGTTTCACTGGCTTTCACAATGTGGAGACGAAATCCCGAACCTCATTTCAAGAAGGCAGTACAACGACCGCCGTAAATTGACGGCTGGTCTGTGTGAGGAGATCCGCAAAAGAATCGTTGACGAGATTGACGGAGGCGAGGACTGCTTCATCATCGACTCAAAGCCCATCGAGGTCTGCAAGCCCGCCCGCTCCAAACGTTGCGCCATGGGTCGGGATGACATCAACCGTGCCCCGTCTTACGGCTACTGCGCCTCACAGGGGAAGTACTACTACGGCTATAAGCTCCATGGACTGACGGGGGTGAGCGGGGTGTCCCACTCCTACGACATCACGGCAGCCAACGTCCACGACATCAACTATCTGAACGATGTCGGGATGGAATACCACGACTGCGGCATCATTGGCGACAAGGGGTATATCAGTGTCGAGGCTCAGCTCGACCTGTTCGAGACGGCCAACATCCGGCTTGAAACCCCGTCGCGCTCCAATCAGAAAGATGTCAAACCTTTCCCTGTCGTCTTCAGGAAGGTGAGAAAGCGTATTGAGACCAACTTCTCGCAACTCTCTGACCAGTTCCTCCTTATCCGCAACTATGCCAAGAACGTCAACGGACTCTTCACAAGAATCATCGGTAAAATCAGCGCATTTACCGTTTTACAATATATCAACAAAATCAACAACAAACCTATTGGTCAAATTAAATATGCGCTACTTTAATTCCGCCAACGGGTTAAGTAGTCTTCAATCACTATACGGAGCCACACTGGGAAGCGTGGCTCCATTTTTTGTGCCGACAGGCTGTTGCGGGCGGGATAAACAAGATGTGAAGCCCGAAGGGCTGAACACCGCTAAGGGCGGGAACTGATCAGGTGGGGGACATCTGGCCAGTGTGCGGTAGCGCGCGAGGGATTGGAGGGGCTTGGTGGTTTGTGGAATGGAACGAAGGGTCGGCGGCGACGGCAGGAGCCGTCGTCCCGAAGTGAAATGGGACAAACCACCGAAGCGAAGCGGAGCCCCGGAAAGGAAAGTGATGACAGATATTATTTCTGCAACAATTCCTTTAGAACGGCAACACGCTTCTTAAATGTCTCAATGTTATTGATGTCGTCTTGGGTAAGGCCTTTGATGTTCTCGTTGCAATTGGAGCAGAACTTGCGATCTGGTTCGTTTTTATGGTCGTGACGGCAAATGTATTTTTCACCATCCTTGGAAAATACACCACCCTTAACGACTTCAATTTTGCCTAAGTCAGGAAGGTTGTCAAATGCATCAATAAGGACTTCCATATCGTGAAGATCCGATTCGTTGTAATATGGTTGCTCAACGCTCAGGACTTCTACGGCTGTACTAATCTTTTCTGAATTGATCAGCTTTAGAATGGACTTGGCATCAAACAGCTGATGTCTTTTGATCAAGCCACAAGCATCATTAAGGGTTGCCTCGTGATAAATAGCCTCGTATATTGGTTCAATGGTAAGCGAATGGTCTGCCGTTTGAATGAACTGCTCATAGTTTTTCCTGAAATCGTCCACATCATAAGGGTCATACGTGAGTTGATTGGTAATCTTATAAAAGAGACACTTCGTCAGAGGCACGACAAACTCACTTTCTGGATTCTTTAGGATGAAATCCCAGGCATCCCTTGAAACAGTAGGCTTTTCGGCATTAAGTGCTTCGAGTATTGTTCGTTACGTCATTTCATGCACAAGGGAGGCACGCGTGACGGATACTGGGCCAGTGGTCTCCACCCGTTTCCCCGAACTGAATGCGATCGAGGCGGCCGTCC
>JAEEGG010020516.1_pt1 | contig 13201 bp, 13 predicted proteins | sample 9134161 | NCBI WGS metagenome assembly JAEEGG01 (sample SAMN16246543, study PRJNA631951) | gut metagenome | biome: gut microbiome; feature: rumen; material: CR-attached | host: Bos | place: Iran: Karaj | collected 2018-10 | reverse complement strand
GCCCCGGCCGCCCCCATGGAGCGCGGTTGACCGCCAACGCGGCCCCCCTCCCCCCCCACCCCGGCCCGGCCCGGACGCGCAGAAGCGCCTCCCTCCCCGGGGAGGGCGCAAGGGTCGCGCATCCGCGCGGCCTTCGAGGAAATACAGAAAAAGTGAAGCCGCATCCCGGGAGGGCCCGGCTTCGTCCGGGCCGTCTCCACAGGGCACTTCAGGGACATTCCGGAAACACCCCGTCCGCGCGGCCGCGACAAAGCGCGGCCCTCCCCTGGAGAGCGCAGCTTCCGCGCGACCATGTGCTTGGAAAACGTCGGGAAAGCCACGAGAAAGCCCAAACCGCTCCAATCAAATCGACATCCAGCCCCCCCCAAGCCAACGCACCGGCCGACCGCGTTCTACCGCCGCGGCCGGTCCTTGTGCGGGGAAACCCGTTTGGGCGCGGGCTGGAAACCGAGGGGACGCAGGGCGGGGAGCAGGTCTTCGTACAGGTACTGGGCGAGTGCGGTCTGCTCGCCCATCGTGGCGGCTGCGGGGCCCGGATTCGTGAACACAAGTCCGTCGAGGCGCTCGCGGAGCGTTTCGGCGTTCGCGAAAGAAGCGGTGGTGGGGAGATGGCGGGCGGCGTCGCGTCCGGGGGTCTTGCCGGAGGACGGGTCGTCGTCGGCGATGTCGTCGGCCATCTGGTAGACCAGGCCGATTTCGAAGCCGGTCTCCTGCCAGTACCGGATGCGCTGCGTGGCGGCGTTGGCCGGAAGGGTGGCGATGGCGGCGGCGGCGAAGAGGGGGCCGGTCTTGTCGCGGGCGAGCAGCAGGAGGTCCTCTTCGGAGTACCGCGCGGCGGCAGCGTCCCGCGGGGCGAGTTCGCGTTCCATCTCGGCGGTGCAGGTGATGCGGGCGGCGCCGAGGAGGGCGGTGATGGCGGGGCGCAGGGCGGGACACGCGGGGTCGAGCAGGTCGAGGGCGGCCGCGAGCAGGTAGTCGCCGGCGAGGATGGCCATGCGCGGCCCGTACACGCTCCAGAGGGCGGGTGCGTGGCGGCGCAGGAGGGAGCCGTCGATCACGTCGTCGTGGAGCAGCGAAGCCGCGTGCACGAGTTCGATGGCGGCCGCGACGCACGCCCAGCGCTCCCGCGGCACGTGGCGCGCAATCGAGAGGCGCGCCACCAGTTTCGCCCGCAGGAACTGCCCTTCCGTCGCCCATTTCCAGGCGTCCGCGGGCAACGGCGGCGGGGGGAACCCCTTGGGGCCGGTGATAGCCGCGCGCATGGTGCGGCGTACGGGGGCGAGATCGGATTCGGTGAAGGGCATGGCCGGCTCCGGGTCAGTTTTCCGGCGGCGGGGGCGGCTCGGAGGGCGGCGGGGTGGCGGCGTCGAGGATGAGTTTGTATTCGACGCTGTCGACGAGGGCCTCCCAGGAGGCTTCGATGATGTTTTCGCTGACGCCGACGGTGCCCCAGTGGTTCTTGCCGTCGGAGGAATCGATGAGCACGCGCGTGGTGGCGCGGGTGCCGGTCTCGGGGTCGAGGATGCGGACGTGGTAGTCTTCGAGCGCGACGTCGTCGATGGAGGGGTAGAAGCGCCGCAGGACCTTGCGGAGGGCGCTGTTGAGGGCGTCGACGGGGCCGTCGCCCTCGCCGGCGGTGAGCTCGGTCTGGCCGCCGACCGACACCTTGATGGTCGCGACGGTGGTCGCCGGGCTCGCCGCGTCGCGCTTCTGCACCACGACGTTGAACCCCAGCAGCTCGAAGAACGGCACGTGCTTGCGGAGGGTCTTGCGGACGAGCAGCTTGAAGGAGGCGTCGGCGGATTCGAACTGGTAGCCGCCGGATTCGAGGCGTTCGAGCCGGTCGAGGATGTCGCCGACCTGCCGCGAATCCTTGCGCAGGGCGAGGCCCATCTCGCGGGTCTTGACGGCGACGTTGCCGCTGCCGGAGAGCTCGCTGACCAGGATGCGCCGGCGGTTGCCGACGGCTTCCGGCGGGACGTGCTCGTAGGTGGCGGGGTCCTTCGCGACGGCGTCCGCGTGCATCCCGGCCTTGTGGGCGAAGGCGCTGTCGCCCACGAACGGCCGGCGCGGGTCGGGACGCCGGTCCGCCATCTCGTCCACCAGCCGCGAGAGGTTCCGCAGGTCCTTGAGCTGCGGGGCGCAGGAGAGGCCGTATCCCATCTTGAGCGCGAGGCACGGCAGCAGCGAACAGAGGTCCGCGTTGCCCGCGCGCTCGCCGTAGCCGTTGACGGTGCCCTGCACGAGGCCGGCGCCGACCACCGCCGCCGCCAGCGCGTTCGCCACCGCGAGGCCGCAGTCGTCGTGGGTGTGGATGCCGAACGCCGCGTCCGGGAAGCGCTCCTTGACCGCCATGCACGCGGCCGCGATTTCGGTGGAGAGCCGCCCGCCGTTCGTGTCGCACAGCACGATGCGCGAGGCGCCGGCGGAGAGGGCCGCGTCGAGCGTCGCCAGCGCGTACTCCGGGTCAGCGAGCCAGCCGTCGAAGAAGTGCTCCGCGTCGTAGAAGACCTCGAGGCCGTGCTTCGCCAGGTGCTTCACGCTGCCGGCGATCATCGCGAGGTTCTCCTTGCGCGTCACCTTGAGGACGTGCTCCACGTGCAGGTCCCAGCTCTTGCCGAAGACCGCCACCGCCGGCGCGCCCGACTCCAGCAGCGCGCGCAGCCCCGCGTCGCGTCCCGGCGAGGAACCTGGGCGCCGGGTGCTGCCGAACGCGACCGGCCGGGCATGCTTGAGCCCGAGCTCCGGGAGGCGGGCGAAGAACTCGCGGTCGGCGGGGTTCGACGCGGGGAAGCCGCACTCGACGTAGTCGATGCCGAACCGGTCCAGCGCCGCGGCGAGCCGCATCTTGGCGGAGAGGGAGAAATGGATGCCCTCGCCCTGTGCGCCGTCGCGGAGGGTGGTGTCGTAGATGGCGATCGTTCTCATGGCACCGCGCACTCTACCCCGTCCGCCCGCCGCTGGCAACCCGCGAACGCCCCCGATTTTGCACCGGGTGCAGGACAAAACAGCGACTTTGGACATACCGGAACGGAAGGGAAGCCGCCCCCCGGGCAAAATGGGAATTGAGATGGAGGGGGAAAACGGCTACAAGACGTGCCCCATGGAAAATGCTTCCCCAGTATCGTTGGCCGCCTGGTGCGCCGGGACGTGGCTCCCGTCCGTGCCGGAGCGGGGTATCGACCGCCTGAGCTTCGACTCGCGCGAGGCCGCGCCGGGCGTGCTGTTCTTCGCCCTCAAGGGCGAGAAGCGCGACGGCCACGAATTCGTCCCCGCGGTCCTGCGCGACGGCGGGTTCGCCGTCGTGCGGCGCGGCGCGGTGGAGCCGCCGTCCGGCGCGGCGGTGCTGGAGGTGGACGACCCGCTCGACGCCCTCTCCCGCATCGCGGCGGGCTGGCGGCAAAGCATGGCGCAGGCGAAGGTCGTCGGCGTCACCGGCAGCGCCGGCAAGACCTCCACCAAGGAGCTGTGCGCGAACGTCCTCTCCCGCCTCGGCCCGACGGTGCGCACGGCGGGCAACTTCAACAACCACATCGGCCTGCCCATGAGCGTCTCGCGGCTCGACCCGGACACCGCCTACGGCGTCTTCGAGGCCGGCGTGAGCCATCCGGGCGAGATGCCGCCGCTGCGCGACATCATGATGCCGGACATCGCGGTCGTCACGGGCGTCGGCCCGGCGCACATCGAGTTCTTCGGCACCGAGCGGGCGATTGCGGAAGAGAAGTCGCAGCTGCTGGCGCGCCTTCCGCGCTGCGGCTTCGCGGTGCTGGGCGCCGACATGGCCCACTACGGCGTGTTCCGCGACCGCGTGCCGTCCGGCGCCACGGTCGTCACCTGCTCGCGCACGGCGGACGTACCCGCCGACTACGCCGCCCTGCCCGCCCCCGGCGGCGGCATGCTCGTCCGCGAAGCCGCGAGCGGCGAAGAAGCGCTCCTCCCCGTTCCGCCCCCCGGCGGCTACATGGCCTCCAACGCCCTGCGCGCCGTCGCCCTCGGACGCCGCCTCGGCGCGTCGTGGGACGACATCCGCGCGGGCCTCGCCGAAGGCGTACGCACCGGCATGCGCTGGGAGCTCGTGGCCCTCCCCGGCGGCCGCACCGCCGTCAACGACGCCTACAACGCGAACCCGCTCAGCATGCGCGAATCGCTCCGCGCCTTCGCGGCGCACCCCTGCACCGGACGCCGATTCCTCGCCCTCGGCCCCATGCGCGAACTCGGCGACCGCGCCCCCGCCGAACACGAATCCCTAGGCCGCGACGCCGCGTCCATCGCCGACTGGGCGGGCGTCGCCATCGTCGCCGGACCCGAACCCACCCTCGCCGACGCCCTCGCCCGCGGCTTCCGCGACGCCGGCCTCCCCGCCGACCGCCTGTTCCTCACCGACGCCCACGCCCCCGCCGCCGCCTGGCTCGCCTCCCGCATGTCCCCCGGCGACGCCCTTCTCCTCAAGGCCTCCCGCGCCATCGCCATGGAGAAAATCCTCCCTCTCTTCGCCTGATTGTTTGGAAGACAAGAGATGTCCATCGGACAAAGAGTCCAACCAAAACGCCCTCCGGTCCTCCCGGACGCCCGGAATGGGCACAATCTGCAAGCTCCCCGCCGGAAAGCCATTTTTCCAATGATTGGAAAAAAATTTTCCAATGGTTGGAAAAACCGGCCCGTTTTTTCCAATGATTGGAAAAAATTTTCGGCCGTTTTCCAACGATTGGAAAAAATTTTCCGCCCCCCCTTTGTCCTGCTTGTCTTCCTTCCAAACAAACAAATTTGTTTTCCGCTTTTTTGTTTTCCCCTTTGTTCCTTTTGTTTCCAAAAATCCATTGTCCCAAGTTGTCTTTCAAGTTGTTTGAGTTGTTTTATTGATTTGATTTGATTTCCCCGAAAGGACCCTGCCCATGCTCTACTACCTCTCCGACTTCACGTCCTCCTTCGCGCCGATGCGCGTCTTCTCCTACGTCACCTTCCGCGCCTTCATGGGGGCGGGCACGGCATTCATCCTCTCGCTGCTGTTCGGACGCCGGTTCATCGCGGCGCTGCGCGACCTCAAAGCGCGGCAGGTCGTCCGCTCCGGCGCCGACACCGCGGTCCTCGGCCACGCCAAGAAGGCCGGCACCCCCACGATGGGCGGACTGCTGATCATCGGCACGACCCTCGTGTCCGCGCTCCTCTGGTGCCATCCGGAGAACCCGCAGATATGGCTGGCGCTGGCGACGATGCTGGCGATGGGGGCGATCGGCTTCCTCGACGACTGGCTCAAGATCAGCCGCGGCAACACCGCCGGCCTCTCCGAGCGCGGAAAACTCCTGCTGCAGGGACTCTGGGTGCTGGTCGCCTTCGCGTGGATCGAGTGGATACCCGAGACCCGCGCCCACGCGACCGAGCTGATGGTCCCCTTCCTGAAGACCCCGCTGCTGCCGGACATCACGGCGGTCGGCGCGCTCCTGCTCATGTGGGGCGTCATCGTCGGCACCACCAACGCCGTCAACCTGACCGACGGCCTCGACGGCCTGGCGATCGGCTGCGCCAACTCCGCGATCGCCGCCGTCCTGGTGATGGCGTACGTCGCGGGCAACGCCGTCCTCTCCGCGTACCTCCTCGTCCCGTCCGTCCCGGGCAGCCACGAACTGGCCGTCTTCTGCGGATGCCTCCTCGGCGCGGGACTGGGCTTCCTCTGGTGGAACGGCTACCCCGCTAAAGTCTTCATGGGCGACACCGGCAGCCTGGCCCTCGGCGGCACCCTCGCCATGGTGGCCATCCTCATCAAGCAGGAACTGACCCTCATCATCGTCGGCGGCGTGTTCGTCGCCGAGACCTTGAGCGTCATCATCCAGCGCACCGCCTGCAAGCGCCACCGCCGCCGCACCGGCGAGGCCCTTCCCCCCGAAAAGCGCCCCTTCCGCATGACCCCCCTGCACCACCACTTCGAGATCCTCGCCAAGGAACACGCCCGCGCCGAAGGCCGCTCCCCGGACGCCGCCGAAAACTCCGTCGTCATCCGCTTCTGGATCGCCGGCATCGTCTGCGCCCTCCTCGGCCTCGCCACCCTCAAGCTCCGCTAGAAGAGAAGAAAACAAAAAGAACAAAACAAGAAACAAATCCGACCGGATACAATTTCAAATCTGAAATTTGTCATCCTTGAATAATTTGTTTCGGGATTTGTTCTTTTTGTTTCCCAAGATCTTCCCATCCACCACACCATGACAAAGCAAACCCCATGAAAACCAACCTTGCCATCCTTGCGTTCTGCCTCCTGCTGCCGTTCATGTCCTTCGGCCAGCAACCCGAAACCGGCGATACCGCCGCCCCCGTGCAAGAGGTGCACATCCCCTCCGACCTGCCCGGTTGCATGGCCCAGCTCGATTCCATGCTCAACGACGAAGACAAGGCTTGGCTCCGGGAAAATGGTGCCACGGCCGCGCACTTCGGATTGGGCATGTGGCTCCGCAACAACTGGGGTTTCTGGCACGAAGAATCGCCTCTGCCGACCTACTTCCGCAACAACGGCATCCACCACCCCGACGACATGTCGGGCCTCATCCTCGACTGCTACGTCCTGCACCTCAACGGCGAGGAAGTAGACTACGAACACATGATCGGCGAAGTCCGTCGTGTCGAAGAACAATGGCGGAAAGACATGGAGGAATGGAATAAAGAGCGGGAAAAAGGACAAAACAAGGAACAAATCCAACCGGACAACGAATTGTAAATCTGAAATTTGTCATCCTTGAAAAATTTGTTTCGAGATTTGTTCCTTTTGTTTCCAATCAAAAGTTGTCTTTGAGTTGTTTGAGTTGTTTTAAAATCTCACCAAAAACTTCCCATCCGCCACACCATGACAAAGCCCTCCCCGTGGAGAGCGCACGGGAGGGTCGCGATTCCGCGCGACCATGGGGTGGAAAACTTCCGGGAAGTTGCAGAAAAACTCAACTCGCCCTAGTACAGCGCAAAGCTTGTTCTTTCGCGTGTTTTCGGGTAGGGCGGCGAGTCCCTTCGCCGCCGTGTGCCTGCAAAGCGCATGGAAAGCTTTGCATTCGCCTTCATGCCGCGATCGTTTCGCACGGCGGGCAGGGGACTGCCCGCCTTACCCCCGGGCCCGGCAAATACGAATGTTTTGACTTTGCGCTGTACTAGAACGTGTTGCGGATCGAGAACGTGGCGCGGGGCGAATCCCCTTCCTCTTCCGGCTGTTCCCAGCCGAGCCAGAGGGTTTCCGTCTGCGGGAGGAGGACTTCCACCCCTTTCACGCGGCTTTGGAGGTCCCCGAGCGCGCCGGGCGCGGCGGGCATCGAGGCGTCGAGCTTGACCCGGAAATCGGGCAGGCTGTCCGCCAGGCCGGGCAGCAGCCACCCCGTCGCCGAACGCACGAAAGGGGTCCCCAGCGTGAGCACGGGCGGGGAGGCGTTGTCGGCGGCGAGCACGGATTCCGCATTGTCGCGCACCTCGTAGGGGTCCTTCGGCTCCAGCCCGCGGGCGGCGAGCGCGCAGGCGGCGAGGCCGGCGGCGAGCCAGGCGGCGCGGTGCGCCTTCACGGCCGCAGCGCCACGGGGCCGTGGCGGTTCCACAACCGCTGCACCAGGCCGGCCGTCTTTTCGGGGGAGTCGCCGGGGGCGACTTCCACCCAGTCGACGTTGGCCTGGTGGCGGAACCAGGTCATCTGGCGCTTCGCGTAGCGGCGCGTGCGCTGGATGGTCGATTCGATGGCTTCCTCTTCGGTCATCTCCCCGTCGAGGAGCTTCCCGGCCTCTTCGTAGCCGATGGCGTGGCGCGCGGTCTCCGAAAGGCCGCCGGGCAGCGCCCGCAGGGCCCGCACTTCCTCGGGCAGGCCGTCGGCGAACATGCGCCGCGCGCGCCGCGCGATGCGGGCGGCGAGGTCCTCCGGCTCCCGCAGCAGCCCCACCAGGAACGGCCTCGGCCGCTCCGCCGCCACCGGGATTTCGTGCCCGCCCGCCACCAGTTCGTAGGCGCGGACGACCCGCCGCGGGTTCTCCGGATCGCGCACCCGCGCATACTGTTCCGGGCTCAGGCGCTTCAGCGCCTCCTGCAACGCCTGCAAGCCCTCCGCGGCCAGCAGGGCCTCCGCCGCCGCACGGTGCTCGGGGGAGGAGGGAGGCGCCGAGTCGAGGCCTTCGGTGAGGCACTTGACGTACAACCCGGTCCCCCCCACGACAATCGGCATGGGGCCTTTGGACAGCACGTCCGCCCGCTCGCGGACGGCGGCCAGGTAGTCGCCGACCGAGAACTCGCGCGACGGCTCCGCGAGGTCGAGCCCCTCGTGCGGGACGAGCGCCCGGTCCGCGGCGTCGGGTTTGGCGGTCCCCGCGTCCATGCCGCGGTAGACCGTCATCGAATCCGCCGCCAGCAGGGGGCGCGGCGGGCGCGACTTCGTGGCCAGCACCAGCGCCACCGCGCTCTTGCCGCACGCGGTGGCCCCCACCAGCACGTCGGCCGACAGCACAGTGCCGCCGCTCATGGCGCGTCCTTCGCGCCCGCGGACGCCGGAGGGGCAGCTTTTTCGGCTTGCCGCTCCTTCCGCGCCTGCAACCAGGTCGCGAGCAGGTACAGCCCCACCCCGCAGGAGATGGCCATGTCGGCGATGTTGAACGCGGGGAAATGCGACGCCCCCGCATGGAAGTCGAGGAAATCCACCACGTAGTCCAGCCGCACCCGGTCGATGAGGTTCCCCGCGATTCCCCCCGCCAGCAGTCCCAGGACCCATCCGCGCATCCTGCCGGGCGGGAGGATGCGGTTGCGGAACACGGCCAGCACGGCGAGCATCGCCACCGCCAGCAGCGCCAGCAGCAGGTTCTGCCCGCTGAACATCCCCCAGGCCGCGCCCGTGTTGCGGACGTAGGTCAGGTTGAAGAAGCCCGGCACCACCGGCAGGATTTCGTGCAGCCGGAAGGCCGCGCGCACGCACTCCTTGGCGATCTGGTCCAATACGGCGACCAGGATGGCGACAACCAGCGGGAACATGGCGGCCGGGGAGGGGTTACTCCTGCGGCTCGTCGTGCGCCGACTCGTCCGGCGTGTTGTACTGCTGCATCGCCATCGTGCCGCCGAACGGGCGGTAGCGCGTGCGGCCCTTCTCCGACGCGCTCTGGCAGGCCACACACTTCTTCGCGAAGGGCAGCGCCTTGAGCCGCGGGTGCTCGATGGGGCCGCCGCAGGACTCGCAGACCCCGTAGATGCCTTCGTCGATGCGCCGGATCGCGTCCTCGATGTCGTAGATGCTTTCCTGGCGGCCAGAGGCGAGGTTCAGCGCCAGCTCGCGGTCGAAGTTGTCGGTCCCGTGGTCGGCCATGTGGGTGGAGTGGGTGGAGATGTCGCCGTTGGCGTCCACGGGGGAGCGCTTGAGGTTGTCGGCCGACAGCGCGCGCAGGTTCCCGTGCACCAGCTCCAGCTGCTGCACGAGCTGGACGCGGAAGATGGCCAGCTCCTCGGCCGTGTACGCGCGGGGCTTCGCGGTCGATTTCGGCGTGGGGTTGCCCGCTGGCTTCGGGCGCGCCGGGGCCGGGGGAGTGGGCTTCGCGGCCGGCTTCGCGGCGGGCTTGGCCGCCGGCTTCGGGGCCGGTTTCGGGGCGGGCTTCGCGGCGGGCTTAGCGGCGGGGTTCTTGGCCGGCGCGGGCTTCTTCGCGGGGGCCGCCGGCTTCTTGGCCGGAGCGGCGGGTTTCTTGGCGGGAGCGGAAGGCTTCTTCGCCGCGGGAGCGGGCTTCTTCGCGGGGGCCGCCGGTTTCTTCGTGGGGGCCGCCGGTTTCTTCGCGGGCGCCGCCGGCTTCTTGGCGGGGGCGGCGGGCTTTTTCTTCGCGGGGGCGGGGGCGGGCTTCTTCGCGGCGGGTTTCTTGGCGGGAGCGGGTTTCTTGGCGGGCGCAGGCTTTTTGGCGGGCGCGGGTTTCTTGGCGGGAGCGGGCTTCTTGGGCGCAGGTTTCGCCACGGGTTTCGCGGCGGGCTTCTTCGCCGGCGCCACGGCCTTTTTGCCGGATTTCGCGGCCGGCTTGGGCTGGGATTTGGGGGACTGGACTTTCTTCTGCGTTGCCATGGCTTGCTCCATTTCCGCGCCGGCGGGGACGGGGAACCGCCATCCGCGCCGCCGCATTCCTGTTTTTGGACGCGCGCTCTTTAGCACATCCCGCCGCAAAAAGTCAAGAACCGCGCGGGATTATTTCGCGCGCGGGTGTGTGCGGAAAGTGTGGGGGTGACTTTGCCCAAGACGGGCGGGAACGCCTCTGTTTGCCGTAATCGGAGGCCCCAAGTGGTATGACCAACAGTCCATGGACGTATCGGTTGCAGCTATTTGCGACAAGGGAGTGCGAAGCGCATCCCCCTTCCGAGAGGGGGAAAGAGCGGCAATGGACGACGGCCACACTGTTTCTGGAACCGCTCCAGTACATCGTAAAGTCCATTCGTTCGCATGTTTTCGGGGTAGGACGGCGAGTCCCTTCGCCGCCGTGCGCCTGCCAAGCGCATGGAAAGATTTGCATTTGCCTCCATGCCACGTCCCTTTCGCATGGCGGGCAGGGGACTGCCTGCCCTACCCGCGGTCGGCAAATGCGAATGTTTGGTTCTTCGGGGACTTTCGTGGAACCGTCTCCCGAATTCCGCGAATGCAAGGATCAAGGAGGGTGCCAGGATCCGCCCTCCTCCGAGAGGGGGGTGGCGCGGCCATGAATGGGATGTCCATGCATGGAAGAAGGGAAACGGCAGGGGCCGCGACGGGGGGAGTACTGCGCTTGGCCGTCGCGGCAAGTACGACTCCGTACCGGCAATGAACGAATCAAGAATTATGCGGTTGGGCCAAGTGGACGCATGCATCGACGGCCTCCCGCAGTACTCCCCCGCCGCCCGCTCCATTCGCTCCGAAGCCGCAATCCAACGAACCGTCTTCCGGCGGGCGGTACCCCCCTCTCGGAAGGGGGCGAATGCTTGCGCGTACCCCATCCATGCCCTGGATACGGCCCCCATCGTCACAACCCCATCGTCACAATCCACTGAGATCCCCGAAGAACCATTTTTGTTCCTTTTCCGGCATGCCGGTTTCTTATCCTTTCATGCGGGCGCCCGACAAGGTTTTTCCAATTTTTCATCCTGCGGTTTCCCCCGCCGTTTCTTCCGGCTTGACGCCCCGCGCCAAACCGCTATCATGCGCCGACATTTGTTGAAAGAGAAGGTACGAACATGAAGACAGCCCTTTTGGAAAAAATCGAACAGAGCCAGCTCAAGGACAAGGAAGCCATTCCGCAGTTCAACGTGGGCGACAGCGTCCGCGTGCACGTCAAAATCAAGGAAGGCGACAAGGAACGCATCCAGGTCTACTCCGGCGTGGTCATCGCCCGCGACGGCGGCGGCTCCAACGAAACCTTCACCGTCCGCCGCGTCTCCTACGGCGAAGGCGTCGAGCGCGTGTTCCCCATCCATTCGCCCTACGTCGTCAAGGTCGAAGTCGAGCGCCGCTCCCTCGTCCGCCGCGCCAAGCTCTACTACCTGCGCAACCGCACCAGCAAGCAGGCCCGCCTCAAAGAGGCCAAGTAAGCCCGCGCCAAGCCGTCCCTTGGATCCCGTCCCCTCCATGCTCCGCCACGAGCGCGCGGCATGGGAGGACGGGTTTTCGTGTGTCTGCGGCATCGACGAAGCCGGACGCGGCCCCCTCGCCGGCCCCGTGCACGCGGCGGCGGTCGTGTTCGAGCGCGGGTTTCTCGAACGCGAAGCCACGGCCTCCCTCGCCCGCCTCACCGATTCCAAGCAGCTGACCGCCGCGCAGCGCGACGCCTTCTACGCCCTCCTTTCCGCCTGCCCCTCCGCCCGCATCGGCCTCGGCGTCGCGTCGGTGGAGGAAATCGACGCGCTGAACATCCTCAACGCCAACCACCTCGCCATGCGCCGCGCCGTCGCCGCGCTGGGCGGACCGCAACCCGACCTCGCGCTCGTGGACGGCAACCCCGTCAAGGGGCTCCCCATCCCCCACCGGGCCATCGTCAAGGGCGACGCCTCCAGCCTTTCCATCGCCGCCGCGAGCATCGTCGCCAAGGTCACCCGCGACCGCTGGATGGACGAACAGGATGCCCTCTACCCCGGCTACGGCTTCGCCCGCCACAAGGGCTACGGCACGCGCCAGCACCTCGACGCGCTCCGCCGGCTCGGCCCGTGCCCCATCCATCGGCGCTCCTTCGGCCCCGTCTCGCAACTGACGTTCCCCTTCTGAGGCCGCCCATGGCAACCCCGAAGCCGCCCCGACGCCGACGCCCTTCCCGCTTCAGGCGCGCCTGCCAGGCCGCATTCCTCTTCCTGGGCCTTCCCGAAATCTGGCCCGTCTTCCCCCGCAAGAAGAAAAAGCCCAGGAAGCCGCCCACCGAAGCGGCCCTCGCGGGTGCCTGGGGCGAAGGCATCGCCGCCAGCCACCTCGCGCGCAAGGGCTACCGCATCCTCGAACGCAACGTCCGCTTCGGCTCCGACCGCGAAATCGACCTGGTCGCCCGCAGTCCCCGCAAAGACGGCCCGCAAGCGCTTGTGTTCGTCGAAGTCAAGACCCGCGCCACCGAAGACCTCGGACGCCCCTTCGCCGCCGTGGACGCCGACAAGCGCCGCACCCTGGTCCGCGCCGCCGCCCTCTACGTCCGCAAACTCCCCCGGCGCCCCGCGCTCGTCCGCTTCGACGTCGTCGAAGTCGTCGGCGACCGCAACGATTCCGCCCCGCCCGTTGTCCGCCACATCGAGAACGCCTTCGCCCTCCCCGCCGGCGACCGCCTCCCCCTCTGAGCCTCCCTCCCCCACGGGCGTCTTGCTTTCGGACAGTCCGGCGGCCCCCCAAAAAACATCTTCCCTTTTTACCCCGTCCCCCCCATCATCCCCCTCGCCATGAAAAAGCCAGTTTTCCTTCTTTTCGTCCTCCTCTCCGCGTCCCCCGCCCTCGCCCAGTTCGAAGGCTGGGAACCCGACTACGAGCTCATCTCCGCGACCGGCCAGGACCTCCTCGACTGCTACGCCCCCGACGCCGTCCGCGAAAACTACGCCTTCGCCTCCCCCGGCGAACTCGCCGCCCTATTCGGCAACCTCCGCGGGGCGCTCGACGGCGACTCCCTGACCGCGCTCGCCGACCTCCAGCCCACCGCCCGCCAGGCCCTCTCCTACCTCTCCGCCATCCCGCAGACCCAGGGCGTCGCCGACTGGCTTTCCGCGCGCCTCGACTATCTCGACGTCGCCGCCGAAGCCG
>JAEEGG010020513.1_pt1 | contig 13203 bp, 9 predicted proteins | sample 9134161 | NCBI WGS metagenome assembly JAEEGG01 (sample SAMN16246543, study PRJNA631951) | gut metagenome | biome: gut microbiome; feature: rumen; material: CR-attached | host: Bos | place: Iran: Karaj | collected 2018-10 | reverse complement strand
GCTTCTCTTAAACATGGACAGTCTCTCCTTTCGAAATTCATTCTACTAAACACGGGCGGGATTGTAAAGTGACAAAACGCAACAGGAAATTCATACGAAAGGAAGCTAAATAAGGCAGGCAGTTTTGCATATAATTCTTCTTTGTTTATGGTAGGGACTGTACAAAAACTGGCAATTTAGCCGGTGATGTAACAGTCCCTTATTGTTGATATAACTGTATAACGATTCTTGTGAAGGATTCCAATAGGGTCACGCTTTTATTACTTCATCCTTTATACTCCGCCTTTTATCGCGGCGCGGACCGACTTGTCCCAGCGCGGGCCGGCCTGCATTTCGCCTTTGACTTTATCGAGCTCCGGAACGTCCCACCACGGCCAAACTTCCGGAAGTTCAAGCGCGAAGCGGCTTTCTGACTTGTGAACGCCGACCTTCACGTGGGCGAGAAGCGGGGCGGAAAAGTTTTCGGGACTGTTTTCCGAAAGCCTGTCCAAAGCCTTCGCGTTTTCAAGCGCCAGATCCAGCGCGTCAAACGCCGCGTCACGTTCACCGGCAAGCCACAGATAATAGGAACGCAGCATGTGCAGGCAGGCTATGAACCCGGAAAGGCGGCCGTAGAAACCGTCGGTGCAGACGAGATCGAAGAGTCCGACCGCGTTCTGGAGCAGACCGGCGGCGGTTTCCGGCGGGATGTTGTGATCCGAGAGCACGATGCTTTCAATCAACTCCGCCGAACAGCGCACCGTTTCCAGAAGCGCATTCCCGCACTCGGCCACCGCTTCAACGCCGTCAACCGCGTTGATCCTCAAAAAGAGCTTTGACGCGGACAAATCGGGGGCGGATTCGGCAAGCTGCAGCGCCTTTTCGTGCTCGCCCATGTTCTTGTATAGCTGCGAAAGCTCGGTTACTGCCTGCTGCCGCAAGGCGCCTTCCTGAAGCTCGGGAATGATCTTCTCGTAAATCTTTATCGCTTCCCGCCACTCAGGATACGTCCTGTGCCTCTCGATGTCATACAGCGAGTACCCGTCCGGGCCGGCAATATGAAACTCCCCGCGCCTTACATAGCCCACATTGAACAGCACGGCGGCAAGCGCAAGGCCGAGTTTGGGATTCCCCGGGAACTCAATCAGCGCGTTCCTCGCGAGCGCGATACAGTCGTCAAGATCGACGTCGACGCCGTTGTTCCTGCGGTTCATTTCACAGATCGTTTCGTAAAGGGAATCGACTTTTTTCGCCCGCTCGTTGTCGTAGCCGAAGAGTTCGTCAATGGAGACCCCGAAGAAATTTGCAATCGAAGGAATGAGCTCCACGTCGGGGTAACAGATTCCGTTCTCCCAGCGCGAGACAGCCTGCGCGGTAACGCCGAGCTCGTTCGCAAGCGCCTCCTGCGTCCTTCCGTGACGCTGGCGCAATTCTTTTATTTGTTCACCTAATACAACCATAATAATTCTCCTTGCTTCGTTGATGAATTTCACCGGTGCGAGTTCATTATAAACGCAGGCGGGGATTATTTCAATTATCAATTGGTTGTTTCAAAATAAATTGTTTGTTTATACCACAGTGCGGAAAAACGAGAACTGTTGAGTTCTCGTTGAAACAAAAAACTAATTGAATATGCTGAACATAAAAACAGTTAATCGGTAGTGGCGTTCACTGATCTTCTGACCCCCGGCTCATTTCGTTAATTTCAGATACTTTGTTCCGTCTTCTGAGTATTACGGCCTTTACAACTGTCAGTATGACAGAAATTGCCATGGCAATGATTGCGCCAAAAAGTGCAGCGCCGAAGCCAACAACCGGAGTCATTTTATCGCTCGAAATATTCCTATAATATAGAAAAGTTGAAAGCATGGAATATAGGAAATACGATGCCGCATAATTGAATCCAAACAAGAGCACCATCAACCAACGGTTCGTAACAAGCCAAATGATAGTAAATATGAGAGGCGCCGAAACAATGAATACAAGTATGTCAGCCTCAACGCCTATCCGGTATGACTCAAACGCAAGCGGCACCAACAAATAGAATAGTAGCGAAATAATAATTGCCTTACTGAGCTTCATTTTAATCCTTTGGTAATTTGAACTGATTTATAAGAGTGACTTCAAGCACTCGGAAATCACGATTCAAGGTTGATAGGCGCGCTTGGCGTCATTTTATCACTTTCCACTGACCTGTTTTTCTTGAACCCTGCCGAACAATATATCCCGTCTCAACAAGATAGTTTATTCTTCTCTCAACGGTCCTTAAACTTTTACCGACTTCAGTTGCTATGTCAGCTTTATATACTTTGGGGTTTCTGATCATGGCTTCAAGTATTTTTTCGTCAACATGCGTTAAACCGCCATTTAAACCGCCATTTAAACCGCCATTTATACCGCCATTTAAACCGCCAATTCCATTGTTGCCTGCAATTTCTAAAACGTTTTTATTAAACGGAATCGTTACAATGATGTAATTATCTGTTATTTCAAATACATCATTTCCGTATTTCTCGACTATAGTAGGTATTCCGTGACCTGTATGCTCCACTATATCCAGGTCGGAAAAGATTTTCATTAGTTTTAGGTTTCGTGGCCGGCTTATCCCGCGGAAAAACTCTTCTCTTGAAAGATTATTCGGCAGTCCTCCGTGAGAAATTATTTCCATTCTATCAGAGTAAAATGATATTTGAGGCTCGCTTATAGTCCAGTCGTTATGAACAATTGCATTTATCACTGCTTCATTAACGCTATCGTAATCGTAAAGGTAAGTGTCAATACGCGGTCTGACAGACGTGTCTGAGATACAGATATTCTCTGACGTTATGCGGTTCATCAACTGCTCATAAGCAAAAAGAAGCGAGCGCTTTCCGTAATCTGTTCGTTGAGATATGGCGGCTTTGTTAATTCCGTTAAACTTAACAAAGATGAGCGAATAGCGGTTATTGTCCGAGAGCAATTCCCCCATAATGTTGTACCTTCCATCGGAGGTGATTAAGTACAGATTTGTTTCAAAACTGTTTTCGTTAAGTCTGTATCCTTTGTCAAGGTAAAATTGCTTCAGTGAATGGAAAGACATGACAGGAAGATTCGATGGCGCCTCAACAATAAGATCGTTGAGAACATATCTCTGCTTATAACGAAACGCAATTTGTTCTTCTGTCATTGATTTACAGGTGGTTCCAACACGTATTAAACACCCTGATGTGGAATATCCATATTTTTTTATGCAATACAGAGGTTTTATTCCTTTTTCAACAGAGACGCAAATCAATAGCTTACCGTTGTCTGTGATTATTTTGGTCTCGACCATATCGGTTGCCGGAGGTTCTATCTGGTCAGTAATAACGTCAGCAATTTTACGCAGACTTTCATCCACATTGGCTACGCCGATAGCATTGCCGTTATTGTCAACTCCAATAATTATTTGCCCACCATTCGTGTTTAAGAACGCAACTGTCTCTTTTACAAACTTTTCATTAAATGTAGTTTTAAGTTCAACTTCACTGGTTTCAAAATAGACCATTTTCATCACCCCATTTAATCATATCATTTTTGCGACATTTTGTCAATATAATCCGCCAAGTTTGTCGAAAATCTTATGTTCGAACATTGCTTGCATACGTACTGCTTGAGCACAGCTCTGCGCGATTTCGGCTAAAAACGATTCACCGGATCGTTTTTAGCCGAAACCCTTTCGGGTTCGAATTCCCACTTTTTTCTTTACAAGAAACCGCAACCCCTGATTAGGTTGCGGTTTCTTGTGCGGTGTGTGGTCGGTTTATATGCAGAGAGCCGGTTTTTTCCCTACTTTACATCCTTAAAAGATGCCCTGTACATACTAAATAGATACTGTGTGCATGACAAGTGCTTTTATTCGGGGAGTTTTTACAGCCCCTGGGTCATCCTGCAATTATCCGACGGTTATCCGATTATTTTGTCAAGTTCGGTCTTGATTCGTATGAATTCAGGATCCTCCCGGTAGGGGTCGTAACATTGACGCTTAATATCTTCCATCGTTTGGTAACTCATGGGTCTGCCTGATGTATTGGTATAATAACGCGACATTTCAAGCCTGTTCAGAAGCAGCGATGTATGCTTTTCTTTCTCGCTTCCCTTTGCCCATTCCAAAAAAGCTTTGAGATATTCAACCGAATTCTTCAGCTCCTCAAGGCACTGTTCCCGCTCGCCGTTCATGGCATATCTTCGCGAAAGTCTCCCGGAGTATTCGTTCATCCGCAAATAGAAAAAACCGAAATCACCCTTGGAAAACAGTCCTTTATACAGCCCGATAACGTATTTCCAAACCTCGATGGCCTCATTGTGCGGATAGCTGTCGGCAATCCTGTCGATCTGATTTGCTGCGTCAGTTATAAGCTGCAATATCAGCCCTTGGCTATGCTCAATCCGTTCTTCTCCCTCGAGAACATGGGAAAGCAGGAAACTGCTTTCATAACCGCTGGCCTCTTCCGCATATTTCCTGGCCTTTTCATTATCGCCAAGCCGCAGACTCGCGAAACACAGCACCTGCCTGGCAGCATTACGCGCATCCTCGTTTGGACCTTTTTGGAGCAGCCACTCGGCAAGTTCAAAGATTTTTTCTTTTTTTGAAGGATCTTCGTCGACACGCCAGAGCGCATTCAACGCATACATGTAGTAATAAACAACATCCGGATCGTTCGGGTACTCGCTGTATGCGCTTTTCCAAAGCTCTAAGTTCTTTTCCATCTGCCCTGTGTGCCAATATTCGTGGGTTTCCTCTTTCCATTTTTCGATTTTCCCGCGTCTGACCTCTTCCCCGGTTCCAAGAAGCTCATCAACGGTAACGTCAAAAAACGCGGCAATGCGGGGCAGCATCATAATATCCGGGTATCCGGTCTCCCTCTCCCATTTGCTGACGGCCTGGGGCGAAATAAGCAGGTGCCGCGCAAGTGCGTCCTGCGTAACGTTCTTGGAGAACCGCAGTTCCTTCAGTTTTTTTCCAAAGCTAAAATCCATGTCTATCACTCCTTTTGAAAAGTAACGGGCGCTCGTTCTGATGTAATGATATCAGAGCTATTGTATCAAAACAATAACCTATCTGTTGCTATTTGTTTGATTTTTTCAACGAATGGTTTAGTTATGGACCAAACAGGAGTCCGGATAGGAATGCTTTATTGTTGTCCGGTCATATCGCCTTCATCCAAAAAAACAAAACAATCTTTCTAACGCCAAATAACCGGAACGAGGGACATCCATTCGGGAAGCCCCTCATTCCGATGGTGGAGCATAGGGGATTGCGTCGCCGCGAGCTGCGCCTGCTCGTTACCCGTTATTAAGACCTTTTAAACGGATGACATCGCTCGCTCCGCTGCGGCTCCTTTCCCCAAAAGTGCGAGCACTTTCGGGGGCCCCTCTTTTTACGGGGTTCGAATCCCCTCTTAAACTAAAGACAAGACGACGCAGCCCCGTGAAGAGACTGCGTCGTCTTGTGGTGGAGCATAGGGGATTGCGTCGCCGCGAGCTGCGCCTGCTCGTCACCCGTTATTAAGACCTTTTAAACGGATGGCATCGCTCGCTCCGCTGCGGCTCCTTCTCCCCAAAAGTGCGAGCACTTTCGGGGGCCCCTCATTTTACGGGGTTCGAATTCCCTCTTTATTTTTTCTAATACCACACACAAAAGGGAGACCGGTGGCCTCCCTTTTGTGTGTGGTGGAGCATAGGGGATTCGCCGCCTGCGGCGCTTCGCGATAATAACAAAGGGTTGCGAAGCTTGCATGCTTACTGCTTGAGCACAGCTGCGTCCCCGCAAGCTTTGCTGACCTCGTCTTTCAAGAATTTATTTAAGAGTATCTTGAAAGACTTCGTTGCCGAAGCTGCGGCTCCTCTCCCCTCAAAGTCCTAAAACTTTGAGGGGCCCCTTATATAATCGGCTAAAAACGATTCACCGGATCGTTTTTTTAACGCCGAAACCCTCTCGGGTTCGAATCCCCACTAGAGTCATTTACAACAAAAACCGACACGGATGACCGTGCCGGTTTTTGTTGTGGTGGAGCATAGGGGATTCGAACCCCTGACCCCAACACTGCCAGTGTTGTGCGCTCCCAACTGCGCTAATGCCCCGTAACTTTTCGTTACCGTGATAGTGTATCAAAGAAAAGTTTGCGTGTCAACAGTTTTTTAACAATAATCGAAGGGATAATCGTTTCAAAGATTTTTCCGTCCGTGAGTTTAAAACAGACTTGGCAAAACGGGTACGATAGTGTATGATACCTTCGTGACACGACGGAGGGTAGACTTCGCGAATTTCAGACGAATCGGAACGGATAAACGCGGTCCGGAAGGTGTTTAATGAAAAGAACGATTTTGGTTTTGGTATTGATACTTGTGTGCGTTTTCGCGTTTGAGGGCTGCCGCAGACGGGAAGTCCCGGTGACGGTCGAAACGCCTTCGCTGACGGAGACTCCCGAAATAACAGATAATCCCGTGGCTACAGAAGTTGCTACACCCGAACCGACTGTCCCGCCGACGGAAAATCAGGCCGAAACAGAAGAACCGAATCCGACAGCGACGCCCGTTCCTGAGCAAACCGCGACGCCGGAACCAACGGAAGATCCGACTCCTACGCCGACTCCGGAACCTACAGACACGCCGACACCGACCGATACACCGACGCAAACTCCGACCCCAACTCTGGCTCCTACAGCCACTTCAACCGCAACGCCAACTCCAACAACGACGCCAACCCCGACTCCCGTTCCCACCGCGACGCCAACTCCCACACCCGAGCCTACCCCCGAGCCTCACTACAAGCTCAACGAACTCATCAAGAGCGGAAAGGAATTCTCGATTGGCTTCAGGCTCGTTGTTCACAGCACGGCCTACCTTGACTACCACGTCGCTCAAGGCGCGTGCTCCGACGGCACCTACGTTTATTTCCTTCTGAAGCCCTCTGAGGACGGCGAGGCGATCATCACAAAGCACAACCTGAAAACCGGTAATCTGGTTAACCGCAGCGAGCCGATTTACGTTTTTCACGGCAACGACATGACGTACGACTCCGCGCGCAATCTGATTTACGTTGCCCACGGCTCTTCCGAAGGCAAGATTCTGACCACGGTCGATCCCGAGACCCTTGAAGTCGTTACGCAGTCGGTCGAGATTAAAAAGGGCGCAGGCGCGATAACCTACTCGCCGGAGCGTGACATTTTCGCCATCAGCCAGGGTGGAAAGAACCTCCGCTTCCTCGACAGCAACCTGAAAGTGACACAGACGATAACCCGCGAAGTGCTCGATTACACGGCGCAGGGAATGGGCTCCGACGAAGATTTTATCTACTTCCCGATGAGTCCGAAAGGCGACAATAAGGACAATATTCTCGTGGTTTACGACTGGTCCGGCTAATATGTTACGACGATTCATCTTGACACGGACCGCGAATCCGAGTCGATGTTCATGGTGAACGGGGATTACTACGTGAATTTCTACTTCGGCGACGGCGCGCGGCTTTACAAGCTGGTTTTCTTCGTGAATAAATAAAGCCCGGGCATCGTAATAAGTAAAATAAAGACCTTATAAAAACGAAAAAGCCTCGCATTTAAGCGAGGTTTTTTGGTGGGGACGATAGGACTTGAACCTACGACCTCCCGGATGTCAACCGGACGCTCTAACCAAAGCTGAGCTACGCCCCCGGATTCGGAACGGAGTTCATTATATCACACCCGGAAAGACCGTGTCAACGGGTATTTTCGAATTTTCCGCAGATTCCCGCAAATAGCACCAATTCAGTCCCCGGCAAGTTCCCGGACGCCGCAAAGTTGCGCAAACATCGTGAAATCCGCTTGAAAAACGGGCGCAGACTCTTTATAATAAAAGTACAAAATACCATTCCAAAGGACGGTAGTGAAATGAAAGTGACAAAAAGAATAATCAAGGCGGCGGTGGCGTTCGTGCTTACGGCGGTGCTGTCCGTTCTGGCTTTCGGATGCGCAGGGTACGAGCCGCAGTCGGGAATCCTTCCCGAGAATTACATTCCGCAGCCTGACGGGAAAATCAAGCTGAACTACTACATTGCGTCGAACGAGTCGCTCAAGAAGGCGATCAACGACTACGTGAGGACGTTCCAGCAGAAATACCCGGACGTTTCGGTGACGACCGAGCTCTCGAACAAGAGCAAGGAGCAGGTGGCGGCCGAGATCGCGGCGAAAACGGTCGGAGACGTTCTCTTCCTTTTCGAGTCGGACGTTTACAACTACGCACAGACGCAGCGCGCGCTGATGAATCTCGACTATTACGTGGAGGCGTACGGAATCGACCTGTCGAACGTCTTTTCGGCGATGATCGACATGGGAACGGTGAGCGGAAAGCTCTACATGGCGACGTGCAACTACAACCACATTATTTACTACTACAACAAGGACCTCATCAGAGCGGCCAACCTGATCGACCCTGCGGAGCTGCAGGCGATGAACCAGTGGGACTGGGAGACGTTCAAGGACTACTGCAGGCAGCTGACGGTTACCGACGATTCCGCTGACAGGAAGACGGTCGGAGCTGCGCTGAGGCTGGGCTATTCCGCTGAGTACATTCCGTTCCTGGAGGGCTTCGGCGGACAGTGGTACGACACGGTCGAGAAGAAGGTCTCGTTCGTTTCGGACGAACGCGTGCTCAAGGGCGTCGTCGAGATGTGCGACTTCATCAGGAGCAACACGTGCAAGTACTACGCGGTGACGCAGAGCGACCAGGCTGCCAAGCCGATCAGAAAGTCGCCCTCGCAGGAGACGTTCAGCGACTACAACGACCAGAACCAGGTCGTTTTCAGAGCCGGCGAACACGACAACATGGTCACGATCGGAAAGGCTTACGAGCAGGCGGGAATCGACTGGGACGTTGTGGCGGTTCCGGCGCTTCCCACGCACAAGGTCGGCACGGGCTGCAGCGGTTTCGCGGTGTTCAACGGTACTAAAAACCCGGCTGCGGCGGCTGCGCTTGCGCTCACGATCCTCACCGAAGAGGGCCAGCTGGCGTACCACGGACAGGAAGGCGGCGCGATCCCGAACATGAAGTCGCTCGCGTACAACAACGACTACTGGAGAGTGCCCTTCGCCGACAGGAAGGACGACCCCGAAAACGGCAAGAACTATGACGCGTTCATTTCGTTCCCGGAGGCCGACACCTATGCGTTCGTTGAGTGCGTTATCCCGCCCGAGGTCGCGACCATCGTCAAGAAGTACATGCAGAACGTGATCCCCGACGACGTGAACGGCGACAGATCCGTCGAGAACACGCTGACATTAATGGAGGCCGAGGCCAACCAGAAGTGGGCGGCGATTTACGACGGCTGATTTAAGGATTGTTGATTGATTAAATAATAGGAAGCGGCCGCCCGTCCGGGCGGCCGCAATTTTTCTATATTTAGGCAAATTAAACTATTTAACCTTACTGTAGGCTTCGACGATGATCCTGCCGAACTCGAGCCCCAGATTCCACATGCTGTCGGCGTCGTAGTGGGGGAGGTCGGGATTGTTGTGGGGCTCTTTATTGTACTCGAGACCGAGTCCGATAACGTCGATGTAGTAGTTATTGGGCGAGTCATTGGCGAACTTCTGCTTGTTCTCGTTGACCGTTTTGTAGTAGGCCCAGTGGGTGGAGATGCCGGCGTCGACGAACGGAATTCCGCCGTACGGCGCGTACTCTTTCAGCCTGTCGCGAAGCCTTGTCGCAACGCTGTTCTGCCAGTCGTAGTACTGCTTTGCGAGCGAATCGGCGAGGCCTTCGTTCTCGCCCTGGAGCCAGCAGATGGCCATGATCTCCGGCTCGTAGCCGTTGTCCTTCAGGACTGCGCAGCATTTCTCGGTCATCTCGCACAGCCGCTCAAAGTATTCGTCGCCTTCGAGCCAGTAGCCCTTGATCGGGATGCCGCCGCGCGCGCACTTGATTATGTAGATGTGCTCGTCCGGGTAGTTCTCGGTGAAGTAGTCCGCGAGCCCGAGCTCGATTCCGAACTGGGTGCCGGTGATCGACATTCCGTAGCGGGTCTTCTGGAAGAGCTTCTGCGGGTCGTTGATCGCGAGTCGCTTTTCGGTGTAGTTGGTGGCGGTCTTTTCGCCGGCATAGTAGACCGTTCTCACGTTCTCGTAGCCCTTGCCGAGAGCCTTGTACTTGTCGTCGTCGAGAAAGCCCTTTAAATAGGTGTAAAGCGACGCTCCGACCGCGTTGGACTGGCCGCCGATAAGAATGATTTTCGCCACGTTTTGCTTCTCGTGTCTCTCGGGCGGTTCGGTCGGGTCGGCGGGCGCCTGGGTGTTTTCGGCAGGTTCGGCGGTTCCGTTGCCTCCCGGGGAAGGCTCCGTGCGGTCGCAGCCGAAGGTTCCGAATGCCGCGGCAAACAGAAGCAGCGCCGCGAGTATGACAGTAATGATTGAAGATAATCTCTTTTTCATTTTGAACTCCGTAAAACAAGGTTTGGTTGCGTTGTCAGGAATGATTGCCGTCAGGAAAGTGCGGGAACTTCGGGAATGGTGCGGTCGTAAACGGCCAACCCGCGTGCTCCGGCGGCTTTTTTGTAATTTTACCACTTTCCGGACGGTTATTGAATAGGTAAATTTATAAGCGCACTTTCGATGCATTCCCGCTTCAACAGGCAGGAGAGCGTGTCAAAAAGTGAGTGAAAAGCGGTCGCAAGTATGGTATAATAAAATGCGTTTTGCGGTTTTCGCGGAGGCTTGGGAGCTTTTAAACCCGTGAAGACCTTCAAAACGCGGAGGATTTTTGCTTGAAAAGAGGCGAAACCGGAAATGGCCGAACTCATTGATCGCGGAGTATTCTTGAAAAACGGAATAATTTCTGAGACCGGAACGGAAGGCGTGAGCGTTAAGGACGCGGCGAAAAAAACGATCGCGAGGCGGATTCTCGACGCCCACAACTCGTACGGCGCAGATAAAGGCGGACTGCTCGGAATCAGGTTCGACGCGATGGCTTCGCACGACATTACGTACGTCGGCATTATTCAAACCGCGCGAGCCAGCGGCCTTAAGGAGTTCCCGCTGCCTTACGTTCTGACGAACTGCCACAACAGTTTGTGCGCGGTCGGCGGTACGATCAACGAGGACGACCACGTTTTCGGACTGTCGGCGGCAAAGCGCTACGGCGGCATTTTCGTGCCTCCCCACATCGCGGTGATCCACCAGTACATGCGCGAAAAAATGAGCGGCTGCGGCAGGATGATAATCGGCTCCGACAGCCACACGAGATACGGCGCGCTGGGAACGCTCGGCGTGGGAGAGGGCGGCCCCGAACTTGTGAAACAGCTGCTCGGGCGGTACTGGGAGATCAGGACGCCGGAGGTAGTTCTTGTCTATTTAAAGGGAAAACCGGGGCACGGAACAGGTCCTCAGGACGTGGCGCTCTCGATCATAAAAGACGTCTTCAAGAACGGCTTCGTCAAGAACCGGATCCTCGAATTCGCGGGCCCCGGCGTTCACGAGCTCAGCATGGATTTCAGGAACGGAATCGACGTGATGACCACGGAGACCGCCTGCCTCAGCTCGGTCTGGACCACCGATGAAAAGACCCGCGAGTACTTCAGAATTCACGGGCGCGAGGCAGATTTTAAGAAGCTTGAGTCAGGCGACGGAGCGTATTACGACCGCGCCGTTGTCGTCGACCTGTCGAAGGTTGAATCGATGATCGCGCTCCCGTTCCACCCCTCGAACGCGTACACCGTTCACGAGTTCCTCGAAAACGCGGAGGACATTCTGAGGCTCACGGAAAAGGCTGCGGAGGAGCAGTTCGGGAAGCTCGCGGAAGGGTGCGGGCTTGTAAACAAGTACAGAGAAGGGCGGTTCTTCGCAGACCAGGGCGTCATCGCCGGCTGTTCCGGCGGCACGTACGAGAATATCATGCGGGCGGCCGCGATTCTTGACGGCAAGAACACCGGCGCAGGGGAATACTCTTTGAGCGTTTACCCCGCCAGCCAGCCGGTCAACGCAGCGATAACAGCGAACGGTACCGCCGCGAAGCTCATGAACGCCGGCGCCGTCATCAAAACGTCGTTCTGCGGGCCCTGCTTCGGCGCCGGCGACGTTCCCGCCAACAACGGTTTTTCCATAAGGCACACGACGCGGAACTTCCCGAACAGGGAGGGCTCGAGGCCGCAGGACGGCCAGCTTTCGTGGGTGGCGCTTATGGACGCGGCTTCGATTGCTGCGACTTCCGCGAACGGCGGCGTTCTCACCGCGGCGAACGATGTCGATTTTTCCGACGACATTCCTGAATATGTTTTTGACGACCGCGCATATCGCGCGCGCGTTTATGACGGCTTCAAAAAGGCGGAGCCGGAAATCGCTTTGAGGTTCGGCCCGAACATTGCCGACTGGCCGGAGATCGAATCGCTCCGCGAGAATCTGCTTCTCGAGGTGGCGTCCGTGATTGGCGACGAGGTGACGACGACGGACGAGCTCATTCCCAGCGGAGAGACTTCATCCTATAGGTCCAATCCGATCAAGCTCGCGGGCTTCGCGCTGTCGAGAAGAGACCCGGAATACGTCAAAACTGCGCGGAAAATCAAGGAAAACGGCGGAAAATACACGTTGGGCGGAAACTTTTCGTTCGCGGAGGGAATCCCCGGAATCGAACCTTCCGACACGTCGACGGGAAGCGTTGTGGCTGCGAGATGCCCGGGCGACGGCTCGGCGAGAGAACAGGCGGCTTCCTGCCAGAGAGTGCTCGGAGGCGCCGCGAACATCGCTGAACAGTACGCGACGAAGCGCTACAGAAGCAACCTCATCAACTGGGGAATGATGCCATTCACGGTCGAAAACGGCGGCAGCGGTGCGGAAGACGACCTTTTCGGAAACGGACCGGACGCGCTCGCCAAGGGTGACAGGATCCTCGTGCGCGGCATCGCGAAAACGCTCTCCGAAGGCGGCAACACTGCCGAAGCGGAGGTCTACCGCGGCGGGGCGCTTATTAAAAAGCTGCAACTTGGATTGGGCGAGCTCTCAGCCGAAGAACGCGAAATTCTTCTCGCAGGCTGCCTCATTAATTTCTACAGTAAAAACGCATAAAAACGAAAGGACGACAGAAATGAAAAAACTCACGAAGATACTTGCCGCGGCACTGATGATCGCGGTCGCGGTCTGCGCATTCACGGCGTGCGATAAAGGAAACGGTGCGAAACCGTCCGACAATCCGGTGGCGACGATAGTCGTGAAGGACTACGGAACGATCACGGTTGAGCTCTAC
>JAEEGG010020507.1_pt1 | contig 13205 bp, 19 predicted proteins | sample 9134161 | NCBI WGS metagenome assembly JAEEGG01 (sample SAMN16246543, study PRJNA631951) | gut metagenome | biome: gut microbiome; feature: rumen; material: CR-attached | host: Bos | place: Iran: Karaj | collected 2018-10 | reverse complement strand
CCCATTGGGTGTAATACATTATATCCTTGCATTCTCTTCATTCTTGAAATTATATCTGTTGCTGTATATCCTTCTGGATGTCCAGCATGTAAACCTACACCACTTGGATATGGGAACATATCTAATGCATAAAATTTAGGCTTAGAAAAATCCCAAACATCAGTTTTAAATGTTTGATTCTTTTCCCAATATTCTTGCCATTTCTTTTCAATTTTTTGATGATTAAAATCACTCATAATTAATCCTCCTAAAAAATGAGTATAAATATACTCATAACATTTTATCATAAAAATTTCAAATATGATACATTAAACAAAAAAAATCTAGTAATTCGAAACAAATTACTAGATTTTATTCTTACTTATCTGCCTTTATAACCTCAGTATAAGCCATAACTAATGGACCTACACCCTTAGCATCATTATTTACAACTGGTTCAGAAATATAATATTCATATGAACCATCTCTTCTTAAATTGTTTTCTGGTCCTAAACCAGCCACTAAACAAATACCACCTAAATTTAAATCTCCATTTTCATCAGATGATAAATATTTATTACAAATACCATCAAAAATATCTAAACCAATTTGTTGATATCTTGGAGGTAAAGCTTCTAATCTTACACCCTTTAGGATTGCATAAGAAACCATAGCTGAACCTGAAGTTTCTAAATAATTACCTTTTCTTCCAGGATAATTAGGAACTTGATAGAACATCTTTGAATCCTTATCTTGATATTCTAAAATACCATCAATTGTTTCTTTTAATAAAGCCTTGATAGTATTATATTCATCATACATTTGTTCATCCATGTAATCTAAAACATCAACTAAGGCAACTGTAAACCAACCAATACTTCTTAACCAGAAATTTTTTGATAAACCAGTCTTTTTATCAGCCCAGAACATTGTTCTTTCACTATCATATCCATGATAATAAAGCTTTGCTTTATTATCAAACATTAATTTTCTTACGTTCTTGAATTGATTAATAATATCAGCGTAATTCATTTTTCCTCTTAATGTTTGATATCTTGTATAGAAAGGTTGAGCCATATATAAACCATCTAACCAAATTTGATTTGGATAAATACCCTTATGCCAGAAATTACCTTCCTTTGTTCTTGGATGAGTCTTAATTTGTGAGAAAGTTAATTCGATAGCCTTATCATATTTTTCTTCTTTTGTTAAATCTAATAAGTCAAATAAAACTCTTGATTCACAAATATCATCAGTTGAATACTTTAAAGGATCATATCCTCTAATAGTTCCATCCTCAAAAACATAATAATCTACAAACTTCTTAACGAAATTAATATATTTTTCATCTTTAGTTGTTTTATACATTTCAAGAAGTGATGTCATCATACAACCATCAATATAATTCCAAGCTGGCTTCTTACCATGATTAATTGATTCGATATTCCATAAAGGCATATCTGGTTTTGATGTCATTAGCTTATCTATATATTTATCAATAATTTCATTCATTAGCTTTTACCTCATAATAATTATACATAATAAAAAAATCATTTACAAGAAAAGATTTTCGTAATTAACTCTCCAAACAATCATTTATATCTTTTAAAGATATATCTCCTTCTCTTAATACCTTAACTCCCTCAATTAAAGATAATACAGTTGATGGATGATTAGATGAAGATTTATCACTATCATAAATGTAATCAACTAAATCATTATAATTCTTATAAATTTCATCATATTCATTAAGTGGAACATTACCACTTTCATTAACACTTGTTGTTAGCATAGGACCATTTTCTTTTAGAATATCTAAAGCCTTAGAATAATTAGGAATTCTAACACCTATAGTTTTATATCCTATTTTTTCATAAACCTCAGGCTTTGCCTCTAATATTAAGGTTAAAGCTCCAGGTAAAAATTTATTAATTAATTTTATTGCATCATTAGACACAACACAAATAGATTTAATTTGCTCTAAATCACTACATAAACATGCAAGTGGTTTATCTAATGGTCTATTTTTTATTTTATAAATTCTTTTAATTCCTTCTAAATCAAAGATAGGAGTTCCTATACCATAAACAGTATCTGTTGGGAAAATAATAACCTTACTCATTCTTATATACCGACATAAATAAATGTCATTCTGTCCCTTCCTTCTAAATCCTTAATAACTTCTACCTCAGAATTTGGAAAATATTTTTTAGCTAGCTTAATCATTTCTTCTTTCTTATCATAGCCATGCTCAAAAGCAATTAAAGCTTTATCATTTAATAATGGCTTTAATCCTTCTAAAATAATTCTATAAAATTTCATTCCATCATTTCCACCAAATAAAGCTATATTAGGCTCATTATCCTTAACTAACGGCATAACCTCTTCATCTTCTGGAATATATGGTGGATTAGATACAAATATATCAAATTTCATACCCTTAACAGGCTCTAGCATATCGCCTTCAATAAATTTAACATTCGCACCTAGCTTTTCATTATTCATTCTCGCAACCTTTAAGGCATCCTTAGAAATATCAGTAGCGATAACCTCCATATTAGGTTCTTCTTTTGCAAGTGATATGGCAATACAACCAGAACCAGTTGCTAGATCACATACCTTAACCTTTTTACCTTTAAAATATTCATCATAACGGTATAAGATATTTTCTACTAATTCTTCAGTTTCAAATCTAGGAATTAAAACATCCTCATTAACAATAAAATCATAACCATAGAATGTAGTATAACCAATCAAATATTGAATTGGTTTATTTTCATGTAAATATTTATTAAATATTTCATTAAATTTATTTACAGTATTATCATCTATTTCTTCACTCATTTTTAAATATAAATCATGAGCTTCACAATTTAAAATAGATTCTAATAATAAAATTACTGATGATTCTTCTTTATCATTATCTATAGCTTCTTGTTCTTTAATTTTAATAAATTTTTGATAAATCATAAGAATTTCATCTCCTTTAATATACCATTATCATAATATAATTCTAATTTAAAAAAGTCATAATTTTCATCAATTATTCTTTTCAAGAATATTTTATCACCTTCAAATAAATTAAGTGATAAAATATCATCTTTATTTATCCATTTAAAGGTTCCTTCATCATTGAAAGATTCTTTACCTTTAAAATCTAAAACAACATATAAATGCATTAATTCAGAATAAGAATTATCATAAAAATAAACATCACCTATATATTTATAATCTAAAATATCTAAATTAGTTTCTTCTTTAACCTCACGATATAAAGCTTCTATTGGCGTTTCGTTTTTTTCTATATGTCCACCTACACCAATCCATTTACCTTCATTTATATCATTTTCTTTTTTATTCCTATAAAGCATTAAATATTTATTTTTATTCTTGATATAACATAATACTGTCTCATTCATATTTTTTAAAAAAAGAATTAGAAAAATCTAATTCTTACATAAATCTATTGTCTCCATTTAATAATGCCTTACATAATTCAGTTAATTTAGAATCAAATTCTAATGTTTTATCTTCTAAATTACCTTCCTCATGTAGGAATGGATCTTTCGCATCCTTGATTAAAGATGGTGTGTAATATTTAACACAAATACCATTTTTAATAGCTAAAAAGGTAGGAAGATTCATCTTAGCTATTAAAGTATCCTTAACAAGATTCTCACTTTTATAGCCAGTATGCTCAATAATATAATAATACTTAAGCTTATTTTCTAGTGTTAAGCAATCTCTTAAATCTTCTTCTTCCTTAAATACATTTACAAATTTAGGATTATAAACATAAACCTCTTTTAATCCTTCTCTTTTGCAAATATCATTAGTTTCTTTAATGATTGATTGACATTTTGGATGCCAAGGTCCACCAACTAATATTAAACCAGTTTTAAAACTATCTAAGATGTCTTTTAATTCATCATAATTGATTTCTATAAAAACATTATTTTCATCTGTTAAATATTTATATTGCTCACAAAAATTCAATTTCATTCACCTTTATTCTTATAATCTAGATATTTCTTATATAATTCATTCTTATCTAGATTAAATTCATTTGCTACCTCTTTGATAGCTTGGCTAGTTTTAGTACCTAAAGCTATTCTTTGTTCAATTTCACTAATTGGATCTAAATTACTAGCTATTTCTTCTTTAGCTCCTTCAACAATTAAAACAATCTCACCCTTGATATTGTCGTAATTAATTATTTCTGAAACCTTGCCACGAATGAATTCTTCATTTATCTTAGTTAATTCTCTAGCTATACAAATATTTCTATCACCTAGAACCTCTAGAATATCCTTTAATGTATCATGAATTCTATGAGGAGCTTCATAAAAAATCATAGTATATCCTAAATTCTTTAGGTTTAATAATTGTTTAACTCTTTTAGTTTTTTGGCTCTCTAAAAAACCAAAAAATAGATATGGCATAGGAACAAGTCCTGAAGAGATTAAAGCTGAAATACCAGCACTAGCTCCAGGAATAGTTGATACTCTAATACCATTTTCAATTGCTAGAGTAGAAATTTTATAACCAGGATCTGAAATAACAGGTAAGCCTGCATCAGAAATAATGGCAATCTTCTTGCCAGATTTTAATTCATTTAAAATTTCTTCACTTTTAATATCTTGATTAAATTCATGATAGCTTAATAATTTAGTTTTAATCTCATAATGTCTTAATAAAATACTAGAGTTCCTAGTATCCTCAGCGTAGATTATGTCCACATTATTCAATACTTCAATCGCACGATAAGAAAAATCACTCAAATTTCCTATTGGTGTAGCAACTAAATATAAAATGGCGCCATCAGAATCAAAGCTTTTGATACGCATTAGTTTTTAATAATACGAATGCCTTTTTCTCTTAAGTCACGTTGAGCGTAAACTAAAGAGATTAACTCTCTACGCTTTTCATTAGATATTTCAAATTTTTCTTGAACCTTTTGTAAGAATAATAATTCAGATGTATTGTATAAATCATCTTCCATAGAAATAGTAACTAGATTTAAGTAAACAATATTCTTTACAACTTGATTACAATTGATGAAATAATTAATTGTATTTTCAATAGTATCAGTCTTACGGAATGTATATTCATCCTTTACTTGATCTAGTTCAGCTATCATCTTGTTTAATACCTTCTTCTCAACATCTGTTGGTTCGCCATCGATATCAACCATGTAAACAGCTAAATCTAAGAACTTTAACATTTCCTTTTTGTTTAAATAGCTTAAAAACATTGTTAATCAACTCCTTCATAATTATATATTTTTAAGACTTCTTGAGTCCAAGTATTATCATCATTATAAACATATAACGGTGCCTCTATTTTAAGTGATCCTGGATTAGAATCATAGGTACCTTCAATTAATATATGATTACAATCATAACCCATTTTAGGATATATGAACCTTAATCTTTTAGGTTCAATTCTATATTTCTTAAAAACCTCAAGTATTTCCATTAATCTATCTGGTCGATGTACCATCGCAAATCTACCCTTAGTTTTTAGTAATAGGCTCGCTTCCTTAACAATATCATCAAGTGTTGCGAGAATTTCATGTCTAGCAACAGCTTTATTATCGTTAGGATTAATGTTATTGTTACCAACCTTGAAGAAAGGTGGATTACAAGTAACTAAATCAAATTTATGTGTGCCTATTTTTTTATTTATATCAATTAAATTATCATTCAATAATTCAATTTGATTTTCTAATTTATTTTCATTTATTGATTTAATACCTAAATCATAAGAATGCTTTAAAACCTCAACACCAATGATTTTAGATTTACATCTTAATGATAAATATAAAGGTATTGGAGCATTTCCACTACATAAATCACAAATATTATTTGTTGTTTTAGTTATCTTACAAAAGCTTGCAAGCAACATTGAATCTAGTGAAAAATTAAAATATTCAGTATCTTGATATATTTTAAGTAGTGGTCTACCTAAAAGTTCATTAGAAACTATCGTCATCCTCGTACCTTACAACCTTATCTTTTCTTGGAGTAAATTCAACATCACTTATCTTTAAATATCCAAATTTATTATCTTCATTTAAATATTTAACCTTTAAATTCTTGTTAATAACATCACAAGATAAAACCTTAGCATCACCATCAGCTGTTTTAACTATATCACCAATATCAGGAGCATTCTTTCTCAATTCAGTATATAAATCATTCTCATAATTTATACAGCATAATAATTTACCACAATTACCTGATATCTTTACTGGATTTAAGGATAATGATTGGTTCTTTGCCATCTTAACACTTACATTAGCAAATTCAGTAATAAATGTTTGGCAACAAACAATTAATCCACAAGGACCAATACCACCAAAAACCTTCGCACCATCTCTAGAACCAACCTGTCTTAATTCAATTCTAGTATGATATATTTCAGCTAAATCCTTAACAAGATTTCTAAAATCAACTCTACCTTCAGATTCAAAATAAATAATTAATTTTGATCTATCTAGTGTATATTCACATTCTAATACCTTCATATCAAGGTCATTTCTTTTAGCAAGCTCTTTAGTTTTACTTAAAATTAATGGCTCATCTTCTTTATTCTTTTCATAGCCCTTAATATCATCTTCAGTAGCTATTCTAACAATATCCTTTAATTCAGAAGTTAAATCCTCTTCTTTTAAATCAAAAGATTCACCTACAACAAAACCTAATTCAAGACCTCTTACTGTATTTACAATGACCTTAGTTTTATCAGTTATATTTAAATTTCCATATGAGAAAAAATATCTTTTTCCAGCTGGTTTAAACTGAACTCTAATTGCCTTCATAACTTCACCATTAAATAAATTTATCTACAACATCGAAAAACACATTTTTAGCAAGAACATTTGCCTTTAGCATCTTAAAATCATTTAAGATGTTTTCGTACTTTTCTTGTAGATTATTATTTTTCTTCTTATATGATAAGATTTTATCACACAAAGGCTCTAAAATCAATTTATCAGTACTATTTTTGGATAAATTAACATCCTCTAAAAATTGCAAAATAAATGATAATAACATGTTAAGATTTTCGTATACACTAAAAAACATTTGGTATTTTATATAAAACAAAGTCATATCCTTTTTAGTCTTAATATCAAGCAATTCCAAAAAGGCATCACGAACCATAAAATAATTATCATTCTTATATATTTCTAAAGCTTCATCAGAATCATTTGTTAAGCATGATAATAAACTAGCATCAATTAATTCAATACCACTTTCATGAATGATATCTCTTAATGAATCCCTAGGTATATTATCAAAATGCTCTAAAACACATCTTGATTGAATTGTTGAGACAACATTAGAAAGCTCTGTAGCTATAAAAATACCTATAGTTTTTTCTTTATTTTGTGGCTCTTCAATAAACTTTAATAATGAATTTTGTCCACTAATTGATGTTTCATCTATACCATCAACAATATAAACTCTAGGACCTTCCTCTAAGCTTGTTTTAGAAAACTCATCCTGTAATGATAATATTTGTTCTTTAGATATTTGTCTTTTATCATCATCAACAGTGATATAAGAAACATTAATATGATTACCTGATAATATTCTTTTACATTCAGGGCATTCAAAACAACAGCCATTCTTACAATATAGCATACAAGCTAAAGCATAAGCCATTTCCTTTTTACCAGTACCCTTTTCACCATAAAATAAATATGCGTGAGATAATCTATCATTATCATAAGCTTGTTTTAAGATATTAAAATTCTTCTTTTGAGTAACTAAAACATCTTTAACCTTCATCCTATACTCCTAAATATTTTAATACTGCCTTCTTACAATCATTAACTACATCATTTAAAGGTTGATTTCCATCAATAACAATAAATCTATCTGGATATAATTTTAAAGCTTCATGATATCCTTCATAAACCTTATTATGGAAATCAATTGTTTCTAAATCTAATCTATCTGTTTTATCTCTTAAAGATAATCTTTTTAAAGCAACCTCAGGCTTAACATCAATAAAGATTGTTAAATCAGGTAAATGATCTAAAGCAAATGAATTAATCTTTAAGATATTATCTAATCCTAATCCACGAGCTACACCCTGATATGCAATAGATGAATCTAAATATCTATCACATAAAACAACCTTACCTTCCTTTAATGCAGGTATAACCTTTTTATTTAAATGTTCCATACGAGCCGCTGCGTATAATAAAGCTTCACATTCAGGTTCCATACCAACATTCTCAACATTTAAAATAACCCCACGAATATCTTCAGCTATTTTAACTCCACCAGGTTCTCTTGTTGAAACATAATTTATATTTAATTCATCAAACATCTTTACTATTTCAGCTATAACAGTAGTTTTACCACTACATTCTCCACCTTCAAAAGTAATAAAATTCTTCTCTTTCATAATGGATCCTACTTTCTATTATTATTGACTCTAAACTTAGGCTTATTGTCATTATTATCTTTTTTAGAATGATAATTAAATATCATAAACATAACTACAATTAATGTAGTTCCTACAAAGGTTAAAATTAAATATAAATAATTATAAATTTCATAACCACCAACATATTTAACTAAATAATAGGCACCAACATTTAACACTGTATAAAATGCATGCATCGCAATTGTAAATCTTTGTGCTTGATATTCTTTTATAACCATTTCTTCAATCATAATTGTAATTAAATTAAATAAACCTAATCCCATTATGATTCCTAATGAAGAATAATAAAAATTAATATCTAATTTTAAAACTATTGCTAGAACAATAATTGTAATAATTGATAATGCATCTATTAATAATTGAATGCCTAAAAATATTTTCTTCTTATCCATAACTTACCTCAATAATTCAATAAGCTTATCAAAAACAAAATCACAAGCCTTCATTCTGACATTATTTCTACCTATATCAGTGAAATTAACATCAAATGTATGAATATCTCCATTGATATAAAATCCAAAGCAAACATAGCCTACAGGATTTATACCATCTGATGTAGGGCCAGCAACACCAGTTACACCTACACCTACCTCTGAATTAGTATTAATGGCTACTCCCTTAGCCATTTCATAAGCAACCTCTTTAGAAGAAACACCATATTTATCAATTGTTTTTGAATCAACATTTAAATATTTTATTTTAGATTCATTTGAATATGTAACAAATGATTCATTTAAAACAGTAGATGCGTTCGCAACATTAATTAATCTTGATGCACACATACCACCTGTACATGATTCAGAAAATGAAATATGATATTTTTTAGTCATTAAAATTCTTACTAATTCTTCTTCTTTATTCATACCTAAACACCATAAAATATTATAACATTTTATTTATATAAATAAAATAAAAATGCGTACAATTAGTTAAACTAATCATACGCACATTATTATTGATTACTATCAATATCTAAATGAATTTTCTTTCCTTCCTTAGAAGCTCCAGCATATAGAATTGTTCTAATGGCTTTAGCTAAGCTACCGCCCTTACCAATTACTCTACCTAGATCATTAGGATTTACCTTTACTTGATATTCTAAATTTTCTTCATCTTCAGATTTTTTGATAATTTGAACATCATTAGGATAAGCAACTAAAGGAAGAATTAAACTTTCAATCAATTCTTCAAACTTTATCACTTAACTCACCATCCTATTACTTTGAAATAATATTATTAGCGATTAAGATATTCTTAACTGTTACAGTTGGTTGTGCACCATTTTTAATCCAAGCTTGAATCTTATCTGCCTTTAAAGTTACAGTAGCAGGATCAGTTAATGGATTATAAGTACCTAAAATTTCTAAGAACTTACCATCACGAGGTGATCTTGAATCTGCAGCAACGATACGATATTGTGGAGCCTTATGAGCACCAAATCTTTGTAATCTAATTTTTACCATATATTTAAACACTCCTTCTTTTTCAATTCTACGCTAAAATTATATCATAATAATATATACTGTCAAGTATTTTTTCTTGACAGATTAAGATAATAAAAAAATAAGTCAAAGATTTCTAAATCCTTGACTATTATTCTTTGTTTTTATTTAATTCAATATTCTCATTAAATTCGCCGATATTATTAACTACTGGTTCTAATCTAATGGCTATTAATGAAGCTAAAACTACACTTATAGAATCCTTAATAATAAATGGAGTAAATCCTACCTCTAATACATATAAAATACTTGATGGTTTATCCATATAGAAATTTAATATTAAATACATATAAACTAAACCAACTACATCTATTACTAATAATCCTAATATAGCCTTTGGTATTAAGATCCATTTATTTTTATTAAATAAATTAGATCCTGTTACAAAACTTGATAACATAAATCCAATTATAAAACCAAATGATGGATAAAAAATATATTGATATCCTCCACCTGTAGAAAATACTGGAATACCTATTAAGCCCATAACAATATATGTAAAAAATACTATCAAGGCTTTTTTCCACTTCAAAATTAAACCTATTGAAGCAACAGCGAAAGTTTGAAGTGTTAAGGATATTATTCCAATATTAAATGAAATTTTAGAACATACAATTAATATGGCAAGCATCATTGCCATAATAGCTAAATCTTTAATTTTTATTTTCATATTTTAACAAAGATTCCTTAATATTAATTTCATCTGATGAAACAGTAATTTTACCCTTTAAATTTGATAATACTAAATGTCCATTTAAATCAATATCAACAACCTTATATGTTAATCCTTGATAATAAACATCCTTATTAATGATAGTACTATAATTACGATATAAAGTAATTAATTCAGTTTTATCTAAATCTAATAATTTATCAAATTCTTCTATAATACTATCAATAATTTCAAATTTATCGTTATTTATATTTAAACCAACTCCATATAAAGATGGTTTATCTGTCATATTAATACCAATACCTACAATTGAAGCGACAAATCTAAAATTGAAAATATCTTCAATTAATATACCTGATAATTTCTTATTATTTAAATAAACATCATTAGGCCATTTAATGCCAGCCTTAATATTAAATTTTTCTAATCCTAAACATATAGCTAAAGGAGCGATAATTGCATAATTCTTATTTTCCTTTAATAAAATAGAGAAAATAATATCACTGCTAGAAGATTTCCATATTCTATCATATCTTCCTCTTCCTTCAGTTTGTTCTAAAGCAATTAAAATACTCTTATCCTTATAGCTTTTATAATTTTCTTTAAAATAGGTATTCGTAGAAGGAATTGTATCAACTAAATAATATTCATATTTTGAATGAGGTCCTTTATTTAGTTTAGTAATCATATATTCTTTAATACCTCTACTGTTTTATTAAATGATTCAAAATCATTAACTGAATAAATATTTAATTTTCTATCTATTCTTTTAATAAAACCAGATAAAGCCTTACCAGGACCTACTTCGATGAATGTATCTACACCCTTATCAATTAAATATCTAATAGAATCCTCAAAATAAACACTATTATGAATTTGAGCTTCTAACAAATCATAGATAGGTCTTTCATCTTCTTTACCTGTATAATTATAAACCATTTTATATTTTGGATTATTTACTTGATATTTATCTAATACCTTTCTTAATTCCTTTGAAGCATCATCTAATAATCTAGAATGGAAGGCTCCACTAACATTAAGTGGTATTAATTTTAAAGCACCAAGCTTAGCCATATTTTCAACAGCTAAATCAACACCCTTGTTATCACCAGTGATAACAATTTGTCCAGGACAATTGTAATTAGCTATTTGGCATAATCCTTCACTAACCTTAATTCCTTCTAATACTTGTTCTCTTGAAAGTCCGATAACAGCTACCATTTTAGAAGTACCTAAAGGTAAAGCATTTTGCATTATCTCACCACGGCATTTAACTATTTCTAATACATCATCTAATTTCCAAGCATCAGAAAAAGCAAGTGCTCCATATTCACCTAAAGATAGACCACATGTATATTCAGGCTTAATACCCTTATTTTCTAATTCCTTAGCCATAACATATTCAGTTAATAAAATAGCCTTTTGAGCATAAACAGTTTGATTTAACACTTCATCCTTATCAATAAAGCATAAATCTCTTATTTCTGGATATTTATCATATAATTCTTTAGATAATTCTAAATTATCATAAAAATCCTTACCCATTCCTTGATATTGACTGCCTTGGCCTGCAAAACAAAATGCAATTTTCATTATCTTCCACTTCCAATTTTTCTATACTTTTCGTATCTATTATTAACTAATTCTTCATCACTTAGCTTTTCAAGCTCATTGATTTTATTAATTAATTTATTTTTTAATTCACTCGCAAAATCATTTGATACATATCTAATACCACCAAGTGGCTCTTCAATAATTTCATCAGCGATTCCATAATCCTTTAAGTCATGAGATGTTAGCTTCATAACATCACATACCTCTGATACAGGAACCTTATCCTTAAATAAAATTGAAGTAAATCCTTCAGGTGATAATACTGAATATATAGCATTTTCAAACATATATACATAATCAGATACTGTTAAAGCTAAAGCTCCACCAGAGCCACCCTCTGATAGGATTATTGCGATAACAGGTGTCTTTAAGCTTGAAAATTCTAATAAATTTTGAGCTATAGCACGTGCTTGACCACGTTCCTCTGCTCCTTTACCAGGATAAGCACCTGATGTATCAACGATTGTTAAAATAGGTCTTCTAAACTTTTCAGCTTCCTTAGCTAATCTTAAGGTTTTTCTAAATCCTTCAGGTGAAGTCATACCGAAATTTCTTTTTAAATTATCATTTAGGTTTTCACCCTTAGCTTGTGCTAAAACTGTAACTGGCTTATCGCCTAAGAAGCCTATACCTGAAATAATTGATTGATCATCTGAAAAATATTGATCTCCATGAAGCTCAATAAAATCAGTAATTAATTTATCAATTAATTGTTTCGCTCTAATTCTTTTTTCACTTCTAGCAATTAAAACTCTATCCCACGCACTTAAATTAGAATAAGTTTCAATTTTTAATTTCTTTAATTCTTCTTTAATTTCGTTATATCTAGGATCATCACTTTCAAGATTTAATAATTCTTGTTCAAGTGAAGTAATCTTATTTTCATTCTCTGAGAGTATCATATTACTTATAATTATGAAGTCTTAAGATAGTACTTAAGTTCTTCTTTAAGTCCTTTCTATCAGAAATCATAT
>JAEEGG010020500.1_pt1 | contig 13208 bp, 7 predicted proteins | sample 9134161 | NCBI WGS metagenome assembly JAEEGG01 (sample SAMN16246543, study PRJNA631951) | gut metagenome | biome: gut microbiome; feature: rumen; material: CR-attached | host: Bos | place: Iran: Karaj | collected 2018-10 | reverse complement strand
AGCGATGTGAGTGTGGAAGATCTTGCATCCGACATGAACCTCAGCCGTGTGCAGCTCTATCGCAAGGTGAAGGCCATCTCAGGCTCTTCGCCCGTTGAGCTGCTGCGCACTGCCCGTCTAAATCGCGCCTATCCGCTACTGCTCACTACCGATAAGAGCGTCTCCGAGGTCGCGTATGCCGTAGGCTTTACTGCCCCCTCCTATTTCACCAAATGTTTTAAGGAAGAGTACGGCATGGTGCCGGGAGACGTGAGAAAATGAAACAGTATTTATTCCTGTGTATAGCCTTGGCTGCTACAGTCTGCAAGGCCTCGGCTCAACAAAAGGCCGTAGAACAGATTTGCATCACGGTGGATTCGATGCTGAACGCTCAGCGGAAGGTGACGGCCCATATAACGATGGACGGTTACGACGGCCCCATCGGCATCAAGCTGCGTGGCAACAGTTCGTTGGGTTTCAATCAGAAGAAATACACTATAGAACTGCGCGACGAACAGGGCCGCGATGTGGAGGCTCCGGTTCTAGGCATGCCCGCCCACAGCGACTGGGTGCTGCTGGCCCCCTACAGCGATGTGTCGGCGGTGCGTGACCCGCTGGCGTTCCAGCTCTGGCGCGACATGGGGCACTGGGGACCGCGCACACGCATGGTTGAACTGACGATGAACGGCGAATATAGGGGCATCTACATCCTGTCGGAGGCCATCAAGCGTGGCAAGGATCGTGTAGATATAGCCAAGCTGAAGAAGAGCGACACGAAGGGACGCGACGTGACGGGCGGCTACCTGCTACGCATCGACTCCTACAACGAGGACGATGCCACCTTTACGTCGAAAGTGCCAGGAATCGGCGAGGGAAACATGTCGAGCCAGGTCATCTGGTCGTGCATCTATCCTAAGAAAAAGAACCTACAGCCAGAGCAGTTCGACTATATCCGCAACTATGTGGACACGGTGGAGCAGGTAATTCAGTCCGCCTCTTTCGCTGACCCCGAGTGCGGTTATGCCCGTTACATCGACGTGCCCTCTTTCGTAGACTACTTTATCCACACGGAGCTGAGCCTCAATGCCGACGGCTACAAACGCAGTGCCTATTTCTACAAGGAGAAGCAGAACGCCGATGGTACGGGTGGCAAGCTGGTGGCAGGCCCCGTATGGGACTATAACCTGGCCTACGGAAACGCGAACTTCGCCAACGCCGACAATCCGGAGGCATGGAACTTCGAGGGAGCAAGCAACAACCCCACACCCGCGATGTGGCAGCGACTGCTGCAGGACCCAGCCTTCCGCAAGGCGGTGAAGAAGCGCTACAAGGCACTGCGCAAGGACGTTCTGAGCAACAAGACCATCAACGCCTACATCGCCCGTCACGCCAAGCTGTTGGCCCCCTGTATCAAGCGTCATTTCGAGAAATACCCAGAGTTGCTCGTTACAGAGGAAGAGAAGGCACAGTTTAAGCCACACTCCTTCGGTGCCTTCCCGCCGTTGGGCGATTTTCCAATGCCAGACTCCATTCCTCCGTTTCCCGGTGGATTCCTACCGTTGGGCGATTTTCCAATGCCGGACTCCATTCCTCCGTTTCCCGGTGGATTCTCGCCGATGGGCGAATTCGGAGGCTTCAGCGCTTTCAATTCCGTTGGAATGTTTGCAGCCTACCGAGTCAGCTCTTACGACGAGGAGATCGAGACCTTGAAAGCTTGGCTTGCCAACCGTTTGGCCTTCCTCGACCACAACATTGAGCGTTTCGACAAGGACTGGGAACCCCGCATCCAAGAGCTGAAAGAAATCAAGATGCAGCAGTTCCCCGGTGGTTTCCCTTTCCCATTCCCTACGAACTAAATAATACACCTATAGTTATCTATTGTGTTCGCCAGGTTGTTGGAGCCACCAGAAAACGAATAAGAATAATCGTTCATTCCATCGCAAAAATGTTACATTGCAACATATTTAGCATGGAGTGAACGATATTTTTATAACCCGAAGTGTCATAGTTGGTACTTTTGCAGCAGAAATCTGTAACAATAGTATTAACTAAAAACGTAAAGCAAATGAAAAGACTAAGGAGATTCCTACTGAGCATGATGCTCATCCTTGCGAGTACATCATTGTATGCGCAAGAGATTTCTGGAACGGTGGTCGATGAAAACGGCGAAGGAATCATCGGAGCCACAGTGAAGGAGAAAGGCACGTCGAACGGTGCTGCCACCGACTTCGACGGTAACTTTAAGATCAAAGTGGCCAAAGGGGCTATGCTCGTTATTACCTACATCGGCTACCAAACACAGGAAGTGCCTGCCGAGAACGGGATGAAGGTTGTGATGAAGGACGACAACCAAATGCTGAACGAAGTAGTGGTAACGGGTTATACTACCCAGCGCAAGGCCGACCTGACGGGTGCCATCTCGACGGTGAGCGTCGACGAAATGGTGAAACAGAACGAGAACAACCCGATGAAGGCCCTGCAGGGACGGGTGCCGGGCATGAACATCATGGCCGATGGTAATCCTTCGGGTGCAGCCACCGTCCGCATCCGTGGTGTGGGAACGCTGAACGACAACGACCCACTCTACATCATCGACGGTGTGCCCACAAAGTCGGGCATGCACGAGCTGAACAGCAACGACATTGAAAGTATCCAGGTGCTGAAGGATGCCGCTTCGGCCTCTATTTACGGTAGCCGTGCTGCCAACGGTGTGATTATCATCACAACAAAGAAAGGCAAGAGTGGGCAAGTGAAGGTGAATCTGGATGCCAGCATCGCTGCCTCGATGTATGCTCACCGCATGAAAGTGCTCAACGCCGAGGAGTGGGGACGTGCCTTCTGGCAGGCTAATGTCAACGAAGGAGTCAATCCAAACGACAACTCGCTGGGCTATCGTTTCGACTGGGGCTATGACCAGAACGGAGTCCCCCAGCTCAATGGTATGACCATGCAGAAGTATCTTGACGATGCCAATACCATTCCAGCATCGGACACCGACTGGTTCGACGAGACTACACGCACAGGTGTTATACAGAACTATAATGTCAGTGTGAGCAACGGCTCTGAACGTGGGTCGAGCTTTTTATCCCTGGGCTACTACAAGAACCTGGGCGTGATCAAGGAAACGGACTTCGAGCGTTTCTCGGCCCGCATGAACTCGGACTATAAGCTTTTCGGTGATGTGCTGACCGTTGGCGAGCACTTCACACTGAACCGCACGTCGGAAGTGGCCGCCCCTGGCGGATTCCTCGGCAACGTACTGCAGTACAACCCCTCGTTCCCCGTTTACAACACTAAGGGCGAGTATGCCAACCTCACTGGCAGCTATGCCGACCGCGAGAATCCAGTGGAGGTTCTGGACCGCAATAAGGACAACCGCTATACCTACTGGCGTACGTTCGGCGACGTGTTCGTCACCCTGCAGCCCGTGAAGAACCTCACCCTGAAGACCACTTTCGGCATTGACTATTCACAGAAGAAGCAGCGCATCTTCACCTACCCCATCGAGAACGGCAACGTGGCCAACAGCGACAATGCCGTGGAAGCCAAGCAGGAGCACTGGATGAAATGGATGTGGAACGCCATTGCCACCTATAACATAGAAGTGGGCAAGCACCGCGCCGATGCCCTGCTCGGCATAGAGCTGAACCGTCAGGACAATGAATATTTCTCGGGCATGCGCTATGACTATGCCGTGCTTACCCCTGATTACATGTGGCCCGATGCCGGCACAGGCAAGCAGAAGGCATTCGGTTCGGGCGACGGCTTCTCACTGGTTTCCTTCTTCGGGAAAATCAACTACACATTTGCCGACAAATACCTTGCCAGCGTGACGGTGCGCCGCGATGGTTCCAGCCGCTTCGGCAAAAACAACAAGTATGGTACATTCCCCTCCGTATCAGCCGGATGGCGCATCAGCGAGGAGAAGTTCATGGAATCGACCAAAAGCTGGCTCGACAACCTGAAGCTGCGCGCCTCTTGGGGACAGACCGGTAACCAGGAGATATCGAACATTGCCCGCTACACCATCTACAAGGCAAACTACGGCGAGGCAGGATTCGGCGGCCAGAGCTACGGCACCAGCTACGACATTCAGGGCACGAACGGCGGTCATACACTCGACTCAGGCTTCAGGCGCGAACAGATTGGCAACGACGACATCAAGTGGGAGACCACGACCCAGACTAATATCGGTCTCGACTTCGGGCTGCTGGGCAATGCCCTCTACGGCAGTTTCGAGTGGTATTTCAAGAAGACCAAGGACATCCTGGTCTATATGCCTGGCATCGGCATCATGGGCGAAGGCAGCTCAAAGTGGATTAATGCCGGTGAGGTAGAGAACAAGGGTATAGAGTTCAACGTGGGCTATCGTGGCTCGATGGGCGACTTCAGCTACGACATTGCCGGTAACTTCAGTACCAACCGCAACAAAGTGACTAAGCTACCCGAGACCATTGCCTCGAACGGAACGTTTGGCGGCAGTCGCGTAAAGAGCGTAGTGGGCCATCCTATCAACTCCTACGTGGGCTATGTCTACGACGGTATCTTCAAGTCGCAGGAAGAAGTTGACAACCATGCCATCCAGGAAGGTGCTGCCATTGGACGCATGCGCTTCAAGGACATTGACGGCAATGGTGTAATTAACGAAAAGGATCAGGAATGGATCTACGATCCCACACCCGACTTCAGCTATGGTCTGAACATCTACCTACAGTACAAGGACTGGGACTTCACCATGTTCTGGCAGGGCGTGCAGGGGGTTGATGCACTGACCACCGTGAAGCCTGGCGACGACATCAACGGAGGCTATAAGGTGCAGACCGACCTCTGGGCAGGCGTGAACGTAGCCTATCTGAACAAGGGCGACCGCGTGCTCGATGCCTGGACTCCCACCAACTCGGGGTCTGACATACCTGCTCTCTCACTCTACGACAACAACAACGAGAAGTGCTTCTCGTCCTACTATGTTGAAAACGGCTCATTCCTGAAACTGCGCAACATTCAGCTGGGCTACAACCTGCCAAAGACTCTGACCGAAAAGCTCCACATATCGAAAGTGCGCACCTACGTTTCGGCACAGAACCTGCTGACCATCAAGAGCAGCAAGTTCACAGGCGTAGACCCTGAGAACCCGCTCTTTGGCTATCCTATTCCTGTCAATGTGACCTTCGGAGTCAATGTCGCTTTTTAAAGGTAGAACAGTAAAAAGAAAAAAACGATAGAATTATGAAAAAGAATATATTTAATAAGGTATGGAACTTGGCTAAAGCGGTTTTACCCTTTTACCTTTTTGCCCTTTTACCTTTATCCAGTTGCTCCGATTTCCTGGACGAGCAGAAACCACAGGGAACACTTTCCGACTATGAAGTGAGCGATCCCGAAAAGGTGGAGGACCTGATTATTTCGGCCTATGCCGTCTTGACAACGGCAGAAGACATCAACTCGTCGTTCTCCATGTGGAATTATGATGTGCGCAGCGATGATGCCTATAAAGGCGGCTCTTCAACCAACGACGGTGACGTGTTCCATCAGCTGGAGGTGGAAAAAGGAGTGCTGACCAACAACTGGAACATCAACGACATCTGGGTTCGTCTGTACAACCTCCTGTCGCGTACCAATAGCGCCATCAAGGTCATCGAGCAGTGCGACGACTCCTATTCGCTTAAAGAAGAACGCCTGGCCGAGATGAAATTCCTGCGTGCCTACGGTCACTTCCTGCTGAAGCGCATGTTCAAGAACATTCCCTTCGTGATGAATCCCGAGATGTCGGAAGAGGAATACAACTCGCTCTCGAACAGAGAATATACAAACGATGAGGGTTGGGCACTCATTGCCAAGGAACTGGAAGATGCATACGCCGTACTGCCTGTGAAACAGGCCGACAAGGGCCGTCCCACGAAAGCTGCCTGCGCTGCTTTCCTGGCCAAAGTCTATCTCTACAAGGCATACCATCAGGACGACGTCACTACGAACCAGGTGACTTCCGTCAATGAAGACGATCTAAAGAAGGTCATCGAATATACCAACCCAACCATCTATGCAGCCGGTGGCTATGGCCTGGAGAATGACTTCCACAACAACTTCCGTCCGGAAGAGCAGTATGAGAACGGCGTGGAGTCGTTGTGGGCCATTCAGTACTCACGCAACGACGGTTCTACCTACGGCAACCTGAACTGGTCTTACGGTCTGATTGTTCCCAACATTCCCGACGTGACCGATGGCGGCTGTGACTTCTACAAACCCACACAGAACCTGGTCAATGCCTTCAAGACCGGACTGGACGGTCTGCCCATGGCCAACTGTAACGATGCTAACTATGAAATGACCGTTGACAATGCCGACCCGCGTCTGTTCCTTACTGTCGGTATTACGGGTCTGCCCTATATGTTCAACAAGAAGTTCATCATGGACAAGTCATCGGCATGGAGCCGTTCGGGTGGCATCTATGGCTACTATGTCACACTGAAACACAACGTCGACCCCGACCTGATTGGTTCTTACCTGATTCATGGTTCCTACTGGGCCAGTTCGATGAACCGCATCGTGTTCCGCTATGCCGATGTGCTGTTGATGCGTGCCGAGGCCGAAGCTCAGCTGGGCAATGCCCCTGAAGCCGTTGCACTGGTCAACACAATTCGCAGCCGTGCCGCTAAGAGCCTGCAGATGATTGCCGACTACGAGAGTCGTTATGGCGTACATATCTACTGCAAGAACTACACGGACACCTATTCCAAGGATGAGGCCCTGAAAATTGTGAAGACCGAGCGACGCCTGGAGTTAGCACTTGAGAGCGAACGTTTCTTCGACCTTGTGCGCTGGGGTGAGGTTGCTCCTGTGATTATCAGCTATCTGACGAAGGAAAAAGAACGTTTAGCATTCCTGAGCGATGCCCAGTTCACGCTGAACCGCGACGAGTATCTTCCCATTCCCCATGAGCAGGTTGCCTCGTCGAACGGCCACTACCAGCAGAACATCAACTGGGGAGAATAAGTAGAATTGAATAATTACGACATTAATAGTTCAACGTTATGAGACAATATAATATAGGAAAGGGAAAGTTCCAGCCTTTCATCATTCTTTCATTCTTTAACATCCTGCTATTATTTGCAGCTTGCAGCAGCGACAACGTCAGTGACCTGGACTTGACGGGTGACTGCACAGTGGAATCATTCGAACTGAACGACACCTACAAGGGCGTTATCAACCCTTCAAAGCGTACCATCAAAGTGAAAGTGCCTGTTGACTTCACAACAAAGTCGCAGATGAAAATCACGAAGATGACGCTTTCCAACGGAGCCAAAGCCAATATGGCTGAGGGCAATGTGGTCGATTTCTCGGCAGCCAAGACATTGCATGTCACCAACGGCGCTCTCTTCATGGACTGGGTTGTCAACGTGAAGAATGATGAGGCCCGTATCATCTCTTTTATCATCAACGACACCTACAAGGCAACCATCAACGAAGCCGACCATACGATTACTGCTTTCCTGCCGTCATCTGTCGACATCACAAAAATTGTGCCGACCATCACGCTGAGTGAAGATGCCACGATAACGCCAGCGGGTGGAGTAACTACCGATTTCAGTAGTCCCGTGACTTACACCGTAACCGACAATACCGCTACGGCCACCTATACCGTATCCATCCAGACAGTGGCTGCGCCCAAGGCCATCTTTGTAGGAAGTGCCAAGGCCACCAAGATGGAAGAACTGGAAGGCGAGGAACTAGAAGCCTGCAAATGGATGCTGGCCCATGTGGAACAATCCATCTTTGTGTCATGGGGCGACATGGGCAACATGGATCTTTCCAAGTGTGAGGTCATCTGGTGGCATTGGCAGCACCAGCCTTCTGAAACGCTATCTGACTTCGAGAGCGGTGCCACATCGTCGGCCATGGCTCATCGGAACAAGCTGCAGGACTACTACAAGAACGGCGGTGCCTTTATCCTCAGCCGTGCTGCAGTCAACTTTGCCGCTACACTGGGAGCTGTGAAGGATCAGCGCTGTGCCAACAACTGCTGGGGTGCCAGCGACGAAGGCGGTGACATCATCACGGCTGGTAACGAGTGGAGTTTCTACCCCAACGACGCTTCACACCCGCTGTGGCAGAACCTTGTGGGTGGTAATAACAAGATTACCACCACCGATGCCGGTTACAAGATCTCCAACTGCGTGTCGCAATGGGGCATGTGGGGCGATTATACCGACCATGCCACATGGGAGTCGCTTACCGGCATGCATGCCTTGGGTCATGGCGGCGACGGTGCTGTGGTCGTCTGGGAGGCACCCGCCTATGACGGAACCTTCGGTAAGGGAGGCATCGTTTGCTTCGGTTCAGGCTGCTACGACTGGTATTCGCCAACAACCTACGAGTCGCATTATCATGAAAACGTAGGTATCATGACGGGCAATGCGTTCAACTATCTGTCTGGAAAATAAGAAAACTCCCCTCCCTTACTGGGAGGATCCATTACAACAAGATATTTACAAACCCTATAAAGAAATGACAATTATGAAGATCAATAATAAGCGTGTCAACTACTTGCAAAAGTATTTACACCTCTCCATTTACAGGAGGGGCTGGGGGATGGGGCTGTTACTCGCTCTCTGCCTTGTCAGTTGTTCCTCCGACGACGAATTCAGCAGCGACGCACCCAAGGACTGGAACGGAACGACCAACTCGTTTGTTCCTACCGATGACCGCGGCTTCAACACCTACTATAATCCCGCCATCGGTCGTTGCGGTGACCCCATGCCTTTCTACGACGAGAAGGATGCAGAGTTTAAGGTACTCTATTTGCAGGAGTACGAGCAGAACGGCCCCTGCTACCATCCTTTCTGGGGCATTGCCACAAAGGACGGTGCCAACTATCAGTCGTTAGGCGAAGTGCTGCCCACTGGTACTTCAACGCTGGAACAGGACGGAGCCCTTGGAACGGGTTGCTGTGTCTACAACAAAGAAGAGGGGCTCTACTACATCTACTACACTGGCCATAACGTGCTCTGTGAGAATGTGGAGGTGGTGCTGCGGGCTACATCGCCCGACTTCAAGACCTGGACAAAGGACATCAGCTGGTCTCTCAAAGGCAAGGATTTTGGCTATTCAACCGTTGACTTCCGTGATCCGCAGGTGTTCCAGACCGAAGACGGTCTTTGGCACATGGTCATTGTCACCTATCCCGCCACAGGCGGTGACCCGGTCTTCGCTGAATTCAAATCGTCGGACATGAAGAACTGGGAGCATGCAGGCCGCTTCCCCATGATCTGGAACCGTGTGCTTGAATGCCCCGACATTTTCAAGATGGGCGACTACTGGTATCTCGTCTACAGCGAAAGTTTCAAGGCCAACTGGAGCCGTAAGGTGAAATACATGATGGCATCGAGCTTCGAGGAACTGAAGAAGTGCTTCAACGACCCTGGGGCCAACTGGCCGAAGGACGGCCATGAGGGCGCACTCGACAGCCGTGCCTTCTATGCCGGTAAGACTGCCACAAACGGCACCGACCGCTACATCTGGGGATGGTGTCCCTACCGTTCCGGTGCTGACATCCATGATAAGAACATCAACGTAGGTGGTGGCGACGGCAACGAACCCAACTGGAGTGGAGCGCTGGTGTGCCATAAGATTATCCAGCACGCTGACGGAACGTTGACACTGGGTGCCGTGCCCGCCATAGCTGCCAAATATAATAAGGAGCAAATGCCCAATGTGATGGCTTCGAACGGCTATGACAACGGTACGCTCACGGGCAACGATGCCTACGTGCTCTACAACCGTCTGAGCACCTGCAACCACATATCCTTCACCGTCAAGACCTCAAACAACTGGGATAAGTTCGGAGTATCATTTGTGCGTGGCACCAATCCCGACTTCTACTACACCATGATTGTCAATCCCGAGGACGAGAACCACCGCAAGGTGAACTTCGAGCAGGAGGGCTATCGAATTAAGACAAACGACAAAGGCGAAGAAGAAACAATCATGAGCAAAGGCTTCATCGAAGGCATTGACGGCTACTGGTTTGAGCGTCCTTCCGATAACGTCTACAACATAGACATCTACACAGACAACTCTGTTCTGGTAATGTACGTCAACGATGTCTGTGCCTACACCCAGCGCATCTACGGCATCCAGAAGAACTGCTGGAGCATCAACAACTACGGTGGTTCCATTACCATCAGCGATGTGAAAGTCAGCCAGCAATAATTCAATCTCTGAACATAGTAATAATCGTTCAATGTAGCAGAAAAATGTTACATTGAACGATTTCTTTTAGCCGATGAAACAAGTTTTATCCTTTTACAATATGATTACTCCTAATTTTGCAGTCGAAAATCGAAACTTAATATAAACATAAAACTGAATGAACATGAGAAAAGTTTTACTTCTGGCAACAATGTTTGCCGCAACAGTGTGCAATGCTCAGATTGTCCTGTGGGATGGTGAGGACGAGTCGATTACCTCGCGTAATGAATTTGGTGGCTGGTGGGATCGAGGCAACCCATCGGTGGTGGACAATCCTGAGAAGGACGGCATCAACCCATCGGCCAAATGCATGAAGTTCACGATGACAGGCAACGACTTCGGACAGAAGCATGTGGCGTGTCCTTTCCGCGACTGGATGACACCCAATCTGGATGGTGGCCGCCGCGTGTCGCTGATGATTCGCAAAGCTCAGAACGACAATGTGATGATTGAGCTGTCAGATCCCACCAATGAAGGTGCTGCTAGCTACTGGGAAAAGACAGCAGCCTGGTATGGTGCTGAAGGAAAGTGGCAGAAGGTGGTGCTTGACTTCTCGACCAACGTCAATCTGAACGACTTCCCTGGTGTGATGGGCATTATGGCACAGACAGGCGATGTCAACGCTCCACAAGAAGTGTGGATAGACAATATCGTAATCGAAGAACCCGCCAAGGTGGATGGTAAGAAGCTGACCGACATTGCAGACAACTCACTGACTGGCGAGGTGAAGGTGACGGGATCGCTGATGCGTGGTGACTGCCAGAATACCAATGGCGACTGGTTCCGTGTGGACTACGACGACTTTGCACTGCTGCTCTCCAAGCTCTCTGCCGAGGCAACCATACTCGACGTGACAGAGGTGACACTGAAAGACCCCTACTGGGACCAGATTCAGGAGAAGTGCCCCGGCATTACCATCAAATTGGCCGACAGTGAAATTGCGGGAATTAGCGAAGTCGTATTTGGCAAATTGCTCAACAGTAATTACTTCACCCTCAGTGGACGGCGTGTGATTCAGCCGACAAAGGGGCTGTATATTTTCAATGGAAAGAAGTTAGTAAAAAAATAATTTTGATGAATTGTTTTGATTAGGTAGAAGGTTGTTTTTCAGGATAACATTGTAACTTTGCAGCAGATATTATTAATAAATAAAAACCGAATGACATGAAGAGAATCATTTTCACACTGATGGCAATAATGACGCTCACCTTGGTCAAGGGTCAGGTACAGCCAATGGTGCTGTGCGACAATCATGCCATGTTGAAGATGCAGCAAGGAAAACGCTACGTGCTACTACCCGTACAGGAAACGGAAGACATCGCCGCGATTGCAGTGCTGAACGGAAAAAACGACATGGTGCAACGTCTGAACGTAAAGCTGGCCATAGACCGTGTAGACTACTACGTTCCATACGAGCTGAACAATGCCAGCTTACTGGATATAGAGTTCCATGGCGACCGTCGGCAGAAGGGCACTGTAAGCGAATTTGTCTGCTGGCGGGAAATAAAGTTTTCCGACAAGTTCGACACAACAAACCGTGAGCGTTTCCGTCCCATCTATCACCACACGCCCCTCTACGGTTGGATGAATGACCCTAATGGTATGTTCTACAAAGATGGTGTATGGCACCTTTATTATCAGTGGAATCCATACGGCTCACAATGGGAGAACATGCACTGGGGACATTCCACCTCGCGCGATCTTATTCATTGGGAAAGTCAACCAATGGCTTTGCAGCCCGACTGGCTGGGATCGATATTCAGCGGGTCGTGCGTAACAAATGGTGACGAAGTAGTGGCTTTCTACACCTCGGCAGGCATGCACCAAACACAATCGATGGCTGTTTCGAAAGATGGTGGTCGCACGTTTGAGAAATACAGCGGCAACCCCGTTCTAACAAGCGACGTGCCCGACTTCCGCGACCCGCGTCCTTTCTGGAACGAAGACATCAAGGCTTGGAACCTCATTCTTGCTGCTGGTCAGGAGATGCGCATCTACTCATCGAAAAACCTGAAAGAATGGAACTATGAGAGTTCGTTCGGCAAAGAGTATGGCAACCACGGCGGCGTGTGGGAGTGTCCTGACCTGTTTAAGATAGACAACAAGTGGGTGCTCATCTGCAACATCAACCCGGGTGGTCCCTTTGGTGGAAGTGCCACGCAGTACTTCGTGGGACAGTTCGACGGCAAGAAGTTCACCTGCGAGTCGATGCCGAAGGTGACGAAGTGGTTGGAGTATGGCAAAGACCACTATGCAACAGTGTCGTTCTACAATGCCCCGGAGAACCGCCACGTGGTGCTGGCGTGGATGTCGAACTGGCAGTATGCCAACCAGGTGCCTACGAAGCAGTTCCGCTCGGCCAATTCCATTCCCCGCGACCTCGGCCTGTTCCAGCATGGTGAAGAGACCTACGTGAGCGTGGTGCCCTCAAAGGAGATGCTGGCCGTGCGCGGCGCGAAGGTGAAGGCACTGACGGTGGCTTGTGAGATAGTCGTCGATGTTAAGAACCAGACTGAAATAGTGTTGAGCAACAGCAAGGGTGAGCAGGTTGCAATGGTCTATGACGGCTTGAAACAGACGTTCAGTATGGATCGCACGAAGAGTGGCGACGTGAGCTTTAGCGAGACCTTCCCCTGCGTAACCGTAGCTCCTGTCTACGGACAGATCAAGCAACTACGCATCTTCATCGACCGCTGTAGCATCGAGGCTTTCGACAGTGATGGCAAGATGGCCATGACCAACCTTGTGTTCCCCTCAGAGCCGTATAATAATATAAAGGTAAAGGGTGGTAAAGCAACTATTTACGAAATCAAATACTAAAACAGCATGGGTAATCAAAACAAAGCTATTTATCTCATCCCCGTAATGCTCTGCTTCTTCTGCATGGGCTTCGTGGATCTGGTGGGCATCGCCTCCAACTATGTGAAGGAAGATCTGGGGCTAACGGACTCTGTAGCCAACGTGTTCCCCTCGCTCGTGTTCTT
>JAEEGG010020499.1_pt1 | contig 13209 bp, 15 predicted proteins | sample 9134161 | NCBI WGS metagenome assembly JAEEGG01 (sample SAMN16246543, study PRJNA631951) | gut metagenome | biome: gut microbiome; feature: rumen; material: CR-attached | host: Bos | place: Iran: Karaj | collected 2018-10 | reverse complement strand
CGAAAACTAAAAACAAATACTGAGATATGGAAAAGTCGGCGGAAGCTGACTTTTTTTGTGGCAAATTCAGAAAAATGAAGATATTTTGCATTTTTTCTTCCTCACTCCCGCGTTTTGGGAGTTTGATGTAGTAATTTTGCAGCAAATTTTAAAACACATACGATTATGAAAAAGAGTGTAATGAGTTTGGTAATGGATACAATTAGTATCATAGGCATGTTTTTCATCGCAGCGGTGCTGCTATGCATCTAAATGCACACAAAATACTATTTTGTTTGCATATGTCAGAAAAAATTAGTAACTTTGTGCCCGATTTTAATCGAGTGTATACATACACGAAAAAATCGCACCTTTAGCGATTTTGTGTATCACATGTGCAAATTTTGCACATAACAAGAATTATACCCTACAAAACAATGAAAGACGAGATAGTTTTGTACCAGCCAAATGAGCAATTCCAGTTGGAAGTGCAGTTGAAAGACGAGACTGTATGGCTCTCGCAAGACCAAATGGCTTTGCTTTTTCAAAGAGACAAATCGGTTATTGCTCGCCACATTAGTAATATTTATTCCGAAGGTGAACTTCAGAAAGAAAGTACAGTTGCAAAATTTGCAATCGTACCTGAGAAGCGAGAACGTTTGTATGAAGTAACCCTCTATAACCTCGATGTTATTATTTCGGTAGGTTATCGTGTTAAGTCTCAACGTGGCACGCAATTCCGTCAGTGGGCAACGAAAATCCTCAAGGATTACATGTTGCGCGGCTATGCGGTCAACCAACGTTTGCTAAATATAGAAAACCAATTAGCGTCACAGCAGAAACAATTGGCAAAACATCAAGAGCAAATTGATTTCTTTGTTCGTGCAGAATTACCACCTGCAGAGCAGATCTTCTTCGAGGGTGAGTTCTTTGAGGCCCGTGTATTACTGGAGAAGTTGATTAAGATGGCAAAAAAGCGCGTCATCATCATAGATGGCTATATTGATGCCGCGACATTTGAGATGCTGGATGTGCGTGCCGAAGGTATTACCGCAGACATCTATTCTGATGGCGAGCATAAGAACTTACGCGATATGCACAACGCCGATAAAGGCAAGCAACCGGTCAACACGCATAAGTGGTCTAAGTCCTCGCACGACCGTTGGGTCATCATCGACGAGACCCTCTACCACTGCGGCCATTCCGTCAAGGACTTAGGTAAGAAACTCTCTGCCATTATGCGTATGGACTGGAATCCAGAAACGGTATTGAAAGAAGTGAGATAAAGTTTGGCGATAAACATTCACATAATGAATAGTGAGGAGAAATTATTACAAGATATTTCGGTAATCGCACAGCGGCTTAAAGAACTACATAATGATGCGGTTACTGCTTACACGCCACAGGTTCAAGAATTGTGCGCTAAGAAAGCGACAGCAAATGAAGTGGGATGGATGCTTGATTTGTTATTTAGTTTTGCTGGTGATGATCGGATACTAAAGTTGTATAAGCAAGTTTGCAGAACCTATTGGCAAATATATCCTGAAACCATTGCGTTTTATATCATGGAGTATAGAAAAGAATATGACCGTGAAAGCCTAATAGGCACCGAATATGAATATCTACTCCATGAGGACGAAATAGGGGAAGATGAATAATCATCACAAACAAACCGATGCTTTCGAAATGGGCGAAAGGCGTAAGAGAAGGATAAATAGACCAGCCAATATATAAATCATGATAAATCGTTATTTCTATCAATCGGACGTAAAGTCATTCTTGGCTGAAGATACAGATGCTATCTTCGGCAAGATGTCGCGTGCTGATGAGATGGATACGGCTTCGACGCAGAAATTTGCGTGGGAGAAAGAAATAACGATTATGAAAGACATGCTCGCACCTTATGCGAACGAGCAAGCGCAAATCATTTTTGAATACACCATTCCACGTTTAGGCAAGCGCATAGATGTGGTTGTACTATTGCGCGAGCGCATATTCGTGATTGAGTTTAAGGCGGGAGAGGAAGAATACAATCATGCGGATGTTGACCAAGTGTTGGATTATGCGCTTGACCTAAAGAATTTCCACCAAGGAAGTGCAGACCGTTTGATAGTCCCAATTTTGGTAGCCACGGAAAGCAATAAGTACTCTACTATATGCCAACTCTCGCATTACGATGATGGCGTTTATGAACCGTTATTGACAGACGCTGATCATCTTGGCGATATTCTCCGTTTGGTTCTGTCGGATAATCTTCCCTCTAACACATATGCTGTCGCTTTAGAAGATTGGGCACGTAGCCGTTATGCACCGACGCCTACCATCATAGAAGCAGCTCGTTCGCTCTATCTCAATCATAGCGTAGAGGAGATTACAAAGCATGAATCAGAAGGCGCACAATTGGACACAACAACCCGCTATGTGCAACAGGTGATTCGAGAGACGAAAGCACGCAAAGGTAAGAGTATTTGCTTTGTAACCGGTGTACCCGGCGCAGGTAAGACGCTCGTGGGGTTGAATGTGGCCGTGCAACAGGAAGAAGGGCAAGATTTGGCGGTTTACTTGTCAGGAAATGGGCCATTAGTAGAAGTCTTGACCGAAGCCTTGACGCGAGATAAACAAGCTCAGGAGAAAGCAAAAGGCAACAAAATCACCAAGAAAGAGGCTGAACGCGAAGTAAAGCGCTTTATCCAGATTATTCACCGTTACCGCGACAATATGCTTAACAAGGTCAAAGTGGTAAATGGCGCATTGGAGATTGATCCAACGAAAGAGTTAAAAGACGAGCAAGCGGGCTACGGAGAAGTAGAGAATATCGCTATTTTCGATGAAGCGCAGCGTTCATGGGACAAAGAGCACATTGCCGCATGGTTGAACCGCAAGAAAGGCTTTGCCAACTTCCCAATGTCCGAAGGTGAGTTCTTGATCTGGTCACTTGACCAACGCAAGGATTGGGCGGTTATTGTTTGTCTGGTTGGAGGCGGACAAGAAATCAATACCGGCGAGGCAGGTATTGGCGAGTGGATACGTGCACTTAATGAAACTTTCCCCGATTGGCAAGTGTATATATCCAGCCAATTGACAGCAAAAGAATATGCTGAAGGCCAAGTAAGCGAATTGCTCGCGAATAATTCCAAAGTCACTTATTCCGAAGATTTGCATTTAGCAGTATCAATGCGTAGTTTCCGAGCAGAGAGTTTGTCAAACATGGTACATTACCTGCTAGATGGTGATGCAGAGAATGTGCGCAAAGTGTATGCTTCTATCGCAGACCGATATCCAATCGCTTTGACGCGTGACTTAGACAAAGCAAAAGCATGGCTTCGTGAACATGCGCGTGGAAATGAACGTTACGGATTGTTGGTCTCCTCCAAGGCTTATCGCCTGAAGCCATTATCTATTGATGTACGCTGCAAACCGGATACAGTTCACTGGTTCTTGGACGATATAAATGACGTTCGTTCGTCACTATTCTTGGAAGATGCAGCTTCTGAGTTTGACGTGCAAGGCTTGGAATTAGATTGGACTTGTGTTGTGTGGGACGGTGACTTACGCTATACACCGGACGGATGGAATTATATGGAATTCAATGGAGGCAACAAATGGAACAAGATTCAAAAGCCCGATAGACAAGCATATTTGATCAACGCTTATCGTGTGCTGCTAACTCGCGCAAGACAAGGAATGATTCTCTGTGTGCCGGAAGGCTCCAAAGATGACCCAACTCGTTTGCCAGAGTTCTATGATAGCACATATCAGTATTTGAAGAGTTTAGGGATAGAAGAGATATAAAACTATCGCCGCTTTTTCCAGCGAACGAGTAAAGAACAAATATCATTCACGAATAAAAAAGATATCCGAACCCACGAAAATATTTGCGGCAATATTATTCATTATTCTCTTCTTCATTATACTCAAGAAGAGAGCTCAGAATGCAAATGGCTCTCATGGTGGTACTTCTTTGTTGAGAAGAACACCCGGAGATAAGGGCGAATATTCTGTGATTAGAGAATTATGCCGATTGGATGATGAACAATACTTTGTGATAAATGACCTTCTCTTTAGAAAAAGTAATGGAACTACGATACAGATCGATCATATAGTCGTAAGTCCATATGGCGTTTTTGTGATTGAAACGAAAAATATATCCGGCTATATCTATGGTACAGAGAAAGCGAGTCAATGGTTGAGACGCTGGAAAGGACATTCTAGAAGAGGCATATATACAGAAAATGAATTATCCTTTGATAATCCTATACGGCAAAATGACATACATATAGATGCTCTATCTGACAGGATTGGCATAGGAATGCAGATTCCGTATTATTCAATAATCGCCTTTTCGCCAGAAGCGACCTTGCGAGTGAAAACAGATAAGTCCAATGTAATATGCTGGTCAGAGATAAGAAGTTATATTCGTCTGTTTGATAAGGAAATTATGAATATTGAGGAAGCAAAGAATATTTACGAAAATATGATAGCACTCAATATCACAGATTCGGAAGTCAGAAGCCAGCATGCGGAATCCGCAAGCGCACGAAAAAAGTATCACGAAGAGCAGACAAAAACCGCAATTAGTAGTGGTAAATGCCCAGAGTGCGGTGGTAACCTTGTCCTGAGAGAAGGAGCTTATGGTAGGTTCTACGGCTGTAGTAACTATCCGAATTGTAAATATACACATCCTGTTACGGAATATTGATGCATGAAGAAATGCTGACATATGGTCTCAAAGAAGGAACAACAGATGTGCTTTTGCATATAGATGCTGTTCATAAAGGGAAAGAATGTGGTTGTGTATGTCCGAATTGCAAGCATAAATTAGTTGCTAAAAACGGAGGAAAGGGAGGACCACGAAGCAAGACTCATCATTTTGCACATGCAAATGGTAGCGAGGAATGCGGAAAAGGGAAGATGACAGCGCTTCATATATTAGCGCAAAAGATCTTAGAAGAACGAAAAACGATATTGCTTCCAGAATACCACAAGCAATTCGTCCATAAAGAAGCGCAATCAAAGATCTTTGACAACGTTACACTTGAAGAATTTAGTAAGGTTGAAGATGTGGTCTTACGTCCTGATTGCGTGTGTAGGAAAGAAGATTCATCCGAGCCTCTATGGGTAGAAATATATTGTAGGCACAAGGTTGATTATGATAAGAGAGATGAAATAAAATCTCGAGGCAAATATTGTGTAGAGGTAGATTTCCGAGATTTATTGAATACCGATTATAAGGAGAGCGATGTAGTAGCAAGGCTTGAATCAGATAGTTCTCATAAAGAGTGGATTTGTTGCCCTGCATGGGACAAAAAAGAGGAACAAGAACGGCTCAAAGCGCAAGCTGAGTGGGAGGAGCAACAACGGATAGAAGCAGAAGAACGTCAAAAAGAACTCGAACGAATAAAAGCCGAAAGAGAACATGACGAATATTTAGAGCAGCTTGCTAATGAGTGGCACTCTAATCCAGACCAAAATATTGTAAATACGATAATACAGGAGATAAAGCAATATCCATACGATTTTATTGACAAATCTATGTATATGCACCTTGTTCCTTGGCAAGCATGGTTAAGAGAATTTACTAGATTTCCTCGAAATGATAAAGGGCTGCAAGTATTCTACTGTCTCATCCGCTATTACTATAATAGCATCAAATTGGATGATAGACGGCATATTCGATGGAAAGTCTTAGATACTCCTATGTGGAAGCTAATAAATCAAAAAGAGCGGTCTGATGAAGATGAAGTGCTTTTGGAATACATGATTGTTATTTGGGCTATCAACCTACTAAATAATCACAAAAGATATAGTGACCATGATAGTGAATTAGCAAAAGTGTTTTCCAAGAAAGCCAATGTCCGTAAAGGTCTTATGGACATCATGCTGCAAGGCGGAGATAGAAGTAGATTCTTAGAGGAGGATGTAAGGGAAAAGATACGGCAAGAGTTTGGAGATAGAGAGGATGGTGAAACCATAGTTCAAATATTTGAAATTTGCTTTCCCATAAATCTAAAGAAGGATGTTGAGCCAAGCCAACCTACTGTTACAATTGAAAGTGGACCACAATTATACGGACACGATAAAATACTTGCGGAACATCACATGACGGAAACAGAGGCTTGGGCAGAACTAAACAGGATGTTCAAGGAACAAGAAAATCAGAGGAAGAATCATGAATAATTTGAAATCGATAGAAGTAGTAGCGGCGATAATCTTTGACGAGCAAGGGCGGATCTTTGCTACGCAACGAGGATATGGCGAGTGGAAGGATTGGTGGGAGTTTCCGGGCGGTAAGATGGAAGCCGGAGAAACACCACAACAAGCCCTGTGCCGCGAGATTCGTGAGGAACTGGATGCAGAGATAGAGGTTGGTGAGTTGTTGCGGACGATCGACTACGACTACCCCACCTTCCATCTGACCATGCATTGCTTCAAGTGCAAACTTGCTGGAGGTCATGTCACGCTTTTGGAACACGAAGCCGCTAAATGGCTGAGACCAGAAGAGTTGGATTCGGTGAAGTGGTTGCCAGCAGATGAAGAGATAATTAACGAATTAAAACACTAGCAAATATGGAAGAGAATAAACAGGAGTATGTTGATACTCAAGAACGAATTGACACGTTTCAAGATGAATCGTGGAAGAAATTAAGCGTCCGAGCGAATAACATCTTAAAGGCAATGGAGTTGGATACTCCTGCGAAACTAAAAGTATTTGTTGATAGCGATTTCTACCTCGGCAAACGTCGTCGCCTAATTAATTTCGGCAAGAAAACGCAAGAGGAACTTCGTGCTTTTTGCGAGTATTTTGAACAAAACCATCCGGCCTCGGCATATCACGTTTTATCTGAACGAGAGACCTTAGAATATAACATTCGCAGAAATGCATCGTTCCTCCATGCTGAAGATATTGATTTTGTTCTCAGTTATTTCGACCGCACGAATCATTATCCAATGTTCTATATGCTCGTCAAATATTTTGAGCATTCGGATTGGAGAAAGTTCCAAATTATACGTGATAATCTTGGAATTTGTGAAGAAAGAAAGACAAAGGAACAACTGATGGAGATATATCATCTTTCGCAAACTACCATTAATGGAGAGATATTTTCGACAGACCACGCTATATGGCGAGCGGCAAATAGGATAGAGAGATGTGTCGCCAATGATTGGGAGCAATATAAATTATCGGACGACGTACTAAAAAAGCCGATTCTCACGAACGAAGATTTTCTGCCATTATATCAATCTGTGAAGGAAGCAGAACAACTCAAAATGGATCTGGAGTGTTTCGTGGAGATATGTTACCATACATTAGGATTCTTCGGACGTATTGAGCAGAGAGGCAAATACTGGCTATATACTGTGGACGGTGTGGGGAACTTCCGTTTCGATTGGCTGTTGCAAGACTTTCGCAAGATTCCGCGAACCAAGAAAGCGGAGCCGTTCGATCTATCAGAAGCATGCCGAAATACAGAGTATTGGTCCAACGAGAAAGTGGTTCGCAAAGCTGTTCCTACCGTAATAGAGATTGCAAAACAAATGATTTGGTACCTCTACCAACTCCCGTCAAAAGGGAACAAAATCATTATTGCTAAGTCATAACACTAACCCCCATGACCCATTGTCCACATAACTTCATAGATTGCCCGTGCACGAAAGAAGGATGTCCACGTCACGGGAAGTGCTGTGAGTGTGTAGCACATCACAAAGCACATGGCACCAAACTCCCGGCGTGCTTGAGAGGGATTGAATGGGAGAAGTGAATTTGACTAACCATTTAACGTTTCCAAAGGAAACCATTTTAACTATTTAACCCTTTAACGTCACATCGTGACCTAATATATGTCCAAACAATTACAAATACGCAACTCCACAGCTGAGTTCCTGATCTTCCAAGCCGAAGACAAAGCACAAGGTGTACAAGTCTTATACAAAGACGAGACTATCTGGGCAACACAGAAAGCGATGGCTACGCTTTTTGATTGCTCAACAGATAATATTGGTGTGCACCTGAAGAACATCTTTGAGAGTGGCGAATTAGACAAAGATTCAGTTACCGAGAAAATTTCGGCAACTGCCGCAGACGGTAAGAATTACCTTACGCAATTCTACAAACTGGATGCCATCATTTCTGTCGGTTATCGTGTGAACTCCATACGAGCGACCCAGTTCAGGCAATGGTGTACTGCGGTATTGCGGCAGTTTGCTATCCGCGGCTATGTTATCGACAAGAAACGTATGGAGAACGGAGCCTTCATCAGCGAGGATTACTTCGAGTACTTGTTAGCGGAAATTCGAGAAATCCGCCTCTCCGAGCGACGTTTCTATCAGAAACTCACGGATATATATGCTACGGCTATTGACTATAACCTCGACGCGCCCACTACGCGTGAGTTCTTCGCAAAAGTGCAGAACAAGATGCACTATGCCGTACATGGACAAACGGCTGCGGAGTTGATTGTGTCGCGTGCCAACGCAGAGAAAGAACACATGGGCTTAACCACTTGGGAGAAAGCGCCAAACGGCAAGATTGTCAAACCCGATGTGAGCGTGGCGAAGAACTACCTCAATGAGTTGGAACTGGAAGATATGGGTCGTCTGGTCAACTCTGTTCTGGACACCGCCGAACGTATGGCAAAACGGCATATCCCGATGACGATGGAGGATTGGGCGAAGCGTATCGACATCATCCTGGAAGCAAGCGATGATAGGATTCTAACCGACGCAGGTTCTGTCTCTGCTGAGCAAGCCAAAGAGTTTGCCGAGACGGAGTTCGAGAAATACCGCGTCATCCAAGACCGTATATTTGAATCCGATTTCGATCGATTTGAGTTGCCGACACTGCCATTTGATGAAGAAAATAAATTATAAGTTCCAAATGCCCTGTCCAATGAAATCAATAGAAGTAGTAGCGGCAATTATCTTTGACGAGCAAGGGCGGATCTTTGCTACGCAACGGGGATATGGCGAGTGGAAAGATTGGTGGGAGTTTCCGGGCGGAAAGATCGAAGCCGGAGAGACACCGCAGGAAGCGCTGAAACGCGAGATCAAAGAGGAGTTAGACGCGGCGATAGAGGTTGGTGAGTTGCTGCGGACGATCGACTACGACTACCCCACCTTCCATCTGACGATGCATTGCTTCCGCTGCAAACTGGCAGATGGACACATGACCCTTCTCGAGCACGAAGCCGCCAAATGGCTCGCTCCAGACGAACTACATTCTGTTAAGTGGCTGCCAGCAGACGAAGAAATAATAGAAGAACTAAAATCCTAACCACCAAATCTGATTTCATGACCTGGAGCGAGTTAATGGATAAAAAGGATTAATATGGAAACACAAGATATTAGTAAAAATCTCGGTAGCGGAGACATCCTCATTTATCAGAGTAAGGACGGAATATGAGGCGAAAATTCAGTTATTCGGAATTTCCGAACGACTCAACTTGTCGGAAACTCCGACAGGTTCAAAACAAAAAGCTGAGTGGTCATTCGGAAGTTCCGAACAACCACTAAAATAAAAACTATGCCCGACGTATTAACTCCACAGCAACGTCATCGCTGCATGTCACATATACGCAGCAAGGCGACCTAGCCGGAAATGGCGGTGAGGAGATGGTTGTGGGCACACGGATACCGATACCGATTAAATGTCAAGAGCGTGCCCGGCAAGCCGGACATCGTAATGCGCAAATACAGAACGGCTATCTTCGTCAACGGCTGTTTCTGGCAAACAAAGATAGCCCGTAACCGCGAACGTGACCAACGGAACTACGACGAACTGATGCACGCCGGTTGGCAAGTAATCGTCATCTGGCAATGCAAGTTAACCAAACAGGAATTGGAAACTACCATGCAGCAAGTCGCTGTAACCCTGAATCACAACTTATTGAAAATACTTAAATAGCTTGTGTCTTTTTTTACAAGTCCGTACTCAAGCTTGTGTCTTTTTTTGCAAATATAGATTATAGCATGTATCTTTTCTAATAGTCTAATCTATGGCTTGTGTCTTTATATATAAAAACACTAACACCAACCCCCAAAAAGACACAACCCCTTGCACAGATCAAATATTTTTTGTACCTTTGCACTCGCAAAGATTTTTGATTACTATTCTTTGTAGTCGTTATGGAAAGTTTATGGACATCTATTCAGGACCTCATGGTGGGTCTTTTCGCAGGCATGTCAGGTCTTGCGGTTATTCTTTTGTGCGCGTTTTGCGGCCTTTTGGCATTGCTTGTTGTTTACTTCTTCCGTATCTACATCGCCTATCGGATGGCGGTGAACCGGCATCGTGATCCGCTTGGTTGGGCTTTACTCTCTTTCTTTGTATCCCCCATCCTCACATGGATTATCCTTCTCATTGCCGGCGATGCCGAATAAAATTGTAAATTTTGCAACCTTTCACACATGAACAATGTACGCATCACAGCCATTCGCAAAACGGTCTATCCCGACCTGATAGCGCAGTACGAGAACCACATCGAGCATGCCTGCGACATCCAACAAGGACAACAATGGGCCTCGATTGACGGCAAACGCCCGGAAGGTCTGTGCCCCTCTGCATGGGAGTCCATGCAACCCTTTGTGGAATCGCTTGCACAAGGCAAAGGCAACTTCTTCGACGGCTGGATGAAGAATCCCCTAAGCGCCATGATCAGTTGTAACGACGGCTTCCGCCCATTTAGTTTCTATATTGAAGTCATCGAAGAACCAAGGCCCGAAGCGACAGACACTTCCGACAGACAACCGTCCTCTCAACCCAATCCCCTACTCTTCCCCAAAGACAAGGAAGAAGCGCGTGTGTATAAGTTGGTACAAGTGTTAGGCAAGCAAGTTCTGCCACGGCGACAGATCATCGCCGACTTGGGTATGCGCCAGCAGAGCCGCCACACTTTTATCAACAACTACCTCCGCCCGACATGGGAACGAGGTCTCATTGACCATGCTTATCCGGCTGTGCCCAACAAACCCGAGCAAGCCTATCGTCTCACGCCCAAAGGTCTGAACCTCTTCGCTCAACTCACCGGCAACACCTCAGAAAGCCAAGAATAGCTTGTGTCTTTTTTTCTCAACAACACAGCACATAACAAAAAAAAGACACAAGCTTACACCACCTTACCTCTAATAAACACTGATTAGAATTGTAAAAAAGAGAACAGATGCAAGAAGCACCACAAATAGAACGTCATCCATTGCGGCCATTCATGCCGGAGAACGCCCAGCTGCTGATGCTCGGCAGTTTTCCGCCGCCCAAAGAACGGTGGTGTATGGATTTCTTCTACCCTAACCCGCAGAACGACATGTGGCGAATCATGGGACAGATTTTCTTTGGCGATAAGACCCATTTTGAGGTGCCAAGTACAAAGGCAGGTAAGAAGGTGTTCAACCGCGACGAGATCATCTCTTTCTGCGAAACAAAAGGCATAGCCATTTTCGACACAGCGCAAGCCGTCATTCGCTTACAAGGCAACGCGGCAGATGAACATTTGGAAATAGTCGAACCAACCGACATTGCAGCCATCTTGCAACAAATACCACTCTGCCATGACATCTGCTGCACAGGCGGCAAAGCCGCAGAGACATTAGCCAAGCTACTACATACCGCTACACCCAAACCAGGCGAATATATCGAAACCGCCTTCGCCGGCAGGACTATCCGTTTCTGGCGAATGCCGTCTTCCTCTCGCGCTTACCCGCTATCGCTGGATATGAAAACCGCTGCCTATCGGCGGATGTTCGAAACTAACGGTCTGCTATGAAAACCTTTACTACCACATATACCTCACCTCTGGGACCTATCGTCATCGAAAGTGACGGTCAGGCAATAACGAGTCTGCGGTTTAGTAACGAGCAAGCCTGTGACACCTCAACAGCACAAGAAAAAGCCGGAGAAGAAGCAGCTACTGCCCTACCGATTATCGCGGAAACAATCCAATGGTTAGATGATTATTTTGCGGGCAAACGACCATGTAACGTGCCGCGACTCAATCCGCAAGGCACCGCTTTCCAGAAGCGCGTTTGGACGGCTTTGTTTACCATCTGGTTTGGTCAGACCAAGACGTACGGAGAGATTGCCAAGATGGTGGATTGTCGTTCCGCACAAGCGGTCGGACAAGCCGTCGGAGCCAATCCCATCGCCCTTATCATCCCTTGCCACCGAGTCATTGCTGCAAACGGTCAATTAGGCGGTTACGCTTATGGAACAGAGATAAAGAAACGGTTACTGGAACTGGAGAAAATCCTACTTTGACATCCGTAATGCGAACGAAATGGTAACGTAAATGACTGCTAAAACAAAGCAACTATGATAACGATTCAACACCAAGAGACCGAGAAAAGCGGCGTTTTTGAGGCTTGGATGAAAGCCACGGAAGAAGGAGCATGTACCGAGCCGATGCAAGTAGGCGAAATGACGTACCAACGCCCTACCCCACAACGGATGATCATTGACCATACGCGCGTTTTTGACGGTTTTGAGGGCCACGGAATTGCCCGGCAGATGGTTCTTGCCTCAGTGGGCTTTGCGCGCGCTCACAGCCGCCAAATCGTCCCTGTCTGCTCGTACGCCCGCGCCCTTCTCACCCGCACAGACGAATACAAAGATATACTTGTATAAAGGAGAGTTGATTGTATAGACGCAAAAGAAAAGAACCCCTGAGACGAATCTCAGAGGTTCTCAAAGTGGCGGCTACCTACTCTCCCACAACGCAGTGCAGTACCATCGGCGATGCTGAGCTTAACGACCCTGTTCGGAATGGGAAGGGGTGGGACCTCAGCGCTATAACCACCTAAATTATTGTTCTAATGTTTTATTGTTTTAATGTTTTAAGGACAAACTCAAAACCCACGCAAAAACATAAGGGGTTGACATTTGACGAATGACGAGCAAGCAATTAAGCTCGTTAAAAACTTTTTATAGAAAAAGATTCGGGCAATTAGTACTGCTCGGCTTTATGTCACCATTGTACACCTGCAGCCTATCAACGTTGTCGTCTACAACGACCCTCAATGGAAATCTAATCTTGGAGCTAGCTTCGCGCTTAGATGCTTTCAGCGCTTATCTACACCGAACGCTGCTACTCGGCAGTGCCCCTGGCGGGACAACCGATGCACAGGAGGTTCGTCCAACACGGTCCTCTCGTACTAGTGTCAGACCTCCGCAAATTTCCTACGCCCACAATAGATAGAGACCGAACTGTCTCACGACGTTCTGAACCCAGCTCGCGTGCCGCT
>JAEEGG010020497.1_pt1 | contig 13210 bp, 9 predicted proteins | sample 9134161 | NCBI WGS metagenome assembly JAEEGG01 (sample SAMN16246543, study PRJNA631951) | gut metagenome | biome: gut microbiome; feature: rumen; material: CR-attached | host: Bos | place: Iran: Karaj | collected 2018-10 | reverse complement strand
CCCCTTTCTGCAAGCAGTTCACCAGTGCTGCCCCCCTCTGTATCGTGACCCCTCTCACTATGCAAAAAAGCCATAGAGGCCACTAACCCCACTGCAATCATACCATATAGGAACAAAGACAGCGCACTCCCATGTTGAGTGATGGCGTAATAACCGACAAATCCGACCAAGAGAAAAGCGACAACTGCGGGTCTGTAGAAAACCATAATACACAGAAAGAAGAAAGCGAGAATCAACGAGCCATTCTTTTTATCAACAACAGCCTGATAAAAGTTATACATTGCGCATATCACTAAAAAAGTAAAGAACGACTCCTTAAGATATGTACAGTGGAACATGATGAGATAGGATGATGTTCCATACGCCAAACCTGCCATAAAAGCATATTTCTCAGACATAAAATGCTTTCCTATACGAAACAGCAGTACAGCCGAGATGGCTCCTGTCAGGATATGCAAAGCATTCATAAAAAAACTGGAAGGAATAACATACATCATAAAGGCACTTAATATAAGTGCTCCCCAATCATCAAATCCAAATCTCGTAATGATACGTATTACATTGTCTGCGAGTCCTAAATCGGCTGACCTCATACCTTCTTCATAATAGAAAACCCCATCGGGGTCTTCCCACAGAAAATCTTCACCCAAAAACAAATTGGAGACACCTATTATTAAACCTGCTATCAAAGAGCTATAAATAAGCACTACCAAAAACAAGTCCTTTTCCGAATAAGAATTGATGTCGTCATGAGCAAACCATAGGAGTAGTGCCACCTGCGTAATAAAGGCAAAGACCGTAACCAGGGTAATTGCACACAATGCCCGCCCCGATGATATAACTACAAGAAAGCCTAATGTCAGCAAGCCCACGATGAAGATGTTATTGTGCAGTCTATACAACATTAATTAGTTTCCCTTATTTACTCCGCTTCATCTTAATCAAAATATTGTATATAGTTCCCCAGAAATACCTCCAGTCGGTAACAAACGGATGGACCAAATAGGATTCAATATACCGACGCTCTGATGCCTGAATTTCATCCAGTCCCTTGGGCGTATGCCTTTCATAATAGAAAGGCGGCAACATGCCAGGTCGTACTTTGGTACGAAGTCTTTGCATCTCAGGGGTATATAATGAGAAGAAATGCTCGGTCAGCGGACGTACACCCACCCATTTCATATCACCCTGTACCACGTTCCACAACATGGGCAATTCATCCATCCAGATGGGGCGGAGAATACGCCCCCAGACATTCACACGGAAGTCATTGGCCAGCTTACCACTTTGGTCTAACTTGTTCTTCTCATACACATAATCCTGCAGATACTGGGAATAGCTGTGCATGGTTCGGAACTTGTAGACTTCTATCCATCTGCCATCCTTCCCCACCCGCTTCATTTTCAATATCGGCGACTCACAAGTGTCATTATGCTCCAACGGTTCTGACCGTTTCTCGGCAATGACGTGCAGCGCCCCGTTTTGATTCTCTTCATGAACGATTTTGAAGCCTGCCCTGCAGATTCTGCCCAGAATCTCAGTATAGCTATATGTGCGATGACGCTCACCCGTCAAGAAGAAATAGAACTTGCGGGTCAAATCCATCTTGGGAAGCATCTCATGCCATATATATACCAAAATGACGATAACATCTCTAATTAGAATAGGATACTTCCTCTCTATTGCCTCAAATTCCTGACGGTTTGTAAAGGCAACGCATTCCATTTGGTCACCTACTTCCATCTCAAGATTCCTTTCATCAAGGAAATCATTAAGATGAGGAATATGATTTAACTTTTCCTTAATACAAACCTTCATGAAAGCGACAAACCTTAAAGCGATGCAATAAGGACAGAACTGATTCGCTCTATATCGGATGACTCTAAATAAGGATGCATAGGCAAAGACAGTACGGTATTACTCAACTGGTTGGCCACGTATTGATCACACCCTAATTGCGCATTGTGCGTTGCGCATTGTGCATTATTAAATGCTGTCTGACTGTGCATTGGTTTGGGATAATAAACCATCGACGGAATGCCAGCTTCCTTTAATGCTGCCTGCAACTCGTTACGTTTGGACTCAGAAGGTAGTTGGATGGTGTACTGAGCCCAGCTGGAACCGAAGCCCTCAGGCACTACTGGAGTCTTCACATAATCTTTCAGCAACTGGGTATAATGCCGAGCAACTTCATTCACGCGTTCCACTTCATTGTCAAAGGCACGAAGTTTTACTTGCAGGATAGCTGCTTGCATGGTGTCAAGGCGTGAGTTCATGCCGATGCGTACATTATCATATTTGTCTGTGCCCTTACCATGAACACGATAGGAATTAACAAGAGCAACCCACTCGTCGTTGTCGGTGAACACGGCACCCCCATCGCCATAGCAGCCTAACGGCTTGGCTGGGAAGAACGACGTGGTGCTGATGTCGCCGAAGGAGCAGGCTTTCTTGCCATTTATACTGCCACCAAATCCCTGTGCGGCATCTTCCAGTATCAGCAAATTGTACTTATCAGCTATAGATTTGACCAATGGATAGTTGGCTGGCAGGCCGAACAAATCCACTGCCACGATAACTTTAGGCATCAACTGCCCGTCGGCTATTGTTTGCAGGATAGCAGCTTCTAAGCTTTCCACATTTATATTGTAGGTATTAACATCCACATCGACAAAAATGGGTGTTGCACCTTCCAAAGCCACCACCTCTGCCGAAGCAAAAAAGGTGAAGTCGGGTACAAACACGGCATCACCTTCGCCAATGCCCCAGGCCTTCAATGCTAACGTCAGGGCATCAGTTCCATTGGCACATGTCAGGCAATGCTTCACTCCTGTATACTCAGCTAACTGCTGCTCTAATTCCTTCACTTGAGGTCCCATGATGTAATGAGCCCCTGACGTTACACTCAGTATGGCATTGTCAATATCACTCTTTAGTACCTGGTATTGCTTGGCTAAATCTCTGAATTGCATATCTTCTTACTTTTTTATCTTTTCAATAATTTCCCCTTTCTCATTGACCGTGCCAATCTGACGGGCAGGAACACCGGCCATGAGGGCGAAGTCGGGAACGTCTTTAGTAACCACGGCACCAGCGGCTATCATGGCACCCCGGCCTACGGTATGTCCGCAGACGATGGTGCAGTTAGCACCTAACGATGCACCTTCCTTTACCAGTGTCTTGTTATATTTGCCATGTACTGGGAAATGGGCACGAGGCACCAGCACATTGGTAAAAACACACGACGGACCACAGAACACATTGTCTTCAAGCTCTACACCCTCATATACTGAGACGTTGTTCTGGATGCGAACACCATTGCCGATTTTCACATTGTTACCGATATTGACATTCTGCCCAAACGAGCAGTTCTTGCCGATGACTGCACCACTTTGGACGTGGCAAAAATGCCAGATTTTAGTTCCGTCACCAATAGTGACATTATCATCGATGTAGCAGGATGGATGGACTGTAAACATATCTTATTATGACTGATGTTGTTTCTTCTTAAATATAATCTTATTCAATAAGATGGTCTTTTTGCTTATTGTCGTCGTGTTCTTATCTTCTTCACTCCTCTCGTACTTGTGCGAGTAGGCAAAACCGTAACGTACGTTGACGTTTACGCCATTAAGTATGATGTATTGTGGCTTACTTGTACCGTTTATAACCTGAATAGGGCTGAGTTCGTTCAGTCTATGGCGGTTAAAACGGCCTGCACGGATAACAATCAACGTACAATCAATTATACGTTCCATAATATCGGCATCAGCCAATATTCCCGCAGTAGGGCTGTCGATGAAAATAATGTCGTAATGATATCTCAAAGTGTTAAAAAGATCATCAAGTAATGGACTTTGCAACAACTCTGTTGGATTGGTCGGCAAAGCACCAGCAGGCAACACATCCATTGTAGGATAACCCTCTGGATGCCACAGCAACTTGCTGTAGTCGTTTTCTTCGCCACAGAGATAATCAGACAAGCCTAATAAAGGAGTTCGCCACAGTCGCGATGCAGATGCCTGGCGCAAGTCGCCATCAACGAAAAGAACACGGCTACCACCTATAGCCTTTATCAACGCCAAGTTCATGCCTACAAAAGTTTTACCTACCTCTATCTCCGTCGATTTGAGGAGATATACCCTGCATCCTTTATCAACACCCTTATTAGCTACAATGGAATCCATATTGTTACGCAGGACTCGGAACGCCTCATTTGAAGCGTTAAGCATATCTGGAGCAACAACTATACCACTCGTTTTTGCCTTCCGACCTAAGCCAAACTGCATCAACAGACTTTCCAAACTATGCTCACGACCATAATACGGCACTTCACCAAGGAAAGGAATGTTACTATTACGCTCAACGTCGTAACGGTCACGCACGCTGTCATCAAATGAAGCACGAAGGAAGAAAAATGTCAAAGGCATTAATATTCCAAATAAGACAGATCCGAGGAGAACCATTATCCGATTAGGGGAGGTAGGCTTACCTGTGCCATTGGGGGGATCAATAATTTGTGAAGGAGCCGTCTTATAAGTAAGACTGATCTCATTCTCTTCCTTCTTTTGCAAAAGGAACATATAGAGACTTTCCTTTACCTTCTGTTCGCGCTCAATAGATAAAAGATGCTTTGCCTGTGCAGGGTTAGAAGTGATTTTGGAAGTTGTCTTTCCATGATAGTCATTAAGCGACTTTAGCTGAATATCTATCGTGCGTATATGATTGCAAACATTCGCATAGATATTCTTATGCAAACTGGTCAATTCCTTCTCTAAGTTAACTATTAGCGGATTCTGTCCCGTGGTATACTCAAGGTGGCTTTGCATTTGCAACAGCAAACTATTATAAAGCGTTATCTGCGATTCTATTAGACTATTATTGATACCAGAATTGACAAGAAGAAGTTGATTTTGATGTGTTTTATCTTCCAGCAGACTACGTATATACTCTGCCATAGCCTTCTCATTCGTTAACCTCAATATCTCGGCATCTGCCCTACTCTGCTGCTGTAGATAAACATCGCTAACATGCTGAAGATCGGTAATGCCGAAGCGGCTTTTAAAAGTCGAGATGCTATCGTCAACAATGTTCAGTTCACCTTCCAATAAGCTTAGTCGCGTATCAATAAAAAGTGACGTGTTATGTATTACTTTCTGCTTTTCTTCAAGCCATTTGTCATTATAAACCTGAATAATGAGTTCAAGCGTTTGAGCGGCCTCTTTCGTAGAGTAATCACGATAGGTCATATCAACAATATAAGAGCCTTTTTCTTCCACCTCAGCCGAAAGACGCGACTGCATATCAATAGCTAAATCAAATTTGTCCTCATCATTCAAAGTCGAGTTCAAGCGGTTTACTACTTCCAATAATATCTCGAGTGAAGTAAGTTGTCGAACAACATCGTTAACATTGGTCTTCTGCTTTACAAAACCTATCTCATTGAATTTGTTTCCATTATTATCGGCTGCATTGTCACCTAAATTTTCTTCTCTAAGTATGATGGAAGCTGAGCGTGTATATAAGAAAGGAGTTATTATGAGGTATCTCACAGCAACGATAAGACACAGCAACACAGAGGCAGCAAACCACCGCCATCGTGTGAAACATATACGCCACAAGTCGGCAATAGTAACAAAACTGTCTGCGTTATTATTCATACGTAGCTGTTATTTGAGTAACAGTGCCCCCAAAGTAGTCAGCAGCGAAGCTAACGAAATCCACAAGGACGGTTGACTAAATGTATTACCCGTCGAATTAGCTTCACGTCTGCGCTTGGGGTTGGGCGATACGTAAACCACGTCATTCTGCTGCAAGTAGTAAGCTGGTGAACTAAGCATATCCTGGCGGTCGCACAAATTGATGATAAAAGTCTGATCCTCACCATCCACCTCACGCATCACCATCACATTCTCTCGCTGACCATTAATGGTCAGGTCGCCGGCAAACGTAATGGCATCGAGAATGGTGAAATAATCTTTCTGTATGTCTATGCGTCCAGGGCGGTTTACCTCGCCCAAGACATTGATACCCAAATTCACGTATTCTACCGTGACAATAGGGTCTTTGATCAATTCACGGTCTACAAGTCGGCTATATAGATAAGCTGCCACTTCCTGACGGGTTTTGCCAGCTACAGCCACTTTTCCCAGCACAGGAAAGTTAATGTCGCCCTGCTCATCCACCGTATAGGCCAAAATCTGAGCTGTACTGCTTCCACCAGCATTACCCATTGTTAGCAGCGGACTCTCCGTGGCACCTAAAGAACGCATGGTATTAGTGGCAGCTGTCAGGTTGAACTGGCTGACCAGCATGGGGTCGGAAGTATTGACCACAATGTTAATCTTGTCTTTTGGCCGCAACCTCAGAGGCTGCTCATTCTGCAACGCCATGCCACGAATGTCTTCTGCATTCTGGAAATAGGCGACGTTCTTAGGAGTTGAACAGCTGCCCAGCCAGCATGCCAAGACGATTACGATAAAGATTCTAAAAGATTTCATCATTACCATCAAGGTTCTTTAGGAATTTCCACGCAGAAGCGGGTGCCGCTGGTGTAGTCTGCGTCGTGCCAGATGCGGCCACGCAACAAACGGGTGATGGACTGGCAGATGTTGAAGTTCATACCGACGTAGCGGATGGAATTGTTGTGCTCGGCAAACATGCCGACGTAATGGTCCTTGGGTTTTTGGCCAAGGCCTGCGCTGGTATCGGTGATGCTGAAGCGCACGTTCTCTCCCGAGTCAGTACAACTCAGTTTGATGGTGCCTTTGTGGGTGAAGCGCGACGAATAGTTCAGCAGGTGTGTCAGCAGCTTCTTCAAGGCATCGGCATTGGTTATTATCTCCAAGTCGTCGGGCAGTTCTGTCTGGAACACCGAGGTGACGCCCTTGTGATAATACTCCTGAGCGGCAGCGGCCAGACGGTTTCCCAGTTCGTTGGGTTTCAAGGGCGTTGTGAGCGGCAATGCTGACTTGCTCTCGTAGAACGACAGCTCGTTCAAGTCCTCAATGGCTCTCTCGGCATCCTCCTTTCCGTAATGCAGCATCATATTGTCATGCTTGAGGCCTTTGATTATCCTGCGTCCCTTAAAGATGAGGAACAGCAATATGAGGATGAAGACGACACCTCCGATGATGTAGAGGCGGGTGTGCAGCTGGGTGTTCTGATGCTTCAGCACCTCACGCTCCAACCGCAGCCGGTCGTTGTTCATTCGAAGATACAGGTTCGACACGGTGTTGCTGTGGGAAACAGCTGTGATGGAGTCGAACAAATGCTTATACAAGGCCATGTATTCGTATGCCTTCTCGTTGTCACCCATACGATGGTAAATGACGGCCTTGCGCTCGGCACATGTATCCGGAGACAGCCAGTCGGCAAGGCGCAGCGCCTGCTTGTAGTCCCCATTTATGATGTTGTAGTTCACCTCGGTGAACAGGTTCAGCGACCTGATGCCGTCGGTCTGCATCAGCCGCTTCATTTCGTCATATATGTGGTTGTACTCCTCTACATTGTTATCTTCAAATGCCATGATGCTGAGACGGTACAGCGTGCGTCCTTTGTGGTGGGGGGCTACATTCGGTTCGGCCAGCAGCTGGTTGGCATATTTCCTGGCTCCCTCTCGGTCACCCTGCAAATAGGCCAGTTTCATGAGTTCACGCAGGTCCTCGGCCGCACTCTCCTTGGGGAAGTGCTGATGACGGATATTCAATGCCTTCAGATATGCCTTCTCGGCAGCTGCATACTCATTCTTCTGCATCAGAATGGTAGCCTCGGTATGCGTGGCAAAATAGCTACCGTAGGAGCTGCCCTTCTTCTGGGCATATTCCGTCAGTTCCTTGGCTATCTCTTCGGCCTTCGCATAGTTCTGGTGGGTGGCCTCAAAGACGGCCTGCTTACTCCATGCCTTATAGAACAGCCGCTCATTGTCAGCTTCCTCACTGGCTTTCTTCAACTGTTCGGAAATGGCGAAGAACGTGTCTCTTTCGTTGGTGCCGATGTAGTTCAGCATATCTGCCTCGAGCCGCAGGAGTTCATCATCAGATACAGCCTTCAAGTCTGTACAGCAAAACAGACAGGCAAGAAGCGTCAACACTTTCAGTAACTTTCTCATGGGTAATATCTTCATAAGATAATCTCTTTTCACTTAGCCTATAGTTCAGAGTCATACTTTTCGCCCTGTACGGATGAGGGAGACAAAGCGGCGCAGCTTGGTCGACTTCGGCTGATAATCGCGTACATATTGCTTGATGGCGTCCCGATAGGCTGGGTCGTATGTGGAAATGTAGAGTGCAATCCATAAATAAGTGCGCGTGTCGGTAGCAGCTTTCGACTCGCTCTTCTTGTTCATCTCCGACAGGATGTCAAGCACATCTCCCCGCAGTACCGTCTCCTCGGCCTTGTAGTGACACAGATGGGCACAAATGAGCATCAGCGCCATGAAATGATGACGGGCAGACTCGTTTTTCACCTGATGGAAACGATAGCGGTAGAGGCGGGTGAGCATCTCGGCATCACGGCGGTTGACTGTTTCATCACTTACCCGCTTGACACGATGACCAAGAATGGTCAGCAGGTGGTTCTGCGTGTATTCGATAAAGTCGGAACGGACGGCATCGGCCGAGTCACGATTCAGAATGGTCACTTTATTCTTGTCCACATCGCACATCCTGATGTTCATCACCCCTGACACGAACTGAACAGCCAACTCCAGATGAATGGCTCCACGGGAAAGCTGCACCCTCACCACCGAAGCCTCGTATCCTGCAAAAGGCCCACTCTTAATCATCACCTTGTCCATCGCCTCGATACTGCCAATGGGGGGAGTGATTTCAAATTGTCCGCGATATTTGATGCAAGCCTGCAGGAAGTCCTGCATCATCTTGCCGGGAACGGTGGCATGCGAACCATCAGTATCTAAATAGTACATCAGGCGAATCCGCGATTGGGTGTTACGCTTGTCGTTCACAAGCCCATCAACATCGGCCTCGGTAGCTTTCAGGAACACAAAATTGGCAAAATCAGCCGATACGTCAGCATTGAGGAAATCATGAGGATAGAAAGGCTCGATGATACTCCGGCCCTCGCAAAGACGCTGTGCGTTCTCTGCTTTGAGCCACTCTTGAAAGCGCTTCATTTCAAGGTGCGTCATAACAAACCAGTGGGTGTTGTCGTCGGAAGCCACTTTTCTGCTGCAATTTATAGATTACCTTAGCTTGCGCATTTTCTCCTGCTCAAGCTAATAGATTGTATTTCAATTAGTTATTGGTTGTCAAAAGGTTTTACGTACCTGCCGAAATTCCGTGATTGCCGTCAAAACAACACTTTCAGCCAACTCATAACCTGTACATTTGGCTACAAAGTTACAAAATAATTGTAAAAAACGCCATATCGGATACCAAAAACCATCGCCCCAATCACGGATTTAACAAAATTTATACCTTCAAAACTAAAACCAAGTATTGACAAGTCCACCGTCCTGTCAACGCTGAACTTTTCATACTAAGAATTTTCATTCAAAGGGTGACACGCTGACACAACCCCGATGTACAAAGGGCGTGCAACGTTTTAAAGGGTGACACAGGGTGACACAAGGGTGACACGTTGTCGAGTTAAGAATTTAGAATTTAGAATTAGGAGGTGTTCTTTCTGGGTTACCCCTAACTAAAGTGACTCAATGTATAGGGGAAAGGATGGAAGAGATGCCAAGTAGCCTTCAAATTCTCGAGAGAATTCAGGGGTTTACCGTAGGGTAAGCTTGAGTTTGGGTAGGGTAAACCGTTCAATTCTCGAGAGAATTTGAAGCGTTACCGTAGGGAAAGCCAGAACAACCCTACGCCATCAGGTGACTTTAGGTAGGGATAAACCAGTGAGAGCACTTCTTAACTCTTTATTCCTAATTCCAAAATGTGTCACCCTTGTGTCACCCTGTGTCACCCTTAAAAACGTTGCACGCCCTTTGTACATCAGGGTTGTGTCAGCGTGTCACCCTTTTTGCAAAAAAATCTCTGTATAACACAAAAATAGATACATTGCTTACATACGACAAATGCAGGCCATTAAGCCTGCATTTGTCGTAAGAAAACTTATAGTCTGGCATACTATTCATTAACAGGATGCTTATACCACTCTAGATTCATTATACCCTTGCTCTTCGACCACTCAATGAATTCCGGGAAGAAAGTATCAATTGGCTTACTCTCATTATCAGATTTCAGAATGGTATTCTCGAAATTCTCGATAGAAACACCATCTAAATAAAAAGCAAATGGATACAAACCATCGCTGGTATAGTAATTACTTTTCCCTGCAGAGCGGTCTGAACCTGTGCCAAATAAATTCTTATTACCCGCATCAATTGGTGCCTCATAGGGGATATGGACCTCCCAACGGAAGTCTTTCTCCTTCCTATAAATAAAGGGTTTCACATTCGTCCAGATTTTACTCTGTGCTGTTTTGTACGTTATCTCTATGGCATAACTTGCACCAAGTTCATCAGTAATGTTATCTGTGAATAAAATAACATTGTCTTTTTCTTTCGTAAACTCTGGTAAATAATAATATTTGTTATTCTCGTTCTTGTATTTAGCATTAACAGGCTCGCTCTCACCTTTGAGATACTTTTTCCAATAAATCGTCGCAATACTATCGGTTTTAATGTTTAAGTTCAATTTCACTCCCAATCCATTTTTCTCGGATACAAAATTTTGATAAGTAGTAAAATAGTATGTTTCTACTGAGTACTTCTCCTGAGCAGATCCGCCATGATTGAAGTACTCTACTTCATGCCTCAGTTCAATCACCGCATCATTCATATCATAGTCACATTTATTCGGCCACCTATCCTCGAAAGCATAGACACCATACCCAGTAAACTTACGGTTTTCAATTTGTGCAACATCATTAAAGTCGAAAGCATTAGCGGGATTAAGGGCAAAAACCAGGTCATCGTAGTCTTTATCATCGCAAGCATCCTCAAACGATACTGCCACATACTGATTACCATTGGCAGCGGTATAGGCAAACTTAGCAGAACGGGCCTCGCCATCACGATTTGGGAACTTTACACCTGAATCGTATGCGGCAGAAAGGCCATCAGTAGTAGCAGCCCAAATGTTTTTAGTCTTTGCATAAGAACTGCCGTTAACGGCATAATCATTACCTCTTTGTCCCCATGCATTAGTCTTGAGGATAAAGCCAATCTTAGTGCCTGCTGGGAAGATTGTAGTTCCATTAGAAGTATCTATTCCACCGTCAGAAGTCGGCGGATAGTACATCAACTGAACCACATCGCCACGCAGAGCGCCGATATTGCCGTTGTACTTGTTGTTGGGATAGCTGCCACGTGGCCACTCGCCATCCTGCGTGTTGGGGAAAATCATGATGATGTTCAAATCCATCTTGTTTGTGGGAGCATCGCCTGTATAATAATAATATCCCAACGAACTATTCCAGCAGGTGCTACTACCTAGTGCGGTAATACTTACCTCAGACTCTCTTATCAGCGTCAAATCGCTCGCCTGGCGGTAAGTTTCCTTCATGTCTGTTCCTGAGTTGAGGGCTTCGCATGCTGTTGCATACAAACCATTGAATTCTTGTTCTGAAAACACCAATCCTTTTGCAATCAATGCTGGATCATCCTTGTCGAGCAAGTAATCAGGACGGCCACTAGCCGAATTCCAAGTTCCCAACGGAGTCACCCAAGGTTTATAGACCTGCGTACCATCACTTTTTTTATAAAGATGAACCATCTTTGACAAATCGTTAGTAGAAAAACCTTCACCCGCCACCTGATATGGAGCCCTTGTTTCACGGCTCTGCTGCACCTTGGCCATCGGGTTCTCCACCACGAGATTAGCCTCGCCGCTAGTCACTGCTGTCATATTCCTTCTCAGGCCAACCAGAAAATTACCCGTCACCACATGCAGCACCTTGGCGTATGCTGGTAGAGGAATCGTAGCATCGAACTTGCCGTTCTTGTCGGTATAGCCTGAGAATAGTGGTCTTATGTTCGGATCAATGTACTCGCCAATGGTATTTTCATTGACAAATGGATTGACATTGTAAACGCTAAAGAATACAGGAGTTTTAGCATTGAAGTCGGAATAATCAACCCTTAAATCAACCTCTTGCGTCGTCGAGAAATCGAAGCTATTAGCCTCAGTTACTGGCGTTTTACTATCTGGAGACAGAAAATCATCGGAATCCTTACATGATACGCCCACGAAAAAGATGCATGTGTACACACATGACCTGACGAAAAATTTTACAGAATTATGCATAAGTTTATCTATTAAATTGTTAGTATTGTGCAAATATAGAACTTTTTTTCGGAATTACCAAACTTTTTCGGTATATTTTTCGCATAAACGCATAATTTTCTTGTTTTAGCAACTAAAATCGGCTCAACGGGGGATCATCCGCTGAGCCGATTTATATTTATCGGATGAGGAATCACTCTCTTTTGGAGCCCTTCGAAGCTTTCAGTTCATTGATGTAGTTGGACAGCTCGAACTGCATATTCTCGAACGAATCGCGCAACTGGTGCAGTTCATCGTTATGGCTGACATCCGGCAGAGGCGTATCGAACTTAAACCGGGCCATATCGTCGGCCGAGGCAGTCAGCATCCGCAACGGCTCAACTCCACTCTTGATGCAATAATAACACACCACAACGAGCACCAGCAAGACCAGCAGGATAACGACCAGCAGCATGATGCCGTTGAAAAAGCCAACCTTATCAATTGACATACTCGGTACGACAGTCACTATAGTCCAGTCGGTATATTTCACAGGGGTGTAGAACACATAACACTTCTGGCCTTCAAACAAAATCTTTTCATGGCCGTCACGCTCTTGCGCCCTACCCCGTTCTATCGTGTCAGCCAGTTCCTTGGCATCCAGTCCTTCGCATGGTTCTACATGTTTGAAGAAATTGTCGTTCAGAATGCGGTGTTGTTCATCGTGGGTGATGAATGTTCCGTTGCGGTTGATGATGTAGTTCTTGGAATTCTGTTGTTGTAAGCCCAACACAGACGGTGTCTGAACAGTAATGGTAGTGTCCGTTTCGTTCAGCTTGGTTGTGAGCCAGTCCAGTGAAATGTCGGCTCCGAGCACAGCCACCGTGCGGCCCGTCTTGTCGTGTATGGGCACCATGTAGGCCGCCAAAGCCGTAGTATCGTCGTATCCGTCCTAGAAGGGTTCCGACCACTTA
>JAEEGG010020496.1_pt1 | contig 13210 bp, 8 predicted proteins | sample 9134161 | NCBI WGS metagenome assembly JAEEGG01 (sample SAMN16246543, study PRJNA631951) | gut metagenome | biome: gut microbiome; feature: rumen; material: CR-attached | host: Bos | place: Iran: Karaj | collected 2018-10 | reverse complement strand
CGAGTTGATAAATCTCCAAAAGATAAAAATTTTTATGATATGGAATACACGGTTCAAACTTGAACTTTAGAAAATGCTTTAACTTTACAATGAACTACTCAATTTGCAGATTCTCAGAAATTAACATTTATGACACAATGAAAAGTAACAGCTGTAAATGTAAAAGTTTGAGATTATGTAAAAAAAGGTCAAGTCCTAGCAAAAATTTCTACTGATGATCTGGATAATAATGTAGCACAAGCTCAATTAGATATAGATACTCAAAGAGCTAATTTACAAGATTTACTAGAAGCTAAAAACATAGAATTAGAGTACATTCAAGAAAAAGCCAATTATGATGCTCTGCTATTACAAAAGGAGACCATCAATCAAGATCAAGAATTAGCCATGCAAGAATTACAGCAAAAGATTAAAGATGCTCAAAAAACATATAACGATACATTAGCAGATTACCAAGAATTATTAAGCTGAAGTAACAGTGCAAACGCTGATTTAGCATTATCTAGTACAATAAGAAAAAGAAATCAAACGTTAGAAACTGCTGTCTTAGAACTAAAAACAATTATAAATGATGTGAATTCTGTTTTAGATAATTACGATAAAAAACTAATTATAACTGATAAATATAAATACGAAGTAGCAAAAAACGATTATATCTGAGCCGATAATCTATCTTTAAAAGTACAATCTGAAAAGTGATATAATCAAATCAATAAAGATTTAAGTAACCTCAGAGAAAAATATAATACATTAAATAGTAAATCTGTATCAGATTTAACCAGCGAAGAAGTACTTGATGCCTATTCTACATTGAAAACATTATGAAACAATCTTATCAGTTGGGGAGAAAATAATTATGATATGTTTAAGGCTAGCATCACAAGTTCTTCTTATAATTTATCTGATATAGAAAATGATGCAAAAACTTTTGGTACTGATTTACAATCTCTATGAGTAAAATATGTTCAATTATATACTACAAAAGTAAGTACACTTGCAGATTTAGATGATGATACTTCCTTAGAAGATACTAAATTAAAACTAGATAAAGCTAAAACAAATCTTGATAAACTAAATCTTCAGGTAGATGTTCTTAAAGCACAACAAGAAAAAGATAAAGCAACTTTAGAAGATAATATTGATACAGCAATTAGAAATCTAAACAAAATTGCATGATGAGAAAGTTTAAAGGAAACTCAAATTACTCAAGCACAAAATAGACTAAAACAATTACAAAGAAATATGAGGAATATAATGGATAAATACGATGATTATGAATTAACTGCAAATTTTGATGGAGTAATTACTGAAATGGATATCCAAGTATGAGATTCTATTAATCCAGCTTCTACAAACACAAATCCAAAATACATATACGTAGAAAGCAATAATATTTTGGAGATGACTTTTGATGTAGAACAAATAGATATTATACAATTAAAAGTCTGAATGGACGCTGAAGTTTATTTAGATGCTTATCCAAACGAGATATATTATTGAAAAATAAGTGAAATTAACACAATTCCAAACACAAGTTCAATGACTACTACGTATACTATGACCGTAATCTTTGAAAAAAATGATCCTAATCAAACAATTCTTGCCGGAATGTGAGGAAGTGCAAAAATTATTCTAAATAAAATTGAAGATGTATTAATCATTCCATCTCAAGCAATTACTACAATATCTGGTCAAAATATGGTAATGTTAAAAAAATGAGAACAATGGGTAGAACAACCCGTAGAAATCTGAGATTCTGATGAATCAAATACAGAAATAGTAAATTGATTAAAATCAGGGGATATTATAAAATCAATGTTTTACTCTATAGAATGAATGGGAAAAATGTGATTATCAACAGAAACTACATCGTTAGAATTCTGAGATAATGAGGCTATGGAAAGGACAATTAGAGAAAACAGAGCTAATGCAATGCAAAATATGGGTAATATGTGATGATGAAATAGATGATGATGAGGATTTCCATGAGGTGGAAGATAAATAATTAATTTTATGGTTTTTGCATAAAAGATAATGCCTTGAAAAAAAGATAAAGAAATTACTAACAATATAGAAACTGAGAATAAATCTTCTCATCTTATTGAATTGGTTAATATTACTAAAACATATGGGAAAGATGATCCTGAAAATGGAATAGAAGCCGTTCATGCACTCAGGTGAATAAATTTTTGGATTGATGATTGAGCATTCATTTCAATCATGTGACCATCTTGATGTGGAAAGTCTACCTTAATGAATATTGTGTGACTTTTAGATGAACCAACCAGTTGAGATTATCTACTTAGATGAGAAAAAGTAGAAGCTATGACTGCTGATGAACGATCAATGATTCGTAGAACTACGATTTGATTCGTTTTTCAATGATACAATTTACTCAAAAGAATGTCTGCTCGAGAACAGGTTGCTCTACCTTTATCATATATGTGAGTACCCAATAAAGAAAAAAAAGAAAGATGTGCTGCTGCACTTGAAATGGTTTGATTATGAAATAGACTAAATGCCTTACCAAATCAATTATCTTGATGACAACAACAAAGAGTTTGTATTGCCCGTGCTTTAGTTTCAAATCCTTCTTTAATTCTAGCGGATGAACCAACTGGAGCATTAGATTCAGTTACCTGAGAAGAAATTTTAGAGTTGTTTCAAAAATTAAATCAAGAACAACATAAAACAGTCCTTTTAATTACACATGATCGCCATATTTGAGAATCTGCAAAAAAAATGATTAGGATGAAAGACTGATTATTTATTAATTGAGATGAAACATAATTTATAATGTTGCAAATATAACAAACTATGAACTTTTCAACTTACATCAAAGATGCATTATGAAATCTCTTATCAAACAAGATGAGATCATTTTTGAGTGTACTTGGAATAGTAATTTGACTTTTTTCTGTGATTTTTTTGATGTCTTTTTGAACATGAGCTCAACAATGAGTAAAAGATCAAATGGCATCACTAATTACTAATAATATTACGATAACTCCAAATGGATGATATACTCAACGAACAAATGATGATGTACACTGATATGTAAAAGCTATAACTCTAACAGAAGATTTAATTGATGAACTGCAATACTATTTCCCAGAATTAAGTGGTAAGGTTACATACAGCAATTCAGCTTTATGAAATTTAAAAAATGCTGATAATGATAGCTCAATGTGACAATTCTTATGAGTGCCTACAGATTACTTTGATAAAATGGCTCTTGATCGAAATTATTGAAATAAATTTTCTCAAAATAATATAATTAAGAGTGAAAACGTCGCGATAGTAAACAAAAATATTGTTGATGACTTATTTGATGATGTATATCCAATTTGAGAATATGTCTACTATAATAATAAAAAATTTAGAATAATTTGAGTACTTGATGAGGAAAGTATGTTTGGTCAAGTGTTTATTCCTATCTCTACTTATCAACAAAAAGTAGATACTTCTACAAAAATCTGAAGTATAACAGTAATACTATGATATGATGACGACGTAGATGAGCGAATGAATAAAATCAAATATTTTCTCATGAGAAAATATAATATTAAACATATTGATTTAGCAGGATTTACTGTTACATCTTTATCAGCAATTGGTGATGCAATTGATAAAGCTATGTGAATTTTCACTTATTTACTTGCTGCAATTTGATCTATATCATTATTGGTGGGATGAATATGAGTAATGAATATTATGTTAGTATCCGTTACAGAAAGAACTAGAGAAATTTGAATCAGAAAAGCAATTTGAGCTTTAAATTGAGATATAATCACACAATTTTTGATTGAATCTGTAGTAGTAACTTCTATCGGATGAATAATTGCTATCATATTAGCTTGGCTAGCAATACAGCTCGTAAATAGTTTTCATATAGAATGAATTAACGTTTCAATGACTGTAGATGTTGTAATTTTAGCTACTACTCTAACATTCATAATCTGAATTGTATCTTGAATTGGCCCAGCCAAAAAAGCCGCAGAATTACAACCAATTGATGCTCTCAGATTTGAATAATATTTACTTTTTTATAAAAGAGAAAATTCTCTTGATTTTATATTTAATTTTTTTATATTCAGCACCGGTCAATCACAGATGGTTTCATAGCTCAGCTGAATAGAGCGTCCATATATTGTATACTTGAATACTACAGTCCGGAATGTAATATTCAGATTCACAAAAGGGTATCCATATGGAAGGTCCGTGGTTTGAATCCACGTGAAACCACTATAGAGCAAGGTTATTTACTTGCTCTTTTTTTGTTAAGAACAAATAATATAAAAAACAAAAAAACCAATCTTTATAAATTATATCAACTAAATTAACTAACTAATACAACTTCTGGATATAGTTCCACTCAAAAATTTTCTTTAACACTTTTTTGAATATAATACATTGCCTCTAGTACATCAGCAGCAGTTCATCATTCATTTACTAAAATTAAGGCATGTTTTTCATAAGTTCATGCTGTTCAGTTTGGAATTCTCCGTCACTTCAAACCACAACGATCAATCAATTGCCCTGCTGAAAGTTTCATCTTTTTTTCTCAAAAATCTATACATTCATGATGAGATAAATCTGGGAATTTTTTCTCCAATTTCACCCATTCATCAAGAGCAATAATTGGATTAGAAAAGAAGCTTCACGCAGTTCAGATTTTATGCCAATCTGGCAATTTATTCATTCTAATCTCACGAACTAATTCCATAACCTCTCTCGGATTTTTTGGTTCGACTCATCTTTCTCCGATAAGATTTTGGATATCTTTATATCAAATATTTGGCTGATAATTTTCGTCTAAAATCGATAATAAAAATCTGACCTTTGTTACCAAAAATGATTCCTTTAAAGAATATTTAAAAATACTTGTTCTATAAGCAAATTCACATTCAGATTTTTTGAAAATCTTTTTTTCTCATGTAGTTAAATCTATTCACTCAACCTCATATACAACATTTCCAACTTCCATTCCATATGCTCAAATATTTGAAACAGGAGCCGTCCCCACATTTCATGGAATATCTATCAAATTTTCTATACCACAATAATTATTTTCACAACATCGCTCAACAAAATCTGACCAATTTTCTCAAGCCATAACTTCAATAAAAATAGAATTATTCTCAAATTTTATTATTTTTTTTCATTTCATTTCAATTTTAACTACAATTCCATCAAAATCTTGCGTAAATAAAATATTTGCTCAACCGTTTAAAAGACAATGCTTCTTGCCTTTCCATAAATCAGTTTGCATTAATTCTAAAACATCGTCCTCCTGCTCCATTCTAACTAAATATTTAGTCTTCACTGGAATTTGTAATGTATTATATTGTAACAAATCTACATCTTTTTCTATCTCCATTAGATACATTATAGAACTAAATACTCCGAAAGAAAATATATTAATTATTCACATCTTTTCAAATTAAAAAAATCCTATGCACTCAACATAGGATTTTCCCAGACTATTCTCAGTAGTTTAATAATACATTAAAAAGCATTTTCATCAACTACAGTTTCATCTTCTTCAGCCTCATTAGCTTCAGTTGCCTCTGCCCTTTCAGCTTTATTATACATTTTTGTTGGATCTTCTTTAGCAAAGTCAACTTTAATAGCTCTCCCTCGAACTTCTTTCCCATCCATTTCAGCTTTAGCTTTAGCTGCATCATCTGCATTTGCGAATTCTACGAATCCAAATCCCTTACTTCTCTTAGTCTCCCTATCTAGATTTACTCTAGCGAAAACTATTTCTCCATAAGGTGAGAAAGTTTCTCTGAGGTCATTACCTCTCATTTGCCAGTTTAGCCCTCCAACAAAAAGTTTAGTTTGGCTAATAATCATTTCTTCACTCATTTAACCTAAAAATATAACATATAAAACACGTCGTTTTTCAAACACGACAACATGTGTATAATTTTTCTTTATACAATTACAAATCTTTTTTTATTTTCTATATACTACACTCTCAAAATTTTCATTCAATTTTCTACTTCTCTAACAGCGAAACCAACACAATTATATTGTGATAATTTACTACCATCCTGAGAATACTTATCTCACTTGCGACTTAATCCAGATGCTCAAAGCGTTATTATTTTTGCATCTGCCGTTTTACCTATGACAATTTCTACATGTCAAATTTTTCTACCTACATCTTCATCATAATGCCATGGCCACATAAGTAAATCTCCTGGCATAGCATCCTCTATTTTTACCTCATTTTTTCAATATTTTTTATCTAATGACCATGTGTTTTCTTTTTCCCACTGTGGCAATCATAATGAGTATGCTACAAAATGAGAACAATCTATTCCTTTTTGACGCCCCTTTCATAAAGTTCATCCTAAATTATACTCCGTTCATATTAAACTTTCTCACCTATCAATAATTCTTGAAATTTTTTCAAATCTTTCAGGAGGAAGGTTAGATTTTAGAGTATTTACTGCAATTGTTATATCAACCCCTTCTCAAAAAATCTTATCATCTTCCCTTATCTCATCATAAAATGAGTGCTGTTCTTCTCTAATCTCCCTTTTGTTTTCCATAGTATGAATCACATATAATCAATAAAAAATACAATTAATGATATTTTAATCACCCAAAAAAGCAAGAACAAGAAAAATCTTACTTACTATACATACAACTAACACTCTACTCAAAAAAAGTCTCCAAAAATTTGACATTTTTTAAAAAAATGTATATAATATGATTGTAGTTTTATTTCTCATATCACATAAATGCCAGATAATAACAATAAAAATACGGAGAACATCACGAACCATGAAACACAAAAAAAACGTTCATTTTTTTGATGAGAAATAAATTCAAAAACAAAAGATTTGTTAGATTTTCGTTACAACACACAAGAAGAAATTGATAAATTAAATGAAGAAATGACAACTACCGATGACTTAGATGAAATTATGAAACAAACTAACAACTCTGAATACATTGAAAACATAGATATAGATGATAAAAACGGAGAACTATCTGAAATAGAAAATAAAGAAGAAAATGAACCTGATTCAGAAGAAAATTCACAGCCAATCAGTGATTCATTAAATAATGAAGAAAATAACAATCTCGAAGAACTCGATGAAAATAAAAATGAACCTATTGAATGAGAAGTCTTAGAAAATCTAGAGAATGATAAGGAAGATATCAAAGATGAAAATAAAATCGAAGAAAAAAATGACATAGACATATCGTTTTGAGAAACTGAAGAATACCAAGAAAATGAAACTCAAAAAGAAGATAATGAAAATAAATCTAAAAACGATGAGAAAGATGAAAGTATCATTAACGAACAAATGAAGAAAGATGAAAGCGAATCTAAAAATGATGATAAAATACATGAAGATTCTCAAAACGAAAACAAAAATAACATTGAAGAATCTGAATGATGAAATCCATGAAACTTCTTTTTTGACCCTTTTGAGGCAGATTTAGAAGAAAATAAGGAAGAAAACGAGGAAGAGAATGAAGTAGAATACGAAGAAGAAAGTAAAGAAGAAAATGAGGAAGAAAGTGAAGATGAAAATGATGATGAGAATGATGATGAGAATGATGATGAGAATGGAGAAGACAATGAGAAGAAAAATGACAAAGAAAATGAAAGTGAAAGTGAAGATGAAAATGATGATGAGAATAGAGAAGACAATGAGAAGAAAAATGAAGAAGAAAATGAAAGTGAAAAATACAATGAAGAGAAAAGTGAAGATGAAAATGAAAGTGAAAAATACAATGAGGAGAAAAGTGAAGATGAAAATGAAAGTGAAAGTGTCACAAATACTCCTATATCTGTCAATCCAAATCAAGAAGATAAAAATCAAAAATCTATTGAAAATAAAAAAAACAAAATAAATTCAGCTACATGAAAAATAGTCACAGAAGAAGAAATCCAATTAGAACAATGACAAGATATACCTGACAATGAAGATAACGAAGAATATCAACCAAGTGCAGAAGAAATATTTGAACAAGAGCCAGAATTTTTCGCAAATGATGAGCTTAGCCAACAGTTTATGCATCTAGTACAAAACGTTCGTTGAATATTCAAACTTGAACACAAAAGCAAAGAACAAACTCCATACTTTAAAATTTTATGATGAAAAACAGAAAATTCTACTCTTGAATATCTATTCTACTTAATTGAAGAAGAAAATGAGCCTATTGATTTATATATCAAAAAAGTAGAAACAGACAATGAAAACGAACATCTTGTTCAATTCTCATACAATGAAGATCAAGAACTAACCATATTTGTAGACGAAATAATTTTATATGAAAAAATAAATAAATCTGATTCTGATTTGCCAGAATATAACGACACAAGAGCAATACTCGAAAAATTTATATTCTTAACTGAAAATCATTACAATAAGACAAAATCAGAACTAGAAAAACAACGTCAAGAAAAACAGAAAAAAAAGCAATTACAACAAATTTTTAAAGGGTTTTAGTCCAAAACATAAACATTATTTTAATTACTTATTATTACAATCATGACAGATTTAGAAAACAACATCAACCCAACCCTAGACAATGCTGAAAATACAAATTCAGACATTGTTCAAAACTCATTCAATTCCTGAGAACCAATGGAAGTGACAGGGAACGATAATTTGCCTGAAAACACTATTCAAGGTAACCCACAGTTAAACATTTCAGAAATGAATATGTGAAATAATATTCAAAAATCTGAAAGTTTAGGCTCTAGTGAAGAAAACGGATCAACTAATAACGAAATTATTCTATGAAAATTTGAAAATGCAATGACGAGCCAGACAGAAGAACCCCAAAATTATTCAGAACCAAGTAAAACTTTACTAGAGAATCCTGCCATTTTAGAAAACGATCCAACAGAAAATTCAAACTCTGAAGAAGAACAACAAAAAGCTAAATTAGCACAAAAGGAAAAGCTATTACAACTTATAAAAATTCATGAATCAAAAGCTCAGAAGAACTGATTCACAAAATGAATTCTATCATGAATCGCACTAACTACAGTAGTAGTACTTGCTTCATTCTTCTTTGCTAAAGATCAAATCATTGATTTACTCAACAATATGTGATGATATCAACCATCACTATCTGCAAATATAGTAAATCTAAGCGAGAACTTAACTGATGAAACTGAAAACACTGAACTTGATGAAGACTTAATTGATGAAACTGAAAATACTGAACTTGATGAAGACTTAATTGATGAAACTGAAAATACTGAACTTGATGAAAACTTAATTGATGAAACTGAAAACACTGAACTTGATGAAGACTTAATTAATGAAACTGAAGAAAGAAAATGATATAACATTAAACGTGTATTATCTGAACAAGAGGCCAACTGGGTACTTCCTGCCCACTGTTCAGATTTAACATGTTATGGTGAAGATAAAGAATTTGCACCTTGTACAACATTCAGATTATCAGAAAATCTTGATGAAAATTCTAACCGTATCGGAAAAAACTGAGTATGTAAATATAAAGATCCTTCAGAATTAGTTTATGTTGAATTTGAATAATCTAAAACTTTAAGGACTTCCAAAAAAGTCTCCAAATTGGAGACTTTTTTCATATTAAAATATTTGATTATAATACTATATTCAAAATCTTTCCTGGAATATAAATTATTTTCTTAGGTTCTCATGATGTCAAATATCCATTCAATTTTCAGTCAGATTTAACTGCATTCATTACGTCATCTTGAGTTGCACCTCTTGAAACTTCGATAGTTCACCTAACCTTTCCATTAAATTGAACTGCCATTTTTACCAAATCTGAGCTAAGTTTACTCTCGTCATATTTAGGCCACTTAGCATTCTTGAATATTGAGAATTCATGTCATAATAAAGACCAAAATTCTTCAGCTAAATGTGGAGCAAATGGAGCTAACAAAATAACGAATTTCTCGAATACTTCAGTTGGAATAGCTTCACATTCAATGAATGAATTAACCAATATCATAAACTGAGCTATTGAAGTATTGAAACGGAATGCATCAATATCCTCTGTGGTCTTTTTGATAGTCTGATTAAATAATATTTCTACATCAGCTGGAAGTTTTGCATCAGGACTAACTTTATCCCACAATGCAACTACTTTATCCAAGAATTTTTTAGTTCATCTAAGTCCATTTGTATTCCAAGAAATATATTGATCAAATGGTCACATAAACATTTCATATGTACGGAAAGCATCTGCTCAGAATTCTGCAATTACATCATCAGGATTCACTACATTTCATCGTCTCTTAGACATTTTACGACCATCTTCTGCCATAATAAGTCAGACTTTTTCATATCTATGGAATGGTTCAGTTTGAGTAACTACTCACAAATCATATAAGAATTTCTGCCAAAATCTTGCATAAATCATATGTCTAGTAACATGTTCTGCTCATCATACATAAACATCTACATTCTTCCAATATTGTTCTTTCTCTGGAGCCACAAACTCTTTATCATTATGAGCATCCATATATCTAAGCCAATACCAACTACTTCAAGCCCATCCAGGCATAGTATTTGATTCTCTTTTCGCATCTTTTCAGCAATGAGGACATTTTACATTAATCCATTCATCAATATTTGCCAATGGTCATTCCTCTGTTCCTGTTGGTTCATAATTCTCAACATCAGGCAAAAGAAGAGGTAATTCTGATTCTTTTAATGGAACTACTCCACAATCAGGACAAAGTATTACTGGGAACGGTTCTCCCCAATATCTTTGACGAGAGAATACCCAATCCTGAATTTTATAATTTCTCTTCACTCATCATAAATTTCTCTCTGATAACCAAGCCTGCATTTTTTTAATTGCTTCTTCTGAAGTTAATCCACTAAATTCTCATGAATTAACCACCACTCATTTATCTGGATAACATACTTCACATCTTACAATAGCATCATAGTCTGGATGATTTTTATCTGCAGGAGCAATACTCTGAATAATAGGAATATTATGAACATGAGCAAAATCAAAGTCTCTTTCATCATGTGCAGGAACTGCCATAACTACTCCAGTTCCATAATTTGCCAATACATAATCTCAAATATATACAGGGATCTTATCTCAATTAAATGGATTAATAGCATAAGCTCAAGTAAACTGTCCTGTCTTTTCTTTTTGAAGTTCCGTTCTTTCTAATTGAGTTTTAAATTTGGCTTGTTCTTTATATTTTTCAACTAATTCTTTATATTCGCCAGTTGTAATTTTATCTACTAATGGATGTTCTGGAGCCATTACAACAAAAGTCATTCAGAAAACTGTATCTATTCTTGTTGTAAATACTTCAAAATAATCTTCAGAATTTTCTAAGAACATCTTAAATTGAGTTCCTTCAGATCTTCAAATCCAATTTCTTTCTAGTTCTTTCATACTCTCATCCCAATCAAGACTATCCAAATCATTGATCAATCTTTCTGCATATTTAGTAATACGTAAAACCCGTTGACGCATAGGTTTTTGCTCAACTGAAGATCCACATCTTTCACATTTTCAATCTGCTAAATCTTCATTTGCCAATCAAGTTTGACAATGAGGACATCGATTAATCGGTTTATAATCCACATAAGCCAATCTCTGATTATCTAATTCTTTTTTTAATTCTTCACCATCTAATCACTTTTCTCTTAATTTCTTTTCAAGATTTTCAATAGGCATAGCCTTATCTAATTCTTCATCATAATAGTGAGTAAAGAATTTAAGGAATATCCATTGTGTCCACTTAAAATACTCTGGTTGAGCTGTTGAAAAAGATCTATCCCAATCATATGAGAATCAGATTTTTTCTAATTGTTGTTTGTAATAATCAATATTCTGCTGTGAAACTACTTGTGGTTTCATCTTTTTCTCAATGGCGTATAATTCAGTTCCAAGTCAAAAAGTATCAAATCCCATTGGATGCAAAACTGAATATCATTCCAACATCTTTTTACGAGCCAATGTATCTGAAGCTACATATCACTTAGGATGTCAAACGTGAAGTCCTGCTCCACTTGGATAAGGAAACATATCTAGGATATAGAATTTTTCTTTATTTGGATCTTCATGAGTAGAATAAACTCATTCATCTTTCCACTTTTTCTGCCATTTCTTCTCCATTTCAGACCAATTGATTTGCATCAGATTTATTTATAAATTTAAAAAACTTTCTTTGAGAATAGATTTTCAATATACAAATGCAAGAAAAAACAAAAAATTCTGACTCATTTCACATATTTTATACTTTTATTGAAATAATGGTTATCAATTTTTTCATTTATTATTGACTATACCGTATTCTTAAATAAAAGTTTTTTGTTTTGTGGATGGAGATCCACATTGTATTTTTATATTTTATTTTACAAAAACATGAAGAAAAACTTTTTATTTGGTATGCTAGCAGTGCTGTTAGCTGGATTCTGGTTTGGAGGAGCTAGTTTGGCAGCTGACTGTGTTGAGGCTACTGAGCCAACGAATGAACATGTAGCAAGGGTTGATAACCCAGCACCTGTCGCTGCAGATTTATCCGCTTATTATTGTTTATCACTAAGAGATGCTGTAGAGGAAGCAGCAGATGGTGCAACTATTACTTTATTAAAAGATGATCGTGTAAGTTTTACAGAAGAAGCTCCAGAACTCGTAATATCTAAATCTCTCACTATAGATGGAGGTGATAATGAATACACTATTTATTGACTTAATAATCATACAGGTGATGATCATGATATATTCATTTCTGCATGATCACAAACTGTAACAATAAAAAATTTAAAAATTAGTGAATTTGCGGGTAATCTTTACTGAGGTAGTAGATCGTATCCGATTTGGACTTCACAAGGATATAATGGGAATCTTACTATTGAAAATGTAACTATAGATAAATTCAACAGAACAGCTATTAATGCTAATGGTTGAACAGTTATAGTTAGTGGATGTACTATTACTGGAGATCCAACGGGAAAGAATGAAGCAGGTAATTATTTTCAAAGTTGAATCGAAACATATAAAGGTCAGGTTACAGTAATAAATACACATATTACATGAGTGTGAGCATCAGACACAAATAATGAAGGTTCTAGAGTTGCAGCTTGTGTACAAGTTGGTTGATTACCCGAAACTGCGGATGCATATGGAACTATTACATTAGAATGAGATGCTAATACATGTGACTGACAATATAGTTTGATGGCTAATCAGCGAGTTGAAG
>JAEEGG010020494.1_pt1 | contig 13210 bp, 7 predicted proteins | sample 9134161 | NCBI WGS metagenome assembly JAEEGG01 (sample SAMN16246543, study PRJNA631951) | gut metagenome | biome: gut microbiome; feature: rumen; material: CR-attached | host: Bos | place: Iran: Karaj | collected 2018-10 | reverse complement strand
TCTGCCACACCATAAACCTTAAAATACATTTTGATTTTGACATATACATTTATTTTTGATATACTCCACTTTAATATATAATCATTCTACAAATAAACATAAAATAATTAATTAAGCGAAAAAATGGATAAATTAGAATATTTGAGAAACGGCGGAGAATTGAGCAGGAAGAAACAGATATCACTGGTTCTGATGCTTAGTTTTCCTGCAATAATGTCCATGATATCGACAATTATCATGGAATATATAGATGCCTCCATGGTCGGCAGCCTTGGGTCGGATTGCTCAGCAGCAATAGGTGTTGTGTCAACTACAACCTGGCTAATCTCGGGACTATGCTCGAGTATCGGTACAGGATTTACCGTTGGACTTGCACACAGGATAGGTGCCGGTGAAGAAGCAGAAGCCAGAAAGTATATAAAGTCCGGTTTTATTGTTGTTATATTATTCTCAGCTATGCTTATGGGACTGTCCCTGCTTATACACAGACAGTTGCCTGCATGGATGGGTGCTGATGAAAAGATCCTGGATGATGCTGCAGATTACTTTATGATATTTGCTCTATCCCTGCCCCTTATGCAGATAAATCATACAGGAGCCGGAATGCTTGAATGCAGTGGAAATATGAAGCTACCTGCGATCCTTAATGTAGGTCTCTGTTTCCTTGATGTTTTATTTAATTCTTTCTTTATTTATGAAGCCGGAATGGGTGTAAAAGGAGCAGCACTGGGTACTTTATGCGCAAATGCAGTTGGAACTGTTAGTATTTTACTTGCCATACTTGTATTTTCAAAGAAACTTCATATAAGGAAAAATGAGCATGGATTACTGAGTCGGGAAAAAGTTATCAGTGCTATAAAGATTTCACTGCCTGTTATGATCAGTTCTCTGATAATGGGATTTGCTTATGTACTTTCAACTAAGATAGTGGCTCCGTTAGGAAATATTGCTATAACAGCAAATTCATTTTCTATAACTGCAGAAAGTCTCTGTTATATGCCCGGATATGGTATTTCACATGCCGCTGTAACTCTGGTTGGTCAAATGAAAGGTGCAGGCAATAAAAAGCAGGAAAAGAACTTTGCATATATGACCGTCATAATCGGTATGGTATTTATGGCTTTATCTGCAGTCCTGCTATATATATTTGCACCACAGATGATTGGTATTATGTCATCAGAGGAAGAAGTGCGTACACTTGGCACACAGATATTAAGGATCGAGGCATTTGCAGAGCCTATGTTTGGTGCTTCCATCGTGGCTGAAGGTGTATTCAGGGGTATGGGAAAAACCAGGATACCTACATTGCTTAACCTGATAAGTATGTGGTGTGTAAGACTCCCTGCATCTTTATTTGCCGCCGGTAAATTCGGTCTTGTTGGTGTTTGGGTTGTTATGTGCCTTGAGTTATGCTTCAGAGGCTTGATATTTCTTGTTTCTATGTTTAGGGAATACAAAAAACAGATCCCTTCGGTATAAGTTGGGATCTGTTTTTACATTAATAGCCGGCATATTCTTTGACTTGTAATGCGCCATACAGAGAATATTTCGGATCCAAATCGCTGTCATAAAGCTGTGGACTGTATTCTTTACGCCAGGAGATACCATCTGAAAAGCCCCAGAAGGTGATAGAATCCATCTTGATCTTACCTGCGTCAGCTCTTGTAAATAACCCGTTTATCAGTTCGTAATAGAATTTTCCCTGTGTCCTGAGATTAGCATCAGTTGCAGTGAGAGGACTTTGATATTTCCCCAGTCCTATATCAAGTTCTGTAACCTGTAGTTTAAGTCCTGTTTCCGCCAGAGTATCTACTGCAGCGAGATATCCGACAAAATCATCAGCAGTAAACAAATGAGCCTGCAACCCGATACCGTCTATTAAGTATCTTCCGTCATCATCCTTTAGTGTATTAACAAAAACTGATAAAGTATCTGCCTTATATTGCTCATTATAATCGTTATAATATAAATCTATATAATCAGGTGCATATTTATCTGCATAATAAAACGCATACCAGAGATAATCATCACCTATGGTCTCGGTCCAATGGTTTTTTCTGATAGTGCCATCCTCCATCCATGCTTCGTTTATAACATCGTAAGCATAGAAAAGATCAATATAACCTAATCTGTCAAGTTCTTCGAATACACCGCTTATCATTGATTCCATACGGGCAAGCATCGTTTCGCGACCTACATATGCGCCATTGGTATCAAATCCTTCATGAAATATCCACTCCGGTGTCTGGCTGTACCAGATAAGTGTATGTCCTCTCATGGAAAGACCGTTATTCTTTGCCCAACCAAGTACTGAAAGCGCTTCCTGGTTAAATTCTACGACAAGCTTCCCTTCGGTTTTACTTCGCTCCTGATTAAGGATATAATCAGGCTTCATAGCATTTTCCATCGTAACGCTGTTAAACTGTTCAAGGATAAGAGCAGACATTTTTTCATCATTCTTAACGTTAGCGGATACGCATGTACCGACTTTCATTCCATGTTCTAAAAAAACATCCTTCAAATTTTTGGAAGTTATTTCTTTCTGCGCCGGTAATTTAACTTTTTCAACAGTGCATCCTGTAAATAACAATGTCAAAATACATACTAAAAAAATTATTGATTTCTTTTTCATTTTATACATGTAACTCCAACAAGCTTAATAAATTTTTAGTGTCTTTAGATAAGATAATACAATAAGTTTTATGTATTATCAATATAAGATTACAGTATTATCTTGCATGCATTTTTTTGTAATTTTTAGTAATATTAATAATTATAATCATCAAGTCTTGACTATACATATAGGTTATGTTATTTTATACATATCCACAAGATGCGGGTTCAAGTCCTGTCATCCGTTTTCTGTTAAAATAATATACGGATGTGGTTCAACTGGTAAGAACGTGTGGGTGTTTAAATAAGTACAAGAATATGGACGAATCTTGTAAAACAAATAAAACAGCCTTATGTCATTTGACACAAAGCTGTTTTTTTCATATATTGATTATTTAACTTTAATACTCTTTACCTTACTCCATGAACCGTAAGTGGTAACATCACCATATGTAAAGTATGCTCTCACACGAACATGTATTGTCGAGCCCTTTAATGCTTCAGCTCCCGGAACGTCTGTAACTACTTTAATAGTCTTGATATCGGGAATAGTTGCATCTACAGCATTCTTACCAAACTTCTTGTCTGTTGATACCTGTATCTGATATCCTGTACCGGCTACCTTCTTATATGTTGCTGAGAAGCTTTCTCCGGATAAAGCAGCCTTGGATATCTTTGTCTTTTTAGGCTGTGTAGCGCACTGTAATGTATCACTGAACAGGCCTACAAACACCTTATCAACTACTGCACGTACCTTGTAATCATATCCAGTAGCAGCCTTTAACTTCTTTATGGTTACGCTGTTAGTCTTAGATGTTGCTACCAACTTATTGTCCTTATCGTAAATCTCATAGAACTCAGCATCTGCAACCTTATTCCATGTAAGTGTAAGGGATGTAGTCTTAGCCTTCTTAACTTTGAGACCCTTAACCTTATCTACTGCATAATCATACTTGGAATCCTTGTCTAAAGTATCGCAATGTACCTTTGACCTGATAAGAATCCTTGATTTCTCGGTAAACGTTCCTTCGCTATCAAAACTTGTGCCTCTCTGCCCGTCGCTTAACCAGACAGCATTCGCCATAGAACCTTCTTCAAACTTCTTCTCGGTCAGATCATCCACAGCCGCTTCAACGATGACAACGAAAGGTTCACGTTCTCCGGTACTAATGTAGATAGCAGTTGCTGCATCTGTAACATCCTGAGAGAAATGCGTCATAACGGAAGTATAACCGCCCCATTTTCCTTCATTGTTCAGTTCTCTCTTAGGATTAGAAATATCAGGTGCCGGCAACTCATCCGGGATATCAAGATTCTGATCTGTAGTCTTTCCAAAGGTTGTTGCATCTGACCAGTCTGAGAAATAATACTGCATTCCGGCTTCATAATCATCAAGCAATCCGTACTCGACGCAGTAACGGTATCTTACCTTGAAGGTATGGTTTTTAAGATCAAATTGATCATTTTTAACTGTCTTCTTCAGTAACTTTCCGTCAGCTGCAGCTCCTGCATCCATTAGTGAAAAATATGCAGTATTGTCATCGGAAGCACCTCCAAAACTCTCATAAAAACAGAAACCGTCGGAGTAATTGAGATGTTCCTTTTTATCCCAGATCTTTTTGTACTGCCAGTCTCCCCCGTCGACTGAGATATCAAACTGAATGCTTGTTCCAAAAGCATTTATCCCATAATCTGCACAGAATTTTAAAATATTATCATTGTAATAATCGTTTTGATAATCAACGTATTCTTCACATGCTTCATAATCCCTGACAAGCTTCAGGATATCGTCGTTCTGCTTAATGATAACTCCGATACAATACGTATCGCTCGTATCAATTGTAGGTTTATTGGGTTTAACCTTTTCTATCCCCTTAGGGAAATATTTTTCCATAATCTTGTCCGCAGCTTTTACTCCATAAGTATTAAGCGGAACAATCAATGACAATGAAAATACCAGTACTGAAAAAACCAACAATAACTTAGATAATTTCTTCATACGCCTTCTCCTTTACTTATTTTACCCCACTACATTTACTAATACCACATAAAATCATCATATCATACAATTAAGTATTTTACAAGAAATATATAAAGTTTATTAAATCTACTAAATCATTTCTGCTCCGTTTAGATTACCTGTATTTCTCATTCGGATGATTTTTATAAGCTTCTGCTTTTGTGTCCAGTTACCAATTTTTCAAAATCCATAACCTTTTCACTCCTACAATTAAATATATCAACCCATAAGTGCGGTCATCTTTTCGAAATCATAGCTATGAATCAGTTTAGCGCTTTCTTTCATCTCTAATTCATTGAGTTTATCCGATACAACAATATCTGCCAATTTGGGATCCTCAACAATTTCCGTTGCCATCATTTCAAAGAAACTCTTTACATTTATTACATCGGTTGAAAAGAAATAATCAACCAGAAATGATAGAGGTGTATCTCCTGCAACAGCTGCATAACTGTTTCTGTTTACATTGAGCCAGATAAAATCATTTTTCTCCAGGTCAAGTCCAAAAAGATATGCAAATGTACTGTCTGCGTTTATGATAAATGATGACTCCACACTCTTCGGCTCAAATATCTTTCCGGAATCGTTGGTATCACGCAGCATATATCCTGCTTTGCAGAAACAGTCACAAAATCTGAGAGGTGAGAAAACATTATCACAGAATATGATGTACTTTACATTGGGATACTCTTCTTTAAAATAATCCAGATTGATATCAAAATATTCAGAACCACCCTTATACCCACTGGTCTGATCACCTGAATAAACAATGGCTGCCGATTGCTTTCCTGCCATGGTACGCCATGAAAATTCAATTTTCTTACCGTCCTCTGTTATACCAAAACACGACAGATCAATGTCATCCACTTTTTCCCAATAGGTAAATGCCCTGATTTTCTTGAAATCTTCTATATGGAGTCTTGTGCCCTTTGCAAGCACACCGTATCCACCTGAAGAAGCAGTCTCCTGTATAGGTAAAGCATGGTTTACCATATCCTTATCCACATAAACCTTACCCAGTCTGTTTTTTAATACACATTCAAGCTCATTCTTAATAAACGTTCTCAAAACTTCGGTCTGTTCTTCCGGCAAGAAAGTTTTTCTGCGCTTTGCTTCTTCATTAGTCTCAGAATGCACCTTCATCTTTTCAAATTTTGTAAAGGTAAAAGTCCTGTTAGTTTTAATTTTATTTTTTGAGGAATACTTTATCAACAGCTGTATAAGGATCATAACATTTGTTGATGAAATATTTTCCATTACTGCTTTTATATCATCTTCATTTTCACAACGGCTAATCAGATAATCCAGATTACGAAGAATTGCTCCGGATCCCTTTCCTTTTTTCAGGATCCTTACAGCATCTTCTATCTTTCCTCTGTTTATGGCATCTTCAAATGATGAATATACCGAATGGTTTTCATATCCACGCATCTTATACACGAAATCTCTGCCATAGTTGTCCTTGATCTTATAATGAATATGATGTAGAAGTCCGCACCATTCTGCTTTTCTTTCATAACAATTTATAATATCATAAGTCGGTTGTTTAAGAAGATAATCAATTACATATTCAATAAATCTTCGATCCTGATTTTTTAGATTTAATTTGTGTATATTAGTATTACCATAACCACGATAATTTATCTCTTCAACAAGCTTCAGGACATCAGACAGTTTTAAGAAATTTATAAAATACTGATCACGGACATCATTAAGCAGTCTTATAGCCAGATTTTTAGAAGCAATCTTCTGGGGATAATAATGAATTTTATCTGCAAATGCACGAACCACATCATACTGCTGCTGACTGAGAGGTCTGGTACTTGAAGCCATATCATCTACTGCAGCCTGTATCCTCTTTAATGACTCCAGTTCAGGCAATACGATAAAGTCCTTAGTTTCTGTTTTTTCACTAAAGACTGTTCTATCCATATATTCCTCTAATACAGAGTGTCCGGCTTCATCAAATTTGCCAAATCCATATGTTATGGAATAATGTACCATCTGGTCAAATAACAGCTTGTCGCTTGTGAGTTTTCTGACACTCTCAGGAAAACCTTTATAAAAAGGCTCAGGGACATTTTTTCCTATCATGTTGGAAATGTATTCTATCATTCCCCTTTCTACCAGCTCTTGTCCCTCTTTTATCCTAATATTGAAAAGATTTGCGATACTGTAAAGTATTTCAAATGTATTTGAATCCCCATATCTCTCTGCAACTAGTATATGCTTTGAAAACAAAAAATCCTTAAATATCTTCTCCATATTATGTCCTCATATTTATTATGCATGATTTGCATATTTTTTCTGAACAATATTTATAAAACATAAGTGCAATTTATATGAACAAAAATGGCCGGCACTACAGCCGGCCAACAAGCCACGATATTATAACACTATCCACCCAAAGAAGTAAGCATTAATAGCTGTGGCTATCCTTGCGAATATCACCGAATTATAAAGGCAGGCGGTATTCCCGTTCCTGCCTGGCCAAAAGAAGTAAACCCGGTTAGCTGCAAGATAAATATATTATACCTTGAAATATGCTAAATGTAAACTGAATTTTGTACTTAATCTCTGACTTAAAAAAGGCACCTTATATAATGACTTAATTTATAAAGAAAAGGAACCTTCTAATCAGAAGGCCCCCTTAAGTGCTAAATAATTATAACGTTATAGTTTGTTACATTTACTTGATTACTTCCTACTGGCTACAAGTGATCCATCCTTCATATCAATAAGGATAGTATCGCCTCTGCCGGCATTTCCTTCAAGGATAAGTCGTGCAGCAAGGGTCTCAACATTCTTCTGGATAAATCTCTTAAGAGGTCTTGCACCGTATACAGGATCAAAACCGTTATCGGCAATGTATGCGCATGCCTCGTCGGTCAACTCAACAGCAAGCTCTTTTGTCTCAAGTCTTCTGTTGATATCTTTAACCAAAAGCCTGATGATTGAAGAGATATTATTCTTGGTCAAAGGCTTGAAGCAGATGATCTCATCCAGACGGTTAAGGAACTCAGGTCTGAATGATGCTCTCAGCTCATCCATAACACTGGCCTCAGCCTCAGGACTTATTTCACCGTTTTCATTAATACCGTCCAGCAGATATTGTGAACCGATATTGGATGTCAGGATAATGATTGTATTCTTGAAATCAACCGTCTTACCAAATGAATCAGTTATACGACCGTCATCCAGGCACTGTAACAGGATGTTAAATACATCAGGATGAGCTTTTTCAATCTCATCGAACAGAACTACACTATATGGTTTACGTCTAACAGCCTCAGTCAGCTGACCGCCTTCATCATATCCTACATATCCGGGAGGCGCTCCGATGAGTCGTGATACGGAGAATTTCTCCATATACTCACTCATATCGATACGCACGATGTTGCTCTCATCATCAAACAGACTCTCAGCAAGTGCCTTAGCCAGCTCAGTCTTACCAACACCGGTAGGTCCAAGGAACAGGAACGAACCGATGGGCTTTGAAGGATCCTTAATACCGGCCTTTGAACGGATGATAGCCTCAGTAACCTTCTGTACAGCATCATCCTGCCCGACAACACGCTTATGGAGCTGTTCGTCAAGCTTCAAGGTCTTCTGTCTTTCAGTCTCTGAAAGCTTTGAAACAGGTATACCGGTCCATCTTGAGATGATCTTTGCTATCTCATCATCATTTACAGACTCATGTACCAGTTCATTTTCCTTATCACCCTTTGCAGCCTCATATTCCTTTAACTGCTTCTGTAACTCAGGCAGCTTACCGTATTTAAGCTCTGCAGCCTTTTCAAGATTATATTCTCTCTCAGCAGCCGCAATATCCTTATTAACGGTATCTATCTCTTCCTTAAGCTTAGTAACTCTATCAACTTCGCTCTTTTCGTTTTCCCACTTGGTCTTAAGCTGCATAAACTCTTCACGCTGTTTCTGGAGCTCTTCACGCAGATTTTCAAGTCTTTCCTTGCTTAAAGAATCCTCTTCCTTCTTTAATGCAGCCTCTTCAATCTCAAGCTGCATGATCTTACGTCTCTGCTCATCGAGCTCTGCAGGCATCGAATCAAGCTCAGTCTTGATCATAGCACAGGCTTCATCCACGAGGTCTATAGCCTTATCAGGCAGGAATCTGTCAGAAATATACCTGTCAGAAAGGACAGCCGCTGCCACAAGAGCAGAATCAGAAATCTTTACACCATGGAACAGCTCATATCTGTCCTTGATACCACGCAGGATAGAAATAGTATCCTCAACAGTAGGCTGATCAACCATAACAGGCTGGAAACGACGCTCAAGAGCAGCATCCTTTTCAATATACTTTCTATGCTCATCAAGAGTAGTCGCACCGATACAATGCAGCTCACCACGAGCCAGCATAGGCTTAAGCATATTGCCGGCATCCATAGAACCCTCAGAAGCACCAGCACCCACTATAGTATGAATCTCATCTATAAAGAGGATAATCCTACCATCCGACTTCTTAACCTCATCCAGGACAGCCTTTAACCTCTCCTCAAACTCGCCCCTGTACTTTGCACCTGCAACCAGAGCTCCCATATCAAGAGCGAAAATAGTCTTATCCTTTAACGCCTCAGGTACATCCTTAGCCACGATACGCTGAGCAAGACCTTCAACAACTGCAGTCTTACCAACACCGGGTTCACCGATCAGCACAGGATTGTTTTTAGTCTTACGCGAAAGGATACGGATAACGTTTCTAATCTCAGAATCCCTGCCTATAACAGGATCAAGCTTACCTTCCTTGGCACGTTCAACAAGATCTGTACCGTATTTCTTAAGCGTATCATAAGTAGCCTCAGGATTATCAGTCTGTACGGTCTGATTACCTCTAACCTGAGACAAAACCTGAAGAAAACTCTCTCTGTTAATACCAAACTGCTTAAACAGAGCCTTTAACTCACCGGTGGCCTCCTTGATCAGTCTTAAAAACAGATGCTCAACTGAAACATAGGAATCACCCATAGCCTTGGCTTCATCCTCTGCATCGGTCAACACCTTGTTTAAAACCTTAGTAACGCCAACCTGCACATTACCGGTAACCTTAACCTTTTTGTTAAGTAAAGACTCCAAACCGGCCTTGTAGGACTTTAGATCAATACCCATCCTCTCAATCAAACCGGCAATCAGGCTTTCATCAATAGAAACAAGCGCATATGCTAAATGCTCCTGATCAATCTCCGAATTCCCGTAATCATTTGCCAGCTTCTCACAAAGCTGTAAAGCCTCTACAGACTTCTGTGTAAACTTGTTAATATTCATGAAATCACCTTCTTTCATAACTTATAAGATTTTTTTCTTAACTCAGAATGACATTTCTATCACTCACCGTATATAGTTATATCACTAATTGTTAGCACTGTCAAGAGGTGAGTGCTAATTATTTTTAAATTTTTTATATAATTTACAAAATATGATTATATTTAAGTCTACCAATATTCTTTTACCTCCTCACTTTTGCAGAACATGCTCAGCGCCATTATGGGATAAAACCTTAAAGCGTGCAGTAAGGATATGCAACGATAGAATATGTATATAACAAGGCAAAAATCGATTGACCAAATCGATTTTTGAACGAAGCACAAGGATGCCCGGTATCAAGCGGGCATCCGATTGCAAGTGTCCGCAGTTATATACATATTATATTGTTAGCATATCCCTGCTAAGCGATTCGGGTTTTAGACCATAATGGCGCTGAGCATGTTCCCCACAAAAAAAGAGTCACGACTCATAGTCATGACTCTAAAGAATTATTATTCAACAGAAATAACGTAGTAATATACAGGCTGATTACCGGGATGAACCTCAACATCAAGGAAATCGAACTTATCCATGAGAGCATCTGCGATCTCCTGAGCAGACTCCTCATTGGAATCCTCACCATAATAGATACTAATGAGCTCGCTGTCATCCTCCACCATGGTCTCAACCAGATCCAAAGTAACCTGCTTGATATCAGAACCGGTACTCTTGATAGACTTGTCATCGAGGCCCATGAAATCACCGTTCTTGATCTCAAGACCATCAATCTTTGTATCTCTAACAGCGTAGGTAACGGAACCTGTCTTAACATGCTCCATAGCCTCTCTCATTTCAGCTTCGTTTTCCTCTATAGATTTACCGGAAACAAAATTGATGATAGCTGCGATACCCTGAGGAATAGTCTTAGAAGGAATAACAACAATGTTCTTATCCTTAGTCATAGCCTTAGCCTGATCAGCAGCAAGAATAATATTCTTGTTATTAGGCAGGATGAAAATATTCTTAGCATTAACCTGCTCGATAGCATTCAACATATCCTCTGTAGAAGGATTCATCGTCTGACCGCCCTCGATAAGGTAATCAACACCTAAGCCCTTGAAGATATCATTGATGCCGTCACCAACAGAAACAGAAATAAATCCGTTCTCCTTAGGAGGCAGGTTGGGCTTCTTAACAGACTGAGCCTTAACAGCACCGGCCTTAACAGCCTCAGCCTTTTCAGCTTCCAGACCAAGCTTCTCATTATGCTCTTCACGCATATTGTCTATCTTCATCTTGGTAAGCTGACCAAAAGTAAGCGCCTTCTGGATGGCAAGACCGGGATCATTGGTATGAACATGAACCTTAACCACATCATCGTCTGCCACACATACGATGGAATCACCGATGGACTCCAGGTAAGCCTTAAACTCAGTCTCATCAAGCTCTGTAAACTGATTGTCCAAAAGGATGATGAACTCAGTACAATATCCAAACTTAATATCTGAAGTAGAAATATCTTCTGTATTTACAACCTTCACAGTCTCTGCCTTCTTTACAGGCTCAGCAGGCTTGATCTCAAGCTTCTTACCGCACATAACGGCAAAGCCGCCTCTCATAACCTCCAATAAGCCCTGTCCGCCGGAATCTACAACGCCTGCTTCCTTTAATACAGGTAGCAGCTCGGGTGTATATTCAAGCACCTCAGCCATGTACTTAATAACCTTTTCACAGAAAACAACAAAGTCATCTGTTGTCCCCACAAGCTCCATAGCCTTGTCAGCGCCACCCTTAGCAACTGTAAGGATGGTACCCTCCTTAGGCTTCATAACTGCCTTGTAAGCGGTCTCAACTGCTTTCTGGAAAGCATTGGCAGCGGTCTCGATGGTAATTTCGTCAACATCTCTGATAACCTTGGTAAATCCTCTAAGTAACTGAGAAAGGATAACACCTGAGTTTCCTCTGGCACCACGGAGTGATCCACTGGAAATAGCCTTTGCAAGCTCAGCCATTGAAGGATTCTCTAAAGCTTCTACTTCGCTGACCGCTGACATTATAGTCATCGTCATATTTGTTCCTGTATCACCGTCCGGTACAGGGAAAACATTTAATTCGTTGATAACCTCTTTTTGGGATTCAAGACTGGCCGCAGCTCCGATAAACATTTTCTTCATCAGTGCGGCGTCTACCTTTTTTACTGACACTTTTCTGTCCTCCAATTAATCGATAACTCTGACACCTTCAACAAAAATGTTGATTTTCTGAACCTTAAGACCTGTAAACTCCTCAACCCTATACTTCACATTTTCAAGAAGATTGTCACAAACAGAAGGGATATTTACACCATAAGAAACAATAATGTGTAAATCTATCGTAATTCTGTTTTCTTCTATTTTGGCGGACACACCATTGCTTAAGTTCTCCTTCTTAAGCAGCTTTGCAAGACCGTCCCTTACATTTCTGGATGCCATGCCTACTACACCAAAACACTCACAAGCAGAAGCGCCTGCGCATTTCTCAATAACATCTGTTGAGATCATAACCTCACCCAGACCTGTATCATATCCTGCGTCCATAAACTCACACCCTTTCTATAAACCTTTAATTATTATGCATAAACTTTAAATATTGTCAAGCACAAATTATAATACACTCGAAATATTATTATACTATACCTTGTGAATTAAAGCAAATATTTTTTTATTATCGGTTAGCATATGCTATTTTTGAGAGAGTTCATCACGTTTTCTACGCCTTATTCGGTTGATATGACGCTCAAACTCCCCGTTTTCAAGCAGCTCAGCTATAACATACTGCTCAGGAGTCGGTACCGTACACGATAAGAATCCTACGGTCTTCTTGAAATTATCGACCATATCCTCCGGTACTACCATGTATGCCACTCTCAGGAAAGGACCGATAGTCCTCGTAAAGGTATTTACATATATAACATTTTTTCCTTTATTTAAATAGAAAACTGTTTCCTCGGGCTTCCTTGAAGGCGAAAACTCGGATTCCACATCATCTTCTATTATAATGGCATTCTTTTCGTTACACCACTTGAGATATTCATGTTTTTTTGATGCCGACGCAGTAACACCGCTAGGATAACTTCTGTAAGGAGTAATATGCAGCGCCTGTATCTCAGCTTTCCACAGCTCGGTACTCTCTATACCGTCATGTGTGAGGCTCAGAGCCTTTGTCTTAGCGTGTTCGGATTCATATATATAGGAAATCTTTTTATACGAAGGACTCTCTATACCATATACTACTCTGTTCCCGAGCACTTTGATTATCAGTCCGTATAAATACTCG